>Ga0181579_10005080_pt1 | contig 10149 bp, 7 predicted proteins | sample 071ome_24_FD_132996 | JGI IMG/M metagenome (GOLD analysis project Ga0181579, IMG submission 132996) | Coastal salt marsh microbial communities from the Groves Creek Marsh, Skidaway Island, Georgia - 071402CT metaG (megahit assembly) | ecosystem: Environmental > Aquatic > Marine > Intertidal zone... | reverse complement strand
TTACGTAGATAGAGTTCGCTCTATTATAGTTACTGTAGAGTCCTCATGGAGAAATTATCGACAGCGCTGATCGTGATGGTCCTTCCCGTCGTCATTGCGACGGCTGAGGATACTGTTGATTTCAATCGTCAGATTCGTCCGATTCTGGCTGACAAGTGTTTCCAGTGCCATGGACCAGATGAAGAAACGCTGAAGGCAAAGCTGCGTCTCGATCAGAGAGAGTCGGCGACAGGCGACGGGGCGATTGTTCCTGGGAAGTCGGCCGAGAGCGAAGTGATCGCCCGCATTTTCGCTTCAGATCCGGACGAAGTCATGCCCCCACCAAAGGTGAAAAAGCCAGTCACGAAAGAGGAGGCGGAGCTGCTGCAAAAATGGATCGATGAGGGCGCCGAGTATTCCGGTCATTGGGCTTTTGAACCTGTTACGCCGAGAGAAATTCCGAAGGTGAAAGATCAAGCGGGTGCCAAAAATGAGATCGATCGTTTTATTCTAGCTCGATTGGAGCAGGAAGGTCTTTCCCTTTCACCGGAGGCGGCTCCCGCCACTCTTGCGCGCCGCATATCTCTCGACCTAACAGGGTTGCTCCCGGCACCTGATGGGGTTGGGTCCTTCATTCAACAGTATCAAGTTGATGCCGACGCGGCGGTAACTTCGTTTGTTGACGAGATGCTGGCTTCGCCGCACTACGGAGAGCGTTGGGGGCGGCATTGGCTGGATCAAGCGCGCTACGCCGACTCTAACGGATACACCATCGATGGAGAGCGTGTCATGTGGCCGTATCGGGATTGGGTGATTCGTTCGCTCAATGAGGACCTTCCTTTTGACCAGTTTACGATCAAACAAATCGCGGGTGACCTGTTGCCGGACCCTGACAAAGCAACTCTCGTCGCAACCGGATTTCATCGAAATACGCTCATCAACCAGGAAGGTGGCACCGACGATGAACAGTTTCGAAACGAGGGAATGGTCGATCGGATCAATACGACCGGTGCTGTCTGGCTTGGGCTGACTTTGGGATGTGCGCAGTGTCACACCCACAAGTTTGACCCGATCACGCACAAGGAATACTTCGAGATGTTCGCTTTCTTCAATCAGGGGACGGACATCAACAACACCGGAGCAACGGTGGAGGTCGGGGAAGGGGAGTTGTTCCTCAAGGATCCGGACCCGAAGTTGATTGCCAAGGTGGACGCTGCCAAAGCAAGGCTGGCGACGCTCGACGCGACGAAGGTGGAGCGGCAGAGCAAGTGGGAGAAAGCGTTGCTTGAGTTGACGATTTCCGAAGTGATTGCGGATTGGAAACGGGTCAAGCCCGCTACCTTTCTCGCGGAAGGGGGAGGACGAATGAAAATGCTTGAGGATCATTCTCTCATTGTTTCCGATGCTGGACCGAATGAAGTCTATCGAGTGACGGTGCCAACGAAAGGGAAGCCGGTAGGGGCATTGCGACTCAAGCTACTTCCTCACGAATCCTTGCCCAAAAATGGTCCGGGCCTCGCCGCGAACGGGAATATTGTTCTAACTCGTGTCGAATTTCTACAGGGGGGCAATCCGCTAGTGGTTAAACATGCCGAGCACGATCACGCGCAGCCTGGTTTTTCCGGAGCGTTTACGATCGATGGAAATCCGGACACCGGTTGGGCGATTAATGTTGGCAAGGGTACGGAACCCGGAGTGAAAATGAATGCCGAGCACGAGATCCAATTCACTTTTGCCGAGCCAATTGGTTCCGGAGAACCCGTCGAGGTAATTCTGCGGCACGAAAAGAATTCGAATTACAACATCGGTCGTTTTGCCTTGGATATTTCAGCTACTGCACCTGCCCCGATGAAGGATGAAAAGATCCTGACAAGGCTGCGCATCGATCCAGCAAAGCGGAGCGACGAAGATAAAAAATTTCTTGTCGCCGAATTTGCGAAAGAAGATGTCGAGCGTCGAATGGCAGTCGCAGATCTGGAGAAAGCGCGCAACGATCTCGGGATCGGGCCTCAGGTGAGAACAATGGTGATGAGTGATCTCGATGACAAGAGGGAGACTTTCATTCACACCCGAGGGGATTTTCTCCGCCACGATAAGGAGGTCGGCGCACTTGCTCCCGGGGTGCCAGCAGTTCTTCCGGACTTGCTGGAGCAAAAGGGTGCCGCGAAACCTCGCAACCGTCTCGACCTCGCTCGGTGGTTGGTTCGGCCCGACCATCCGCTGACTCCGCGAGTGACAGTGAATCGGGTATGGATGCGCTACTTCGGTCGCGGTATTGTCGAGACAGAAAACGATTTCGGAACGCAGGGGACATTTCCCACGCACCCTGAGTTACTCGATTGGCTGGCGCAACGGTTCGTAAACGAAGGCTGGTCGATGAAGAAACTTCATCGCTTGATCGTCAATTCGGCGACCTACCGGCAGTCCTCCTATCGTGAAAACGGTGTGAAGCAGGACCCGCTCAATCACTTGCTCGCCCGACAGGCACGAATCCGTTTTGACGCCGAGATCGTGCGCGACGCCGCGCTGTCGGCGAGTGGCTTGCTTCATCCGAAACTTGGAGGCCCGGGTGTAATGCCGCCCCAGCCGGAAGGGGTTTACGCGTTTACCCAGAGAAAAGTTAATTGGGTCGCGGCCAAAGACGAAAACCGCTATCGGCGCGCTCTCTACACGAAGTTTTATCGGAGTGCTCCCTATCCGCTTTTGACGACATTCGATTCTCCTGATTTTCAGAGTGTCTGCACAGCACGGGTGCGATCGAATACCCCTTTGCAGTCACTGACCATGGCAAACGATGAAGGGATGTTCGAGCTCGCTCGCGGGCTCGGTGGACGATTGTTGCGAGAGGTCGAGGGCGCGGATAGCTCCGCCAATCGCGACCGGATCAGCCGCGCGTTTGAACTGTGTTATTCCAGGAAGCCTTCGGAGAACGAACTCGAATTGCTTGCCGGATTCCAGAAGAAGCAGGAAGCCGCTTTTGCGAAGGATGACAAAGGGGCAGGGGAAGTGGCTCCAATGGAATACCCAAAGACGTTCTCGGTCGCAACGGCCGCGTCGTGGTCTGCTTTGGCGCGGGCATTGATGAACACGGATGAATTTATTACGAGGGAGTAGAGATTCGAATATCAATACGATGACTGATTTTTCTCAATACGAAACCCGCCGCCATTTCTTCGAGAAGTGCGGGGTTGGGTTGGGTGCCATTGCACTCAGCGACATGCTTCATCAGGAGGCAGGGGCTGCGACGGTTTCCGATCCCATGGCGGTGCGGAAATCTCATCACCCGGCCAAAGCCAAAAACGTGATCTTCATGTTCATGGCGGGTGGGCCAAGTCATCTCGAGCTTTTCGAGGACAAGCCGACTTTGCGTGAGTATCACGGCCAGAAACCGCCGGAATCTCTGGTCAAAGGCAAGCGTTTTGCCTTCCTGGGACAGGATGCCAAAATCCTCGGCTCGGAACGCAAGTTCGAGCACTACGGCGAGTCGCGCATGACTTTGAGCGAGCTCTTCCCACATCATCGAAAGATTGTTGATGAAGTGACATGGCTTCGCGGGATGAAGACAGAGGTCTTCAATCATGGTCCGGCCAAGCTTTTTATGAATACAGGTTTCCAGGTGCCGGGGCGTCCGAGTATGGGATCGTGGGTAACTTACGGAATTGGCAGCGAGTCGCGAGATCTTCCCGGCTTTGTCGTGCTTCAGTCGGGGCCGCGCGGACCTCGTGCCGGCAATGCGCTCTGGTCGGCTGGATTTTTGCCATCGAGCTACCAGGGAGTTCCGTTTCGTGGAAGCGGGGATCCAATTCTCAATCTGGCGAATCCCGAGGGGATTTCAAAAGAGCGGCAGAGAGATTTTGTCGACGCAGTCAGCGCGCTGAACCGGGAGCGTCTCGGTGTGACAAGCGATCCGGAAATTGCGACGCGGATCAATGCCTACGAAATGGCATATCGCATGCAGACAAGTGCGCCGGAGTTGATGGATTTAAAAGGGGAATCACAGGCGACGCTCGATCTTTATGGAGCAACTCCGGGAGGAAATTCTTACGCGAACAACTGTCTTCTAGCCCGTCGTCTCGTGGAGCGAGGAGTGCGTTTTGTGCAATTGTATCATACCGATTGGGACCACCACGGTGGGCCAGGGCAGACGTTGGGCAAGGATCTGGAGAAAGTGACAAAGCAAGTCGACCAGGCGTCAGCAGCATTGGTTCTCGACCTCAAGCAACGAGGGTTGCTGGAAGATACCATCGTTGTCTGGGGGGGCGAATTCGGCCGCACGCCGATGGGGGAAACGCGAAATAATAAGGTTGGCGGGCGTGATCACCATATTGATGCGTTTACGATGTGGGCTGCCGGAGGCGGGTTTCGACCGGGCGCAGTCTACGGAAAAACGGACGATTTTGGCTACGAAGTGGTCGATGAGAAAGTTCACGTTCACGATCTGCATGCGACAATACTGCATCAGCTAGGCTTTGATCACGAAAGACTGACTCACCGCTTCCAGGGGCGCGATTTCCGACTTACCGATGTGCATGGGCATGTTGTCAAGGATGTGCTGTTGTAATTTGGTGACCCGTTCGAAATTTGTGCCCGGATTGTAATTGGTATTCCATTCAATTCGCGGCAAGTATTCCTCATGAGAGAACCCACTCACAGCAAAACTGTCGGATACATCCTTTGGATTTTCGGATTTACGGGATCGCATCGATTCTATTTCGGAAAGCCTCTCACGGGAATTCTTTGGCTTTGCACAGGCGGGCTTTTTCTCGTCGGCTGGATTGTCGACCTTTTCCTGATTCCGGGGATGGAGAAAAAAGCCGAGCTTCGCTACAAAGAGGGACCGATCAATTACACGGTAGCCTGGGTTCTCCAGACCTTTCTGGGGCCTCTCGGAATCCATCGAATGTATATGGAGAAATGGATCACGGGAATTCTCTATCTGTGCACCGCAGGACTGGCAGGAATTGGCTGGGCCTACGACTACTGCACTCTGAATACCCAGATCAGCGAGCGAAATGCCGCGAGGACTCCGGTGTTCAGACCAGCGGATTCGAACCTGATCGAAGAGTGATTAGGGGCTCTTTTTGAGAATTCCCGTCCTTCGCGACTGCGCGAAGAAAGGGAAATTTCCGCTTTCGTTTCGGTCGAAACGGGGTGATCGAATGCGCCACCCCAATAAGACCTATGGCTAAAAATTTCGAATTGGAAGGAACCCTTAAGATAATTAACGAAATTCAGACGTTCGCGAGCGGATTCTCGAAGCGAGAATTCGTCGTGGAAGTAGCGGATGGAAACTACCCGCAGATGATCAAATTTGAGTGCGTCAAAGAAAAGACTGCTCTCACAGATGGACTCAATACGGACGAGCAGGTCAAAGTGACTTTTGATATCCGTGGAAATGAATACAACGGTCGTTACTACGTGAACCTCAATGCCTGGAAGCTGGAAAAAGTTGGCGGAGGTAGTGCTGCTCCCGCAGACGGAGGATTCAGTGATACGGAGGCTCCTCCTTCGCATTTGAACGAGCCTCCAGGTGGTCATGGTCAGGAAGCTGACGATGATATCCCGTTTTAAAAATTTGGAAGAATCACGACCGAGGGTCGGATCGCAAAGAAAGAACAAGTATGTCTGAATCATCGTCAGGAAATAATCGTAATCGTGGAGGCTCGCGGAGCGGCGGCCCCCGAAGAAGAAGTTCGGGAAATCGCAGTTCCCAAGGTGACGGCTCTCAAAATCGAAACCAGGGTAGTCGTCAGGGTGGCGGCAATCGAGGCGGTCGCCGGAGACCTCGTCAGCCGCAATTGACTGGTTTTCAAAAATTTCTCAAAGCAATCAGTTTTGGTCTGATCGATCCGAGAAAGAAGCCCAAATCTGGCTCGCGGAAACCGTCGTCGAGAAAGTCCGCTCCTTCCAAAAAGGGCGGAGCAAGACGAAAGCCAGAGATCGTCGAGCCAACGACTCCTCGTCTTTATGTGGGAAACCTCAGTTACGATGTAACAGATGAGGAATTGAATGAAGTTTTCTCGGGAAGCGGAACTGTGAAGGAAGCTTCTGTTGTTCGTCACGGAGGTTCCGGTCGTTCCAAGGGATTTGCGTTCGTGGAAATGAGTTCGCTGGAGGAAGCTAAGGCTGCGGCCTCCAAGTTGAATGACAAGGAAATCCAGGGGCGCAGTATTTTTGTCACAGGAGCAAAGGCGCAGAAGCCACGATCAGGCGATGATCGGCGTGGTGATTCAAGATCGCGGAGCGATCGTGATGGCGGTCGCCGCGAGGGCGGTCGCAGAGAATTATCCTCTTCAGATCGCGGTGATAGAAGTCGGCGGGATCGCAAGCCTCGTGACCGACGTGGTGCTGATGAGGAAAAGAAACAAAGCCGCCAGGTTCGCCAGATCGAAATCGAAAAAGTGGAGTCTCCGATTCTGCTTGTCGGCAATGTGAATGCTGATGCATCGGATCAGGATATTCAGGATCTTTTCGACGGAATTGGGGCTGTCGCCAGCAAAGAGGCTGTTGGAGAAGGTGCTGATAAGTTGACCCAGGATCTCAAAGTGGAATTTTCCGAAGTTGAAGGTGCGCAAACTGCCGTCGAACTTTTGCAAGGGAAGTCCTTCATGGGCCACCAGTTGAAAGTTACCGCGTTTAACGGAGAAGCCGCCGACAAGGGCGGGGCAGCCGAGGCTGAACCGCAGGTAGGGGGAGCTCCCGAGACTTCCGAAGCTGAAACTGAAGCCGTTGAAGCCGTTGAAGCTGTTGAAGCTGTTGAAGCTGTTGAAGCTGAAACCAGCGCCGAGGAGGCTCCCTCTGAAGAGCCGGCTCCGGTGGAAGAAGCTGCGGAAGCCGAGATCAGGGTGGAAGAGGTCCCTTCCGATGATCAAGCCTCGGAAGGCTCCACTCCAGAAGAGGAAGAGTGGTCTCCCTCAGCAGGGGACAAGCAGTAGAGGCGGTGATTTCGTGGGAAGGAGCAAGCTCCTTCCCTTCATTCATAACCGTCGAAGCTACTGCTTCTTCAACTCCTCCAGCATTTCCAGGAGGTGCTTTGTCAGAATGACAGAAGCCTGCTTCTCCATTTTGCTTGTTCCGAGCCATGTCTCGTATCCGCCAAGCTCGTGCTGGTGGGGTGGTGGTAGATAGCCAAAGCCTCCGTTAGCGAGTTCAACGATCATGGTTCGCTCAAACGGGCTTTTCTCTTTCAGCTCCATTCCGATTTCGACGAGCACTTCAAACGGCAGGGAAACGATTGCCTGGTCTCCGAGGCGTATTGCTTGTATCGCCACGTCGGTTTCATCAGGTCCCTCGTTGAGACGCAGGGCACGCATCGCATAGTGGATCGCGAGACGCGGCTCTTTCTTCAGTTCCTCTCCCGTCATTTCGAGAATCTTTTTCGATTTCTCGATGAGGGCGGGGTCTGGCTTTCGATTTTTCAAGGTGACCCGCCGCTCCACGATGCTGACTGGGAGATTCGATTGGAATTCGACGTCCTTCACGGCCATGTGAGCAGCATCCGAAACTTTCGTGGCAACCTGCTGAATCTGCTCGAAAGGAGCCCGGGGTGGGCGCTTTCCGCGAAAATCGATATTGTTGATGTCGCCGCTGGTGCCGTTTGAGAGTATCGCGACGTAGTCGTCCGGTGCATTTCGGCCGCCAACCTTGTACTTGGCGAGTTCCGCAAACTGCCCGAAATAGTCAGCTGATACATTGCGGTTCGGAACGGCGCCGACATAGTGCAGAGCATAATTGGCAAATAGTCCCATCGGTTTGTTTCGACCGTTTTTCACTGCGATCACGGCGACCTCGGGATCGATTGGACCGGCAGGTTTTACGATGAGGTCGCGGGGCGGATTCATCTTTACCTTGTCAATTCCTCCGAATGGGTTGGGTGGCATGGTTCCTTCCTTCAGATACCAGCGTCGATTGAAGACCTCCGAAGCCTCTTCGGCAGAGCCGAAAGCCATTTTGGCCGGCTCAAGTCGATCAATTGCGGAGGTGATCGCTTTGACGATCCCATCGAAGGCGTGCTGGCGAAACGCAACTTCTGCAGGCTCTTCGCTGGAGCCATCGGCAGAGGGAGCCGAGTGGGTGTGGGTTCCGGAGATCAACATTTCCGTCGTTCTCCAGCCGCTGCGCCTGGCTGCTTCTGCCTTAATCTCATCGATCTTGTCCTGTGAAATATAGAGGATATCGACGACGGTCATCACGACTCGCCCTTCGCCATTTCGAAATGCAAACGACCTCGCATGTAGAGGATCATGGGCTGCGTCTGTTGGCTTCGGATTGAAAGATCCACGCAGAGTGACTGGCCATTTCGGAGGCGTGATATCCATCATGGAGAAACCCGCCTCAAGCTGGGCTGTGGCCGACATAGTTCCCACTACAAAAGAGAAAGCGAAGAGACATAGCCATTTTAGATAAGGGATTTTCATAACACAGTTTTGCGGATGCCTCATAATGCGGTAAAGAAGTTTTGCGGTCGCATTGCCGTCTCCTCTGTTACCGATCTTTTATGAAAATATGAAATCGACAATAGTCTTACTCGCACATCTTGGCCTCGATCGATCTCGCGCTAATGCTGCGATGCTTGCAGAAATCTCCGATCTGGAAGGCGTCACGATCCATTATTCTTGCTTCCATCTGGCGAATGTCTGTATCGACTCGATAGGGGAGATCACTCTTCGCCGGGGACGAAGTTCTGGGCGGCCAGAGCGGCGGCTCCATGAGCGCCGGCGAATTCAGCGCGTTTCACATATCGAATTTCCGGCGGTGGAAAATAATGATCTGTCAGGAATCTGCGACACTTGCTCTGTAGTTTTTCGAGGTAGAGATCGCCAAGTTCGTTAAAGGCACCGGCAATTACGACAAGCTCGGGGTCGGACAGTTGAACGAGCCGCGTCACCGTATCGGCGTGCAGGGAGATGAACCGATCAAGAGCACCGAGCGATTTTGCATCGCTTGCGAGACAGCCTTCGATAAAAGCTTCCCATTCGCCGGGCGCGGTTTTCGATTTTTTACCAATGCTGCGGACAGTGGCTTCGTCTTCGAGCCACGCACGTTTGCCGCTGGTGGCCCCGAGGACATTCCATCCCCGGATTTCTCCGGCGGTTTCGTGATGACCTCGAAAGAGTTTTCCGTCGGAAATCACGGCAGCGGAAATTCCTGTTCGTATGCTTAGACAGACGAGATTTTCAATCGAGTTGGGTTTGCCAAGCCAGTATTCCCCGAGGGCAATGGTCCGGGTGTTGTTCTCGATGCAGAGTTGTTCCGCAGTCAGTTGAAGTTCCGCGCAGAGATCGACACTCTCCCAGTCGCTGATGTAAGGGTATCCCAGCGCGATGCGTTCGCTCTGCTGCACTCGTCCCGGCACGCCGATCCCGTGCCCAATGATGGGAGCAGGAGCTTGTTGGTGATGAACCTCGAGAGTGTCGCGAAGTATGCCGAGGACTTTTTTCCGAGTTGGGTTTCTGCCCAGCGAGATTTGTTTTTCCGAAATCGTTTTTTGAGCGAAATCAACGAGGACCACATAGAGGAAGCGCGCGTCAAAGTCAATCCCGAGAAAGCAGCCGTGGCCTCCGACTAGATCGAGAAAGCGCTTGGGTCTCCCAGCACCGGATCGCTCCTCGAGTCCTTTCTCGCGAAGCAGGCCTCGCTCGATCAGGCTGTCGACCCGGCGACCAGCGGTAGATCGCGCTACGCCTAGCCGGTCAGCCAGGTCGCGGCGCGAGATCTCACTAGACTTTCGAATCTCCCGAAGCAGGAGGCTCTCCAGCGTGGCCGGGTCCATGAGGAAATTTCCGGACCTACATTATTCGGGAAGTTCCTGGCCTTTGGTCTCGGGAAGGAAAAGAATGATGATCGCACCGAGTAAGAAGAATCCACCGAGATAACTAACGGCAGTAGTGAGTTCCATCGAAGCTTTCATGCTTCCAGATAGACCCAGAATTGTGAAGGCTGCGATTATCCGGCCGCCATTGAATCCGACGCTCATCCCTGTGGCGCGGAGGCGGTTGGGGAATAGTTCGGGGAAGTAAACTGCGTAGCCCGCATGCATTCCCAGCGTAAAAAATCCGAAAATCGGCAAGAGCGCGAGAAGCATCGAATAACTCGTCGGAACGAAACAAACGATCGGAGTGATGATGAAGGCGGCGACATGGAAAAGGATAAATGTCTTTTTACGGCCGA
>Ga0181579_10005079_pt1 | contig 10152 bp, 12 predicted proteins | sample 071ome_24_FD_132996 | JGI IMG/M metagenome (GOLD analysis project Ga0181579, IMG submission 132996) | Coastal salt marsh microbial communities from the Groves Creek Marsh, Skidaway Island, Georgia - 071402CT metaG (megahit assembly) | ecosystem: Environmental > Aquatic > Marine > Intertidal... | reverse complement strand
TCACCACAACTCCAAACAAACAGCATATTGCCCGCGATATGACGCCAGCCGCCATGCAAAAAAACGTATGAAATTAAGGTGAGTGCTGGCGGCAGGCCTTCCAAGGAAGGGGGCAGGGAGGCACTTCCCATAATCACGGCTGGCACCGCGCCATACTCGAACCATAAGGCGATTTGCTGAAGTTCAGTCATGCTTACTTGGATGAAGAAAACGGCGATACAGGCCGCCATCAACGCCCAAGTGACCAACGGCCAGCGTCCTGTGGGGTTGTCGTCAAAAAGAGGCAGAAAGAACATGAAGCATCCTAAAAGTTTGCCCTAGTCTAACGGCAAGACAACGGCGATAAAATGGCAAAGTGACTTCAGAATTGATTTCACCGTTTGACTTCGCCGTGGGATTTGCTATTGCTCTATCTACGCTGTGACCAGCCGATGGGGGCATGGTGAAATTGGTAAACACAGCAGACTTAAAATCTGCCGCCGTAACAGGCTTCCCGGTTCAAGTCCGGGTGTCCCCACCACTTACCCCTCCAACCATTCCACAAACAAATTGGCGCCTTTTTGCACTTGGTCTTTCCACGAGGTGGAGGCGTCGCCATCGGCTTGGTCGGAAATGTATTTCAGGCACGTAAAGGCGATGCCGTGATGCTGGGCGGCTTTGGCGAGGGCATAGGCTTCCATATCCACCAGATCCGTTTTAAGGGCAGGGGGCGCGGTGACGAATTGATCGCCCGTCCCGCAACTCAAACCCGCTCCGCCAAAATCGATCGACCCATCCGCTTCAAAAGGCGTTTGCCCCAAGGAAAAGCCTAAGGCTTTAACATCCATATCGCGCTGATAAAACCGGCTGACTTCGACGATGCCGTGATGATCAGGCGATAGCGCGCCAGCCGTTCCAAAATTGATCATCGCTTTTGGTCGCGCCGCCATAATCGCACGCTCCACTTCCAGAGCGGCATTCACCTTGCCTACGCCAGTGTAAACAATCCGCCAATCGGGCAACAAGTGACGGGGTAATTCATCTTCAAGCGCCACCAGAATAAGCGTGTCTTTTGGATTAAATCGGGTCATACACAGAATTCCAAAACATCAATCATAAGCGGTGAGGGCGACCAAGGGCATGTCAATCACGTCTTGCCCGCCCAAGCCTTCAAGATGGATCACGACCGCGCAAGCCACAGCTTCAGCGCCCACCGATTCCAGCAATGTTTTAGCGGCTTTGACCGTGCCGCCCGTGGCGAGCAAATCATCAATCAAGACGATGCGTTTGCCCGCGATGGGGGTGTCCGCCTGCATGGTCAATTCGTTCTTGCCATATTCAAGGGCGTAGGATTGGCTGAGCAATCGGCCCGGCAATTTGCCTGGCTTTCGGAGCATGAAGGAGCCGCATCCAAATCGCTGAGCCATGAGGGTGGAAAACAAAAAACCCCGAGATTCAATACCGGCGAACCCTTCAGGCTGAAAGGGTAGGAGTTTTTCATAGAATAATTCCACCGCCGCCGTCATCGCATCAGGGCTGGCCAGTAATGGCGAAATGTCTCGAAATAAAATCCCTTCAATGGGAAAATTAGGATAAGCCGCGATATAATCATCAAGGTGAATGGCTGTCATGATTGGCCTCTTTCGTTAATCTTGCCCAAGCCGCCAAGCCAGCAGGTCAAGGCGATCCTGCCCCCAAAAGACTTCGCCCTTATAAACATAGCTGGGTGCGCCGAAAATGCCATCCGCCAGCGCCAGTTCCGTATCGCTTGTGATGCGGTTGGATAAGGTTTCCGCGTGACTTTCGGCATACTCAACAAGCGCTTTGCCATCAAGTCCCGCTTGATTAAGCGTGCTGATGATAACGTCTGGGTCATCCATATTGTGATTGTCTGCCCATAATCCCGACAAGAGCGATTCTGAAGCGATTAACGCCGTCTCATGACCTTCGGTTTCAACCGCTGCAACAATCGTATGAGCGGAAAGCCGCGTTTGAGAAGGGAAGAATTCAGGTTCTAAAACCAAAGGAACATCAAGGTATTCGCGAAAGCGTTTAAGGTCCATAAGCCGATAGGCGCGACGCTCTGGGGAGCGCTTTGGCAAGGGCAGGCCGCCCGTTTGCGGAAAGATGGTGCCATAATCAACCACCCGCACATTCACCGAAGCGCCGTGGGTTTCCGCGATTTGGCGGAATCGTTTGGCGCCAAGATAGGTCCATGGGCTGACGGGGGTCAGGTAATAGTGGATGGTTTTTACGCTCATCATTCGTATCCTTTTGCCATGGCTATGTTCTGATATTGCGCTTGCTCTTTAGCGAAGGTCAACCGGTCTTCCCGCCGAGATAGCGGAACCGGCGAATATAAGCCTCGGCGGCTTCGCGCGGCGGTTGAGGTTTGATCCGCATCTTTGGCACGGATCGCGGGCGGGCGATGGCGAGCCGTGCTTCTGGTTCGGTGAAACCCGCCAATTGCACGGCTTCTATAAAAGCGGCCAGTTTATCGGCGCGTTTGATTGCGGCATGCACCCATTGTGGCAATTCCCCGGGAAGACCAAAGCGGATATGCACGGCGGTTTCCAGCCGTTTTTCCACATCGCGATATTCGGAGGAAAGCATGGCTTTGAACGGGGTGATCATATCGCCAATTACATATTCCGGCGCGTCGTGCAACAGGCAAGCCAAACGCCATTGGCGGGGAGCATTGGGATTAAGTTGGGCAAAGAGCCGCTCCACCATCACGCTATGTTGCGCGACGCTAAACGCCCAATCCCCTTCGGTTTGGCCGTTCCATCGTGCGACCCTTGCCAGACCATGGGCGATATCTTCAATCTCAATATCCAAGGGGGAAGGGTTGAGCAAATCAAGGCGGCGACCGCTGAGCATTCGTTGCCAGGCTCGATCAGGTTTTTGGGACGTTTTGGGAGAGCGTTTGGCCATAATATCACTCACGAAGCCATCGGAAAGGGCGCAATAATCTTGACAAAATTCACAGCAATAATCAGTTGAGATATTCTCAATCTATCCTGCATGATAGAGGCTTAAAGTAAAGGCATCTGCATAACAAAATAAGATAGGGTGGATGAAACCTTATTCTTGTAAGATGAAGATTGCCCTTCTCAAAGGGCAAGGATATAACCGCAGAAACAACAAGGCATCGCGTCAGACTAAAGATGGACTATTACCAGACCACAGATCGCTATCGGAAAAAGGAATTCCGCAACCAGTTCAGCTGGTTGGTGCGTATCGCCGTGATGGTGTTGATGGTCTGGATCGGCTGGTTTTGGGGCAGCAGTCAGCAAGAAGCGCGGATTTCAGTGATCAATGAGCAAATCGCTGAAACCCGCCAGAACAATGATCGACTGGCGCAGGAATTGGCGACGCTAACCACGCAATTGACCGTCGAACGTGAAAAGCGGATTTCAGCCGAATTGCTAAGTGAACAGGGCGATGATAAAACCGCCATGGAAAGGCTCAAGAAATTGGTGGCGCGATATCTGGCGCGCGGCATCAAAGAAGATGAAATCAGATTAGCGCTTCAATCCGCGGCTAAGCCTTCGCGTTGCCGTCCGCTTGAAGAGATTGATTTGGCGGTGGCGACCAGTTTTTTTGCAGGCACAGAATCCAGCGCGCAAATGCTCGATGGCACGCTCCAAGTTTTCGTTGAAGGCGAAGCCGAACAAGAAGCGACCAAAGAACGCCCATGGTTTGACGCGGAAAAACCTGTATCTATTCGCGTGTCGTATTTGAGCGGTGAGAAAATAGCCACAGGCCCATTGCCCATGGTGGTGTCCCTCTTAGCCGATGCGTGGTTGCTCAAAATTGACCTAAAACCTGCTAATTTGCGCGGTTACGTCAATGTGAACCTCAGCAAATGCAGCATCAATTGATCGTATCCAAAGATAACTCTTGATCGGCTATAGCGTTGGGCGCTGAACCGCGAAAACCTCTTCAATCGTGGCGTAATCCATATAGCCGAGACGAGCGGCAGGGTTGTATTTCAAGACATCCACTTTGCCATCAACGATGACGTTATCAGCGATATGAATGCCGATGACTTCGCCCATCACCCAATGATTGCGCGTGCCATCGGGCGCTTCAGGTAGGGCAATAATATCCAAGAGTTTGCATTCCAATTGGCATGGAGCATCCGCCACCATAGGCGCTTTCACAAGCGATGCGGGGGCGGCTTTCAAACCCGCGAAATCAAATTCTGAAACCCCATGGCTGAGGTCAGCGGAGGTATCGCTCATCGCCTGAATTTGCTGTTTGGACACGATATTGACGACAAATTCTCCAGTTTCCCGCGCGTTGACCAGCGAATCCTTCTCGCCATTTGCGCTCCCGCTTGCGCTAGGGCCGGCGGAATACCCCACAATAGGCGGGGTTTCGGACATGGCGTTGAAAAAACTATAAGGCGCGACATTCGGCTTGCCATCGGTGCTAATGGTGGAAATCCAGCCGATAGGCCGCGGCGCGACAATCGCTTTGAAAGGATTATGCGGCAGGCCGTTTTCTTTATGAGTGCCAGGGGTAAAAAACATCAAAAATTCTCCAAGAATGGGGCTGGATTAAAAGATTAGGTATTTTGACCGGGGGAAGCGGGAATTTCAACCGGAACTCCAATGCCTTGGCGCGGCGTGCAAGTGTCGGAGAACATTTGCTGAAACAGCGATTCCTTGCATTGCGCCCAAGCCGGCGCGTCTTGATCACGCCCCACCATAAGGCCAGCGATCAGCAACACCGCCAAGAGGGCATAAAGCACCCAGCTCATGCCACCCAGTCTGAAAAATTTGTTTTGTTCATCGCTCATCGTCTTGATCCCAATCTTTTATATGAGAAGGATAGTCGTCTTCATCAATATCATCTTCGGAAAATATTTTGCCAGCGACGGATTTTCCCGCTTGATGGGCGCTGTCAGGATTGCCCGTCACCAGCGGATGCCAAGACGGTAAATCTTTGCCTTCATGCAGCAAGCGATAGGCGCAAGTTTTCGGCATCCACGGCAAATCATTCAGCCGACCAGGGGATAAGATCACGCAATCTTCAACGATGGCCTTGCGATTTTGATAATTGGTGCAACGGCAGGTTTTACTGTCCAAGAGAGTGCAGCCAATATCCGTGTAATGGATCGAGCCGTCATCAACATCTTCCAATTTGATGACGCAGCACTTGCCGCAACCATCGCATAAAGCCTCCCATTCCGGGGGTGTCATCTCCGCCAATGGGGTTTTTTGCCAATATCGGCTTGCGCTGAGGGCTTTGAAGGAAGGTTTGCTCATCTGACGTCGATCTGATGGGTGATGGTTTCGGCGATCAATTTGGCTTCACCGGCAATCGTGGTGGCGCCCACCACATCACCACGGCTAAAGACGGTGGGCGGCCCAAGGGCAAAACCCGTGGCATAGGCTTGGCCATTGCTGTCGATCATACGTAGAGACTCATCAACCATCAATTGCTGGGCTTCTAGCCTTAAGGTTTTATTGTCGCCCATGGCTTTGATCAATGGGTCTTGACCCGCGCCCGTGGCTATAATTGCGTGATCGGCGGCAAGCGTATCCCCTGAAGACAGGGTGAGATGAAGCGGTTTAGCCGTGCCGCGATCATCTGAGGATGGCGTGATGCTCACCACACGCCCTTTGATGAGGGTGAGTTGATCAGCGGCGGATAATCGCTTTTGACTCATCACTGTTTGCGGCGAAGCCCGGTAGCGCAACAATTGCCATAACCAGCCGAAATGCCGAAGAAGTTTCAGTTTTTCATCTTTTGGCAAACCTCGCCATGCCGGGCTTACGCCTTTGCGCAGGTTTTCAAAACAATCTTGGGTGGGGCGATCAAGCCAATCGCCTTTCGCCATGGTGTTCGCCATGAAGCGATAGAGTGCGAGGGCGGATTGCGGTTCAGGCCAGTCGAGATCAGGCGTCTCCACCCAATCGAGTTGCGGCGGCGGCAATAAGCCTTTCGGCGAGATGATGGTGACCGATCCTTGATGCTTCATCGCTTCAAGGCTAGCGATCGCGTCCATGGCGGTTAACCCGCCACCAATGATGGCGATATCCGCCGCTGGATCAAGTTTTCCCGTCCAATCCCCTTGCCATGGATTGGTGGTTAAGAACGGCGACAATTGAGGGTCAAGTTCGAATCTTAATGCTGGCGGCGGGTTGCCCGTGGCGAGTATCAGCATATCGAAACGCGCTTCAACATTATCGCTGGTCACCATCCATTGGCCATCAAAAGCAATCGAAGTGACCGTTTCATCGCGGTGATGGATGGGGTGGGTTTCTGCCAGCGCGGTCATCTTAGCGGTCATGTATCGCGCAAAATCGCTCCGCCGATAAAACGATCCCGCGTCGTTATGCGCGTCAGGGTCATCGAGATTGGCCTTAGCCCAATAGGGAAAATCATCAGGGTGATCGGGGTCAATGCGCATGATTTCAGCACGGACATTGAGTCTGAAATCGGGATTGAGGGTGCCATAGGCCTGACCATGCCCGAAAGCGCCTTTGCCAAACACCGTGATCTCTTGGCTTGAAAAGCCTGATTTGATCAGATGATAAACGCAAACGGCGGCGCTATATCCATTGCCGATGATCGCAAGGCTTGGCATGAGTTAGGCGGTATCCCCTCGGGTGAAATATTGACCGCGATGATAGCCTAACCCCAATTTGTCGGCGCTGCTGAAATTATCGATGCGCCCCAACATGATGGTATGATCGCCTGCCGCAATCGCTTGTTCGAGGGTGCAATCAAAACTGGCCGCGACATCCTTGAAAATCGGGAAGCCCAAGGCGCTGTTCTGCCAGGCGATGCCTTCAAATCGATCGGCGATGGGGGAAGCAAAACGGCTGGACAAATCTTGCTGATCGGACGCCAAGACATTGACGGCAAAGCCGCGCCCTTTGGTGTATGCGCTTAGATTTTCCGACCCGTTAGCGATGCAGACCAAAAGCATTGGCGGCGTTAGGGACACAGAAGTAAATGAATTGGCGGTAAAGCCAATGGGCTTATCATGGCTGTCCGTGGTGGTGACAATCGTCACCCCCGTCATGAAGGCGCCGAAACATTGCCTGAGTTTTTGTTGATCAATTTCCATGAAAGCCTCATCAGCCGGAATAGCCATCTTTTCTATCTATATGGTTTGCTCGGCCATATTCCAATCTGAAAAACAGAAATTTTTATGGGGCGGCGTCCGTGAGGATCATATCCGCGGCTTTTTCCCCAATCATAATCGTGGGCGCGTTGGTGTTGCCTGAGACCAATTCCGGCATGATCGAGGCATCCACCACCCGCACGCCGTAGAGGCCATGGATTTTGAGGCGAGCGTTGACGACATCGCCATGCTTGGGGTCAGGCCCCATGCGGCAGGTGGATACAGGATGATAAAGCGTGACGCCTGTCTCCCGCGCATAGGCCAGCAATTCATCATCGGTTTTAATATCTTGCCCTGGGCGCATTTCATGGGCGACATAGGGCGACATGATGGGGGATTCCATAATATCGCGGGCAATTTTCATCCCTGCCACATGAACGCGCTGATCTTCAGCAGTGGTGAGATAATTGGTGATGATCTTCGGCGCTTGCCGTGGGTCTGCCGATTGCACATGAACCGACCCTCGGCTTTCAGGCCGCAATTGGCAAGGGCCAAAGGTCATGCCTGGGAAATTATCAAAGACGCGTTTGGCGGGATTGGCAAAACTGGCATTGGCAATGTGATATTGAATATCAGGCCCTGTGAGGCCGGGGCGACTTTTGACAAAGCCCGCAAGAATGCCCGCCGGCAAAGCCAAAGCCCCGCGCCGCGTGGTGACGTATTTGATCACTTCTTTAACCAGCCCAAATCCGCGCGACAAATGGTTGATCGAGAGGTCTTGATTCAGCCGCCATGACAGGCGTGAGATATAGTGATCCGCCAAATGCGCGCCCACGCCATCGAGTTGATGTTGAGGCGCAATCCCAATGCTGGACAGATGGTTGGGATCGCCAATGCCGCTTAATTCTAATATTTGCGGGGATTGGATCGCCCCCGCCGATACGATCACCTCGCGGCCAGCATCGAGGTGATGGTCACTGTTTCCGATGCGATAATCCACGCCAGTGACGCGCTTGCCATCAAGGGTTAATCGCGTGACATGAGCGCCCGTAATGATCCTAAGATTGGGCCGTGAGCGGATCGGATCAATGTAAGCCTTTTTGGCGGAGTGACGGACGCCATTTTTTTGCGTCACCTGATAATAGCCAAAACCATGCTGATCATGGCCATTGTAATCGGGATTATTGGGATAGCCGAGGCTTTCGGCGGATTTAATAACCAAATCCAGCGCTTCATAGCGATCCCGAACCATGGCGACATTAAGAGGGCCGGATTGGCCACGCAATTCAGGGTCCATCTTTTCTGTGGCTTGCGCTTCGCAAAACTCGGCTTTGCGGAAATAGGGCAGCACGTCTTGATACGACCAGCCGGGATTGCCCTTTTGCGCCCAATGATCATAGTCATGGGATTGGCCGCGCACATAAAGCATGGCATTGATGGCGGAAGAGCCGCCCAGAACTTTACCGCGGGGAAAAAGGATGCGGCGGTTGCCGCTCGACTCTTCGGGTTCGCTTTCAAACATCCAATTGATCGCGGGATTGACCATGGTCTTGATATAGCCCGCAGGAATATGGATTAACGGGTTGCGATCTTCGCCTCCAGCCTCAAGCAATACGACATTGGTCTTAGGGTTTTCCGAAAGGCGGTTGGCCAAAACACATCCCGCAGAACCGCCGCCAATAATCACATAATCAGGCTTGTCCATATTCGCTCCTCAAACTAACTTTAATACGCTAGCCGCTTGGTAATTACAGTCAATCTTAAAGTCATGGCAAAGTGAAAGTCAGGGCAAAATGAGGGTATCATGACCGCACCGCTGACCATAAGTGAAGGCCGCATCCGCGCCATGACCGCCGCGCTTGATGAATTGGCGCAATCGGAAAAGCGCGCCGTATCGGTGCCGTTTTTTAGCCCTGATGATATCGCGGCCTTAATTCGGCAATGCCAAAAATTACCCATGCGACAAGCCAAACCTCGCGTTGGCGCTGAAGGGCGTGAAGTCATCCAAGATTTCGATATTTGTTTTCCCGCCCCAAGGGATCGCGCTTTGGGGCAATTGGCGGATATGCTGGAAGACGCGGTGAAACAAGCGCTGGCACGCGCCCGATTTGCTCATCTCGATGAAGATTTTGTCTTAAATGACGTGGCGGTTCAGCATTATCCCCCCAAATCCAAAGGCATTGGTGTGCATATGGATTCGCTCCGTTATCGCGGGCTTGTCTTTATCATCACCTTGGCGGGGCAATCCTGCTTGAGCGTTTGTGAAGACCGCGATGCCAATGGCGCAAAAGCGATAGACGATACGCCGGGGCAATTGGCTATTTTATCCGCGCCGGGGTTTTGTGGGCGAGGGGCTGATGATTCCCGCCCGCTTCATTATGTTCACGATGTTACCGGCGGACGATTGTCCATTGGCCTTCGTCACGACACCAGAGCCTAACAAAATCATTCTTCAAATTAATTTGGGTCAGCATCCCTGTCTTGCAGGAAGGCCGCGCTTCTGTCAGGATAAATATTGCGAATATCGAATTTACAGAGGAGGGCGATATGCAAATTAGTGTTTCCGGCAAGAATATGGATACAGGAACGGCCTTCCAAGAACATGCTGAAACAGCATTGACCAGCGCGGTTTCTAAATATTTTGACAACGCCATCAGCGCAAATATCACCTTGATTAAAAGTTCCGTTGGTTTTGAAACGCATATCCGCGTGGTGCTATCGCGGCGGATTGAAATGGAAGCCAATGGCCGGGCGGGGGATGCTCATGTGTCGCTTGATGAAGCGGTGGAACATATCGAAAAACGGTTGCGCCGCTACAAAAGACGGCTGAAAAATCACCGCGCTGAACCTGATGATGTCCTGCCCGCTACTTTGACCTATTTTGAAAGCCCAGTCGATCAAGAGCAAGAATTGCCCGAAGATATCAGCGCGCCGCCCGTGCTTGCGGAAATGGATTATCACATTCATCTGATGACCGTTGAAGAAGCCGTGATGATCTTTGAATTATCGGGGCAAACCGCCATGATGTTCCGCAACAAATCCCATGATGGGTTGAATATGCTGCATCGCCGCGAAGATGGCGCTATTGG
>Ga0181579_10005076_pt1 | contig 10154 bp, 7 predicted proteins | sample 071ome_24_FD_132996 | JGI IMG/M metagenome (GOLD analysis project Ga0181579, IMG submission 132996) | Coastal salt marsh microbial communities from the Groves Creek Marsh, Skidaway Island, Georgia - 071402CT metaG (megahit assembly) | ecosystem: Environmental > Aquatic > Marine > Intertidal zone... | reverse complement strand
CGGCGCTGTGGCTGTTGGTGCTGTGTTTTTTGCTCCCGGGACTCCTGTCACTGCCCGGCGCGGTCGATTTTGACCGTGCACTGTCGACCGCAGCGCGGTTCGCTGCATACGGACTCGCCGGGCTTCTTTTTTTGAGACTTTCGCCCAGTGAGTCGCAATGGCCAAACACGGTGCTCTGGATGACCGGGTTACTGGTGCTCTGGAGTCTCGATGGCATTGTTCAGGAATGGCGAGGCGTCAGTCTCAGCGGCTATCCGCTTTTTACCGGGCTGCCGGAGGGACACAAAGTCACGGGCTCTATGGGGCTCGACTATGGGCCCAATTTAGCGGTGTTATCGCCGTTCCTGTTTGAAACCCTCCGCCTGCATGGTCGCCGTTTGCCTGTGTTGTGGTTGGCGGTGCCTTTGTTAGCAGTGGCTGTGTCCTTGAGCGCCAGTCGTTACTCGGCATTGCTGCTGTTGGTGAGTGCGATGCTCTGTGGCGCGCTGTGGGTACGAGGTCGTTCCTCGAGCCATTATTGGACGCCAGTATTTGTGGTGTTTTTGTCGGTGGGGGGGTTGGCGCTACCCATTTTGCTGGTGCCTCACCTCGCTGAGCGACTGTTGCTGCTCGGCGGCAGTTTGAGTGTGAATGAGGTGGAGGCGAACGTGGCACTTGCGTTCCGACCAGAGCTCTGGAAGGCCAGTTGGATTCTCTTCACGGAAAACTGGTTAAACGGCGTGGGGCTGCGAGGCGCTTCGGGTGCCATGTATCCGATTCTTGCCGCGTCAGAATTTTTCCCTGATGCCATGTTGGCGAGAACCTGGCATCCGCATCTTGGCATTTTGGAAATCGCCACCGATACGGGTGTATCAGGCGTGCTCGGTTATTTGCTGTTCCTGATCATGGTGGTGAGGTGGATGCTGGTCACCAACGCAGCCGAGCAGGGTGTGTCGACCACTTTTTTCTGTGTCGCGCTCCTCGCCATCTTTCCCTTATCCAGTGCGGTATCGATGTATTCGTTCTCAACAGGGTCCATTACCTGGCCGGCCCTGGCTTTGGCCTTGGGGGCGCATTTCAGAGAGGCTCGGTAAGCGACTAGTCATCGCGTCAGGAGTCCGTAGTATTCACATCCCCGCTGGTTAAGGGTGCATCTAATCAATACACTCAATGTGTTCAGGTAACGGATGCTGTGCACCAGCTGTGGTGCGCGGTGGCTTTGATGCAACGACTCTCTGACCTTTCACCGTCGATTATTTGGGTGTTTCTGTTTTTCACCCTGTCTTTGTCCTCTGCAACCAGGCAGTTTATCTGGCTGATGGCTTTGGTCGGTCTGATTATCTTCGCGAGAGGCCCGCGCGATTTTCTTGCCACCGACGGTGTGCGTAAATTCTGGATAGTGCTCGCCTGCTTTTTGTTGCCCGCAATCTTTTCCCTGTTCGACGCCATCAATTTCGAGCGGTCCCTCTCAGGCGCCGTGCGCTTTCTGTCGTATGGCTTCGCCGTTTGGGTGCTGCTACAGATAAAGCTGGACCGGTCAGAGAGTTCCCGCCTGATGTCTTTGGTGGGCGCGGTGATGATGCTGTGGGTAGTCGATGGCTTGGTGCAACTGCTGACGGGCTACAGCGTATTCGGTAATCCGCTGATCGAACTCGATTCTGGCGATACGTTAGTTACGGGCAGTCTGCGCATGGGGTATGGGTCGACACTCGCGATTTTGTCGCCTTTTTATCTAGAGGCGTTGCGCCGCACCGGCTCTACGCCGCTCAACAGCATCCTGGCCCTGCCGTTGTTCGCCGCCATTGTTATGAGCGGTAATGAGGCGTCGATGATCCATGCGTTGGCTGCTCTGGCAGGCTATGCCTTTATCCTCCGTCGCTTGGAGTCTGATGTGCAGGTCACGCCATGGCTCTTGTCGCTGTTATTTTCGTTCTCCCTTGCGGCGCTGTCAGGCCTGATTTTGAGCGATACATTTAGCGCCTCCGCCGCCGGCCAAGCGGCATCTGACGCTTACAAGGCATTCGACTATCTGCCGATATTCTGGAATTCGGCCTGGCAGGGGTTCACTGAGCACTGGATAAATGGGGTCGGCATTCGTGGCTGGGGCTCGATGGTGGTGTCGATGGAAAGTATTAATGTCCTGCCCGTTTCCGAGCGATGGCATCCACATCTGTATGCGCTAGAGGTGGCGGTCGATACCGGTATCCCCGGGCTTTTGGGTTACGCGCTGTTCTTCGTCTTTCTGGGTAGGCGGCTTTTCGATTCGCGCCCCGAGGTTGCGCTGAGCTCGTTGGTGGTCATTCTTGCCCTGTTTCCCTTTAACAGCTCGGTATCCTTTTACTCCTACTTTAACGGCAATATTCTGTTTTTGACGCTGGCCCTGTTAATAGCGCTTGACCGGGATATCAAGCCGCAACCGGAGTTGGAACCAGTCAATGACGCGCAGCGCGACTGAAAACGTCACTCCAGACCTGTCTTTTAAGCGTGTGCTGGTGATCCGTCTCAGCGCCATTGGCGATGTGGTGTTCGCCTCTCCACTGATCGATGCGATCAGGCGCGCTCGCCCCGATGCGGAAGTCTATTGGTTGGCAGAATCGACTGTGGCGCCACTGCTGGCGCATCACACCGGGCTCAAGGAGCTATTGATTTGGCCGCGCGAGGAATGGCGGGAGCTATTTCGACGGGGTCGTCTGTGGAAACTGAGTCGCGAGGTCATGAGCTTTCGCAAAAAGCTCAGGGCACATCAATTCGATCTGGTGCTGGATGTTCAGGGGCTTTTGAAAAGCGCATTGCTCGCTTGGATGACCGGAGCGAAGGCACGAATCGGTTTTCGCTCAAAAGAGCCGACGGGGTGGTTACTAACGAAGCGAGTCCCAAAGAATCTTGAGCCCACTATCAGTTCTGAGTATCGCGGCCTCGCTCAAATGATCGGTCTGGAGACCGACGATTTCTCAATGACAGTGCCGCTGTCAGCGGTAGCGCGGGGATTCGCTGAGCGTGTCCATGATGGGCGCCCGTATGTGGTGTTCTGCCCGTTCACAACTCGCCCACAGAAACACTGGCCAGAGGCCCATTGGCGAGCGCTGGCGGATGCCGCACTCGTGCAGGATTGGCGCGTCGTGGTGCTAGGAGCGCCGGCGGATCGGTCTGCAGCGACGCGGATCTTTGCTGAGCAGGCGGTGGAAAGCAAAGTCGGGGATTGTTCGCTGGAAGAGAGCGCTGCGCTGGTTAGCCACGCGGATCTGGTCATCGGCGTAGACACCGGCCTGACACACATGGGTTGGGCTTTTTGTGTGCCGGTGGTCGCATTGTTTGGATCGACCTGCCCGTATCGCGTGGTCCCGGGGCGAGAGGGCGATATTCTCTGCGCTGAGTTGGACTGCTCACCCTGTCGACGGCGCCCCACCTGTGGAGGGGCTTTTGACTGCATGTCTGCGCTGACCCCCGATGCGGTAATGAGCTCGGCACAGCGCTATTTGTCCACAGAGTCAGTAACTGCGCCCGTGCTAGCATCATCAGAGAGTAGAGAAGAGGCCCTTTGATGTCAGCTTTACCCGACATGAGTACCGGCAGTGTCACCGTGATTGGCGATGTCATGCTTGATCGCTTCTGGAGCGGTGCGAGTCGGCGCGTGAGCCCGGAGGCACCGGTACCGGTGGTCAGTGTGATGGGCCAGGAGGATCGCGCGGGCGGTGCAGGTAATGTTGCCGTGAATCTCGCCGAGCTGGGGCTGTCGGTCTCGCTGGTGGGTCTGTGCGGGGAAGATGAGCATGCGCGTGCCCTGCGCGCCTGTGTTGAGGCGGCGGGGGTTCGCTGGAATGTCATGCCGTGCCCAGCTGAGACGATCGTAAAGCTCCGCGTGCTGAGTCGGAATCAGCAGCTTCTGCGCATGGACTTTGAGGAATCTCTGGCAAAGCATGCCAATGATCTTTTCGTGAGGTATGCCCAGCAACACTTCGCTGATGCTGATCTGGTCGTATTCAGTGACTATGCGAAGGGATCTCTGGAGCTGGTTCAACCGCTACTGCAACATTGCCGTGAGCTGAATAAGCCAACATTGGTGGACCCCAAAGGCGTGGATTTTGAGCGCTATCGGGGAGCCACTCTGCTGACCCCTAATCTCGCCGAGTTCGAAGCGGTCGTGGGGCGCTGCGACACAGACGAGACCTTGATTGACAAGGCTGAGGCGCTCAGAGCATCGCTGGATCTCGAGGGCATACTCGTGACCCGCAGTGAGGCAGGCATGACGCTCGTTCAATCTGCGCAGCCGCCGGCGCATTTCTCCGCTAGTGCCCGCGAGGTATTTGATGTTACTGGCGCCGGCGATACTGTGATCGCCGTGATGGCGGGGTGCTTGAGTGCAGGACTGCCAATGCGTGATGCCGCGCACTTCGCGAACCATGCCGCGGGGGTGGTGGTCGCGAAATTGGGGACGGCAAGCGTGTCTCCAGAAGAGCTGCAGACAGCGGTCTCAGCGTCAACGGCAAACGGCGCTGACAATATCCTTTCCGAGACGGACTTGACGAGTGTTTTGCAGGATTTGCGTGCCGCGGGTCATCGCATTGTGATGACCAATGGCTGCTTTGATTTGATTCACCCCGGTCATGTCCGCTATCTACAGCAGGCGAAGGCTCTGGGCGACGTGCTGGTTGTCGCGGTGAATGACGACGACTCAGTGCGTCGGCTTAAGGGAGAGACCCGCCCGGTCAATACGCTTGATGATCGGATGGCCGTATTAGGGGCGTTGGGTGCTGTCGACTATGTAGTGCCTTTCTCGGAGGACACTCCCGCAAGATTAATCGAGGCCATGGCACCCGATGTACTGGTTAAGGGCGGCGATTATGCTGTGGAGCAGATTGCCGGTCACGAGTCCGTGATGGCGCGAGGCGGCGAGGTTCGCGTTTTAGGCTTCGTTGATGGCCACTCGACCAGCAAGCTAATCGAGCGACTTAACGACTAGGCCGGCTCGGCAGCCCACCCCCAGGCGCCGCCGCTGCTCACTCGCTCATCTCAGGGATTGATATAAGCGCGACCCAATCCGGGGTCAGTGGGCAGGTACCGCTTCAGCAGTTCTGTCTGCCGGCTCGTCATGGGGTCCAGTTTGCCACCAATGATGACCTGGTCCGCAGCGCTGGTGACATTCAGCGGGTCGCCACTCCAGATCACCACGTCAGCGCGCAATCCCGGAGCGATCATTCTGGGTTTGCCGCCGAAGATCTCAGCAGGCAGGCTCGTCATGGCTGCTATCGCCGCCTCATAGGGCAGCCCGTTGGCCACTGCATTCCCAGCGACTTGGCGCAGCTTGCGGGCGTTGTGCGTTTCGCCGCTGGTAAACAGCAGGGTATTGCCTGCTTCGTACAGCAGTGCGGCGTTATCCAGTCGTGCCCCCAGCCCATCAAAGCTCCCCGGCAAATTATCCAGCGCATTGATCACCACGGGTGTCCCTGATTCGGCCAATGCCTCGCGGACAATCCACGCTTCTTGCCCGCCACTGATAATGGCGTTGAGTTGGTGCTTTCGGCTGAACGCCAATACCTGGAGAATGTCGCTCGCACGATTGGCCCTGAACACGAAAATGCCATTTTCCCGAGCGTCTTTAAGCGTTGCTCTGCCGTCCTGATTTATTAGAGGGTGCTCATTGTGGGTCAGCCAGACGCCGTTACCTTGTTTCGTAGCGAGCGACGAAAAAGCTGTTTCGAGTAACATCCAGTGCGCCGCTCTTGATCCGCCGATTTTATTGCCGCTGTAGCCGTCGACGTTGACAAAAATCGTGGTTTTCCCCTCAAAGCTGTCAAAGCCGCTGTCGAAGCGCACCAGCGACCCTTGTCCGGAAATCGTTCGATCCCCAAAGGCAGCCGCGAGAAGCGTGTAGCCATAACCCTCTATACGGGTGATCGGGACGACACTGGAGAGGGGGTTGTAGGCTTTGCGCACATCAAACTCGGGATGCATGAGCCCTGTGTAGAGCTCGTTGAGCCTTGAGTCCACGGCCTCATACACCATGCCAATCTCGCTAAGGCCCGCTGCGGTAATCCCCGCAAACAGCGCGGGTGTCACGGGTCGCCCCGCGGCGTCGACCACTTGATCGGCCTCGGCGGCGCTCAAATCGCTGGCAACCGCTTTGATCAATCCGTCTTCAATCAGAATGTCCAGCTGGCTTGCTGGTGCGTCGTCGCCTATGAACACCGTGCCATTAGTGATCAGGAGTGAAGCGGCATAGCTGGGGCTGCCTAAAATCAAGGGTCCCAATAGGGCGATGACGAATCGTGTCATATTCATTGTTGTGCCCCCATGAGTTGCCCGAGCTCAAAGTCAGATTGAGGGCTCAGTGAGGGGTTGTCTTGCTCGTACCGCAGCACGCCATCGATGTAGACCTGCAGCGGTTTGGCGTAAACACTGAAGGGGTCCTGATTCCACAGCACCACGTCAGCCATCTTGCCGATTTCTATAGAGCCAGTCTGTTCGTGTACGCCGAGAGATTTCGCGGCGTTGTAGGTGATCCATCGAATCGCACGCTCCGGGGGGATGTCGAGTCCGGCGCGGCTGCCTCGTGACATGGCTTTGGCGGCTTCCTGATTCAGTCGCTGAATGCCCTCATCCGAGTCTGAGTGCACGATGGCGCAGCCGCCGCTTGGGCGGTCGACCAGCGCGATGTTTTCCTGAATTCCGTCGTAGGCTTCTATCTTAAAGCCCCACCAGTCTGCCCAGAGGGCGCCGCAAACGTCATTTTCGGCGAGTTCATCTGCGATTTTGTAGGCCTCTACGCCATGATGAAACGTACCAACCCGGTAACCAAACTCCTTGGCCATATCGAGGATAGTGAGCATCTCATCGGCCCGGTAGCAGTGCATATGCACGAGAATGTCGCCGCGTAATGCGCCGGCCAGCGTATCGAGTTCGAGGTTGCGCCTTGGCGGTGTATTGGTGAGTAGCGCCGAGGCCACGGAGGCGCCACTGCTGTCGTTCTCTGCAGCTTCTGCCGCGTCCTTAACCGCTTGGTTATAGCGGTCCCAGTCAGCTTGATACCGCTGCGCGCGAATCCAAGCGCTGCGGTAAGCCGCGACATTGCCCATGCGCGTCGACGGGGCCTGCGTGCGCCCACCGTAAACGCGTTTCGGGTTCTCGCCACAAGCCATTTTTAGGCCGTGGGGTGCGTCGGGAAATTTCATGCCTTGGTAGCTTATGGACGGCACGTTTTTAAGGGTCACACCCCGTCCCCCAAACAAGTTGGCTGAGCCCGGGAGAATTTGCATTGCTGTCACACCGCCGGCCAATGCTCTCGAAAAGCCGGGATCTTGTGGCCAGACGCTGTGTTCCGCCCACACCTCTGCCGTCACGGGTGCAGTCGCTTCGTTGCCGTCGCTATGAGCGGCGACACCCGGTGAGGGGTAAACACCGAGGTGCGAGTGAACATCGATAAGACCGGGTGTGATCCAGCGATCACTGGCATCGACTGCGGTGGCATCGGGCGCGATCTCTCCTGCGCCGACCCATTGGATCTGCCCGTTGGCGATGTAGAGGTCTGTATCGTCAAGGCGGCGGCCATCACCGGTGAGGATGGTGGCATTCTTGAACAATACCGGCGAGCCTGGGGGTGCCTCGTAGGTCGATGGGAAAGCCTCTGGCTGGGCTTGAAGGACCATCGGTATCAGTAACGGTGTCAAAGCAAAGAACAAACTGCGCATAAACAGAATCCTCAGAGGACGACGCAAGATACCCCCAACTATCAGATTTGCCAATCACCCCATGGGATGAGCTAACCTCGAGGTTATTGCCGCTGTGAAGAGCGAAAAAAGATGCCGAAAAGACGTTTTGTTGACCTGTCGATCTACCTTGAAAACGAGGTGGTCAGTGACCCTCCCGCTATGAAGCCTAATATTGACTACATCACACACGACATTGGCGCCCAGCAAATGGCGTCATTTTTCCCCGGCCTTAAGAGCAGTGAGCTGCCCGACGGTGAGGGCTGGGCGATCGAGTTTGTTCAGCTATGTACACACAACGGCACGCACCTTGATGCGCCTTATCACTTTCATCCCACCATGAACGAGCAGGCTGGGGGAAAAGAGCGGGCGATCACGATCGATGAAGTCCCCCTTGAGTGGTGCTTTCAGCCGGGGATCAAACTGGACTTTCGGCACTTCCCCGACGGATATGTGGTGACCGCGGCCGATGTGGAGGCGGAGTTGACGCGCATCGAGCATGAGTTGTCGCCGCTGGAAATTGTCGTGGTGAATACCGCTGCGGGTGCCGCCTACGGACAGGACGACTTTGTTAGTAAAGGCTGTGGTATGGGCTACGAAGCGACCATGTTTCTCTTGGAGCGCGGGATTAAGGTAACGGGCACGGATGCATGGAGCTGGGACGCCCCCTTTGACCAAACCGCGGAGCGTTACGCCGAAACAGGCGATGCCAGCGTGATTTGGGAGGGCCACAAAGCGGGTCGCCACATTGGTTACTGCCATCTTGAGAAGCTACACAATTTGGAGGCGTTGCCCGCCACCGGTTTTACAGTCAGCTGCTTCCCGCACAAGATACGGGGCGCCTCAGCAGGCTGGACGCGGGCGGTAGCTATCGTTGATGAGTAGCTTAATCCAGTGACTTCAGCGTGCCATAGGCGCTGAGCGCGGTCTCGCGCGCCGTTTTGTGATCGACAATGGGGTGGGGATAGGTCTCGCCTAGGCCAACCCCGGCCGCTGAGAGCACCTCGTCAGGGGCCTCCCACGGCTTATGCAGGAATTTGTCTGGGAGTTCGGCGACCTCGGGTACCCACCGGCGGGTATAGCCGCCGGCCTTATCAAATTTCTCGCCCTGTGTGATGGGGTTAAAGATACGAAAGTAGGGCGAAGCGTCTGCGCCTGATCCGCCAACCCACTGCCAGCTGCAGGCGTTGGAGGCGATGTCAGCATCGAGGAGGCAGTCCCAAAACCAAACTTCTCCGTCCCGCCAGTTGAGGAGTAAGTGCTTGGTGAGAAACGAGGCAACCACCATCCGCACCCGATTATGCATAAAGCCGGTCTGCCATAGCTCCCGCATGCCGGCATCGACAATGGGATAACCGGTTTGCCCTCGCTGCCACGCGGTGAGCCGCTGTGGATCCTCATCCCAGGGGAAAAAGCTGAATTTTGGGTTAAAGGCCTCGTCGGGCATTGATGGAAAATGAAACAGCAGGTGGTAGCAAAATTCCCGCCAGCCGATTTCACTGAGGAATTTATCGATGGCCTCGGCTGCCTCTGGCCGTTCGATTTTGCTTTGCTGTGCCGCATGCCAGACCTGCCGGGGCGAAATGTTGCCAAACCGCAGGTAGGGAGACAGTTTTGATGTATTGGGCTCAGCTGGGATGTCTCTGCCGTCACCGTAATCCTGCACATGGTGATCCAGAAATTGATTCAGCGCTGCCTGTGCGCCGGCTTCGCCCGGGCTCCACAAATCGTTCCAGCCAAAGGCCCAGTTGGGTGATGTCGGCAGAAGTTGCCAATCAGAGAGCTCTTCGCTCTCAATCACGCCGTCGTAGCCAGTGAGTTCAGGTGTAGGCATGGGCTGATGTGGGGCTGGTCGCCGGTTGCAGGCACGCCAAAATGGCGTGAATACCTTGAAGGGCGTTCCCCCGCCGGTGGCGACGTCTTCCGGTTCATGAAGCAGGGTGCCGGGGTAGCGTTTTAATTCGACACCTTGGTTCGATAGGCGCTCTCTGAGTGTTGTTTCAAGTCCTGCCGACCAGGGCTGATAATGGCGACTGCAGTAGACGGTGGTTGCCCCAGTTTTCGCTGCCAGTGTCGACAGTGCGGCGACGGTTTCTCCAGACTTAAGGATCAGGTCCAGCCCCTGCTCGGCGAGGCGGGTGCGCAGCGACAGTAAGCTATGATGCAGCCACCATTGGCTCGCGCTCCCTATGCGCCAAGCGTCCCCCAGATCGGGGTCTCGCACGAAAACGGGGATGACTGGGCCTGCCTGCGCTGCCGCAGCCAGTCCAGGCAAGTCCGCGATCCGGAGATCGTCCCGAAACCAATAGATGGACGCATCAGCCATGGAGTGTTTCCTGTTCTTGAGATAGAAAGTAGTCAGCGCACTGGGCCACTAACGTAAACGGCGAGTGGCTGAATTTATGGGTGCAAAGGCCGTCAGCGCGCGTCTGACCTTGATTGAGGATGATCAGTGGCTTTCCCTGATCCACT
>Ga0181579_10005075_pt1 | contig 10154 bp, 7 predicted proteins | sample 071ome_24_FD_132996 | JGI IMG/M metagenome (GOLD analysis project Ga0181579, IMG submission 132996) | Coastal salt marsh microbial communities from the Groves Creek Marsh, Skidaway Island, Georgia - 071402CT metaG (megahit assembly) | ecosystem: Environmental > Aquatic > Marine > Intertidal zone... | reverse complement strand
TGCTGATGAGACACCGTGAGTTCGCTCAGCGATAGTGACAGGTATTTCAACGACCCGGTAACCCGCCTTTCCGCTGGCAACCACTGCTTCAAATGTGTCCCCAAGGAAGTAAGCCGGTAGTTCCGTTGCAAGTTCAGTAAGTAGTTGTCCTTGGATCAGCCGGAAACCTGATGTGACATCAGTTAGCGGAGCGTTAACTGCTCGAGAGGCGCGCCACGCAAGAACTTTCATTGCGATGCGCCGAATTGCGGAAACTGTCATGCCTCGGTCATCGGGCGATAGGAACCTGCTTCCGATCACCATGTCGGCTCCTGTTTGATGCGCAGCCTGAAGAAGAGAACGAATTTGATGAATTGGATGTTGACCATCCGCATCGATTTGGACAATGGCATTGAAGCTGTTCTCAACCGCAAATCTCATCCCACAGCGAAGGGCACCGCCGACTCCAGTCTGAAAAGGCATTCGCAGAACCGTTGCCCCACAGTCTTTTGCCATTTTCGAAGTTGCGTCGGATGATCCGTCGTCGATAACGACGATTCTGAAACCATAACTCGTGACTTCCCGAACAACTTGAGAAATCGAGTCTGCCTCGTTGAATGCTGGGGTGAGAACGATGAAGTTCAGGTCACGGTCCATTGTTGGGCGCATCCTCTCGAAGAGCCACTTCTTCGGAGAGGCGCCTTACCTGATCCTGGAGCCCCGAGATACTTATTGACAACTGTAGGCAGATGACGAGAAGCGCCGCAGCAGAGGATCCTGCAACAACAACCGCAGGAGACACCCCGACGAAGTTCGCTATCGGCTCAACAAGTGGCGAGAACAGGGATAACACGGAAGCGCCCAGAAGAAACCCGAGCCATCCGATTGCGTAGCGAAATGACAGCAACTGACGTCGAGCTAAGCTGTAGGTAGTAACAGCGAGCCCTACGGCATAGGCAATAACGATCACTACGACCACGTCGTCAACTTTATCTGGTCTAGTGGGTTACTCATTCTGAAACGGCGAACTAGCGGTATTGCAAGCGCCCATCTAACTTCATAGCACCACGAGGTCCCCGATTCTGATCGAGGTCAGTGACAGAAAAAGATAATGTTTCGGCTCGAAAAAGATTGCATGCCCATGGGATGCCAGCACGGTAGGGTAGAGACAAATAATCCATCGCTTTTAAGGACTGTACACGAGGCCATTGGAAGAAATAACCGTAGTTCTTACGCTCCTGTTGTGGGCACTTGTTCCAGGACTTCCGATTGGTTTGTTGCTCACGAAGCCCGACGGAGATTCCGAATACGATGCGACCCTCGTTGCGTCGCCGCTGATCTCAATCGCTGTTACTTTTGTTGGTGGAAATTTCCTGAACCGTCTCGGCTTCTTTCCCAAACCGATTTATATTCTCGTGCCGCTTGGAATTTTGCTTTTTGCTTTCGCTATCAAAAAGAATACGGTGCATTGGAAAACAGCTCTAAAAAAGTGGTCACAAATCATCGTAATTTGCCTTCCTTCTATCACAGTCGGCGCGTTTGTCTGGATCAGAGCCTTCGAGAGAGTGCCATTTGTAGCACCGAATCAAGATGGCTTTAACCATAATTTGTGGATCCGCAGGGCGATTGAACTTAACTCATTTCGATCCCAGGATTTGAAGGTTGACTCGGCTTTAGCGCAAGTCGGTTCGGGAAGTGGAATTTACCCGTTCGGATGGCACACAAGCGTGAGTAGTTGGGCTCCTCTGGCGCCAATTTCACCACCCACATTCGCTCTTTTAACGGTCGCAATCCTTTGGGTTGTGTTCTTACCCCTCGGAATTTCTTTAGCGATGAAGGTGTGGCTCCGAGATTCATCTCTGCCCGTCGTCCCCGCAACAATTGCCGCAACAACGTTTGTGCAAGTTTTGCCAATTCTCCCAGGAGTCCCGCTGTCTTGGGGAAGTATGACCTCAATCATTGGCATATCTTTTCTTCCTCTTGTGTTTTCTGAGATAGTTGATCGAAGTGAAAGTCAATCGCTCTCTCGTAACCTCTATCTAGGAATCCTTCTTTTAGGTCTTGTTGTTGTCCATCCCCCCGAGGCAGCAACAGCGTTTCTTTTCTTCGGATTAGTGATTCTCGCAAGATTTCGAACTTTCACCTTAAAATCCATCGCCGTTTTGGTTGGTGTAGGGCTATCAGGTCTTGGTGCTGCAGCGTATATCTATCGAGGGTTCTTAACTTCTGGAATTGATTATATTCGGCAATATTGGGGGGCGGCTTTTCCTGATCCAACATGGGCGCTCGGTTCATTCTTTAGCCTGTCAATTCGGGTTCCAGGAACGGGAATGGCAATTGCAGTACTCTTTGTCTCAGGCATTATTGTAGCCGCCAGAGAGATTCGTTCAAGCGCCCCGCTATTTGCCCTAATAGCCTGTTTAGGACCATATCTCTTGTCGGGGGGTTCAACTGAACCGCTTGCAACGATGCGTATTCTAAGCATGCCGTGGTACGCATCGTATGAGAGGACGCTGTGGATAACGGTACCGTTCGCTGCAATCTTCGCAGGAATTAGCATATCAAAAGTTTGGTCACTATTCGGACGCCCTTCAATTGCGAAAGTCATTAGCCATGTCGCAGCACTGATCTTGTTTTTCCTTTTTGTACATCATCAACTTCCGCAAGCTGTTCGGCAAATGCGTGAAGGCATCGTTCAATCAATGGTGGTGTTCGAAGGCGATAAAGAGGTCTATCAGTTTGCAGGCGAGCACTTAGAAGTTGGAAAGGTTATCTTTTCGGTCGGTCAAGATGGAGGGAGCTATGGCTACATGTATGCCGGACTACCAGTTACATATTGGGAACCATTGGATTTGAACGGGACACCTGACGACTACATCGCGACTCTCGGTAAATACTGGAAAACAATCTGTACCCTTGACGGCGATGTTTTGGATGAGATCGACCTACGAGTGAGCGGGCTTCTAATTAGTGAGAGATCCATTCCATGGGGAACTCCCGGGACTAGCAGATTTGAGGTTATGAACCTTGAAGGCTATGCAGTTCGTGCTACCGGCGAGTCAGTTTTCTATCTTGAAATTGATCTGACGAAGTGTCTTCGATGAGTAATTTCGCAACTAAGTTCTTTGCCCAGATGCAGCGAAGCGTCTTAATCGGACCCTGGCTTCTCTTGGTCTTTCTAGTGTTAGTCGACATTGGTCCATCCTCTGTTGGGATGCGACCGAAATTATCTGGTGCAGTGATCTCTGAAAATTTGCCTCCCGGACTTGAAGGACCATGGACGGGTTCCTTTGAGCCGGGGAACGTGGATGTGGTATCCACGGAGAATGGTAAGACAGCAATCTCTGGGTGGATTGGTCCCTCCACGGAGGGACTCTGGATTCTGGCAGAGTTCGGAAGCTCACTTTCGTTTGAGCCGTTCAACCGACCGGATGTGGAGCAGGTTTTAGGCTGGAGCTCTGGCCAAGCTTACGGGTACTCCTTCAGCATTAGCCAGGTAAATGTCACTTGTATCTGGCATTTAGGGAATGGTATCGCCTCTCTTCGGTACTCCATGGCGGGTGCGCGTTGTGAAGACTGAACGCAGTGATTGGTATTGGCATTGGAAAATTCTCCTCCATAAAAAGTTGGAAATCCGAGGTACGAGAATGAAAGCTCTGTGCTAATCGAATTCGCAATTTCAGTTGTTTGCTTAATCTTTATTGCGCTTGCGATCGGATCGCAGATTCAGAACCGGCTCATTAAAGATCGAACATTTGAGGTTGATGAAGTTGGCAAACAGTTCGAATCATTCTGGGTCGGCTTTTCAATTTTAATTGCTGCCTTACCGCTCATTAATGTCTTTGTTCCTTTGGCAAATCCAATACTATTCTCAGGGCTGAGCATTGTATCTCTAGGCATTCTTCTGACTAGGGAATTCCGTGGTGTCTCAAACTTTGAAAAGTTGGAGACACCTCCCCCGGTGAGAGGCCGAGCGACGCTTGGTATTTCGGCCGGTATATGCATAACTTTGTTGTTCCTCTTTTTTACCAGAGTGTCTAACACGCCGATTTTAAATTATGATTCTTATCTTTATCATCTTGCAAGAATCGAATATTTTGCCTCAGAACGCTTCGTAGTGGGCATTGGAAATATTCATTCACGCTTCGCGTTTCCTTCGAACCATTTTGCCATTTCGGCATTCATTGAAGGTGGTCCGTTGGGAACGAATGGTTTCCGATATTTCAATTCTTTTGTTGCATTCATTACGATTGTTCAGATAATGGGACTGATCGGTCGAATGCTCGTGAGGAATTCAAATGGTCATGTCTCAGAGTGGTTTTTCTTGTTTGGCGCAGGAATAATCATCATTAAGTTTCTTTCCGAACCGTCTATCTATATTTCGTCACCATCCCCTGACTTCGTGGCGTCACTCATGGTAGTAATTAGTTTCGTCTACATACTAAAGTATTTCGAATGTCGGAATGATATGGCGTTCGTTAATGCCCTAATCGTGTCTTTGGGTTCAACAATCTACCGACCGATTGGTTTTGCTGTAGTCGTCCTGCTTGTGCTCCACTACTTGCTGTTTAGGTCTGGAGGAGCTCCGAATGGGTCGGGTTTCTTTCAGCGGCTGATGCCGTTACCGCGTATCGCGGTGTCGTTCCTTCTCTTCATGTGTCTTTCTCTTTTGCTCTCGAGTGTTTTGTCATCGGGGAGCTTGTTATACCCGGCCCCTTTGAGGTCGCTATCATTTGGGTTTTTGCCTTGGTCTATTGACTTCAGCCAGTCGGTCTCAGACTTGGACTGGATCCGTTCCTGGGCTCGTGCTCCAGGGCTTAATCCCGATGACGTCCTGGGATCGTGGGAATGGCTAGCACCGTGGTGGCGCTCCGGAGTTGGTTCGGCGATTGTCGCCCAACTAAGGATTGCGCTCCTCGTAATTGTTGTTGTCAATTTGACTTTCAGCCGCTCAGGTCAGAATCGGCCAACTTCGGAGAAAGAGCCAATCTATGAGCCATTTTGGCTCGGGCTTTTTGGTATTTGCCCAGCCTTGGCTTGGTTTTTTACTAGCCCTGCGCTCCGGTTTGGATGGGGTGCGTTGGTGGTGCTCATCTGGACTCCTTTCGCCGTTTTACTTTTCTCTAGTGGACTGAGTGGTTCTGATGTCCCCAAGGAAAAGTTCAATAGAGTGTCAGGACCTTTATTTGCACTATCGGTCGTCTTAGTGTTATTCCCGCTCGCACAGAACGTTGTGAGTGGTCTTGGCATACGAACATCGTCACCGATGATTGAAGAAATTAGTGTGACACCTCCAGTCATCTTTGAAAGGGCCATCGTGGAGACGGTCAATGATGTGAGTCTTATTGCTCCTGTGTCTGGTGATCAATGTGGAAGAATAAAGTGGTGCACGCCATACAATACGAGTGGATTAAACATCCGCACATGGAGTTTCTGGACGGTAGTCTCACATGACTGAGTTGTGTGGAGTACTAAATCTTGTGACCAAGTTTTAGTACCCGAAATTATTTAGATCTTATTTTATTAATTCGGATGACTTCCATCTCATCTAAATTTTACTCTCACTTCACAATGCACTTGTGTGTTGCACTCTCGTGTTTGTCGTCGATCTTTGCTATTGAGTTGATGATTCCTGAAAGGTCGGGTGACTACGTTGAAGTTATCTCAGGTAGAGGTTTGTCTCGTTTGCTTCAAGGAGAGTGGCAAGGGCTGTATGAACCCGGCAATGTCGACAGCATTGTTGTTTTGAACGATGTCTCAGTGATTTCTGGTTGGGTTGGTCCCGACACGAAACAGATCTTGGCCGAATCAACTTTTCAGGATGATTTCAAAGTTGATCTGTTTGCACGACCAGATATTTCGAACCACCTAACAACTCCGGATCGTGACCTTTATGGGGTTAGGTTTGAACTGCCAAGCGACGCGGTCAAGTGCATTTGGTTTGCTGGCGAAAATGGTGCGTCTCTTCGCTGGTCCTCCCATAGCGGCGAGTGTGGCTGAAGTTGTTTGGCAAACCCCCGTCCGCCGCTGTCAACGCTGGCTTTCGAAACAAGTTGCCCGGCAATTTTTTGGGTGGTGGTCAACATCTCGTGTAACGCTTTCGACTATCGGTACGGAGACTAGAATTCTTCGGATGTCGGTGACATTGCTCATTTTGGCAAACAAAGATGAACATATCGTTGCTGCCAATATCGATCGATGGGGGCATGTCTTCGACGAAATAGTGGTCGGGGTGGATAGCAGGTCAGACAGCGCAGTTGGCGCAGCGATGATTGGCAGAGTCAACCGGCTTGTGTATGTCGAAGGACTTTCTCAATTCGCGAATACTGACTGGTTGCTGCCCATGGCCTCCTCCGAGTGGGTACTCCTTCTTGATAGTGACGAAGTGATCTCGTATGAACTCGGTTGTCAACTCGCCGACAAATCAATATTGGGTTCCGAGGCAGACAGCATTGCGCTCAGAAGAACGTGGTGTTGGCCATCTATAAATTCATGCCTAAATGACGAGCCTTGGAGGTATGACCCGTGCTTGCGTTTGGTACGTCGGTCGGCATTCCAAGTTAATTATCCCACCAGCGAACTTCATACCACGTTGGAAATCGACGGGATGACAGAGTTCGTGGATTCATCCTTGATTCACCTTGATCTCATTCTGAGCAATCGTTCATCTCGGTCAGCAAAAGTTGAAAAGTATGACACCCTTTTTGAATCCAAAGCTCCCGGTTTTTCAGGAACTACGAACTCGGCCTATTACCTTCCAGAACACCGAAGTACTCAGCTCAACTTGGTGCCAACATCGGAGAGGAATCTTGAGATTCTGAAGTCCGCAGTTGTTTTTGATGTAGATTCAAATGAGCAACGGAAAGCTACTCAGATTGAGAATCTGCACATTGATTCAATTCACCAAGCGGGGATCTCTCGTAACGAAATTCTTCACGATGGTCTCGTCTCTATTGAGATCGTCTCCTCGCCGACTCGAATAATCGCTGGTCAGGCTTGCCCAATTGAGGTTCGACTCACGAATAACACTCAGCGAACCTTGTGGCCAAGGGTTGATGGGCGGGGTGTTGCGGTTGGTTGGACGGCATGGTCACACGTTGGTGACGAGATTGCGACTGGTAGGGGGGAGTTGACGGTTCCCCTCCGACCGAGAGCACACACACTCGTAATCGCTTGGATTTTTATTGACGCCTACTCGGGACAGTGCTCGATATCGCTCGATGTTGTTGACGAAGGGCGATTTTGGTTTGGTGTCAATCAGAACGTAGATCTTGAGATTCTTGCCGCAGGAAGCAACTTCTAAATTCAGAGTGGATTCAGGCTCGACGCTTTATCGATCGATGGGTTGTCGTTCCTCTGGAGATTTTGCCGGTTAGCCTTTACTGGAGATGGAGGGGAATGATGCGGTTTACATGTACAGATGTTGTGACGTGATCCATTCTGACAACCCGTCTAGAAACTCGGGCAATCATGGATTCATCTTGGTGAAGCGTTAGAAAATGGACACTGCTGCTTTTACCATCGTTGCGAAAAATTATGTTCCATATGCTCTCGTTCTTGCAGAGTCGTTTCTAGAGCACAATCCGACTTCATCGTTCTATTGCGTCGTTGTTGACGAAGAAGTCGGTCCTCTCGCTCTCGCCAATAAGGGAGTGAAATTTGTTGGCTTCCCCGACATCGCAGCTCGGCTTGATGACTTCTGGCTGATGGCAACCATGTATGACGTCACCGAATTTTCAACATCGCTGAAACCTTTCGTGCTCGAGTACCTGCTCGATGATCATGATGTTGTGCTCTACATCGACCCAGACATCTGCGTGTATGACGACCTAACAGAGCTAATGAACGAAACACACGCGCATGGATGGTCGTTGACTCCGCACTGCCTTGCACCGATGCAACGTGATGGCAACACTCCATCTGAGGCCGACATTATGCAGTCAGGAATCTTCAATCTCGGTTACATCGGGGTTACCCACAGCGCACTTCCTATGTTGCGCTGGTGGCAAGAGAGGTTGAAGCGAGATGCGATCAGTGACCCCGCTCATCAACTTTTCACTGATCAACGATGGATCGATATGGCAGCGGTCTTATTCGATCCGTATATCGAACGAAGTCCGGCATACAACGTTGCTTACTGGAACCTTGATCAGCGATCACTTGGAATCACCGATGATGTTGTGACTGTTGATGGAAGCAGATTGAAGTTCTTTCATTTCTCGGGGTTCAACCCTGCGAAACCTTGGTGGCTGAGCAAGCATCACCCGGTTGTTCCTCGGAACCTCGTGAGTTCAAGCAGTGCGTTGACGGTACTGTGTGACGACTACGGCCAACGGGTGAGTCAGTCGCAGGACAACATGGGTCTGTCCACGCCCTACCGATGGAACGAGGCGTTCCCCGGCGTTCCGTTGACAGCGCCTCTGCGTAGGTACTTCCGTCAGGAATGCATCGACGCAGATGAAGGCAAATGTGGCTATCCGCCTTCTCCTTTCGATGGTGATTCACTGAAATTTGTTTCTTGGTTGCAGGAAAACTCGCCGGCAACCAACCTTCCTCGATTCGTTGAGGTGGTCCTGAGAGGTCGACCAGATGTCCAAGCCGCATTTGGTGCCTACTCAGTTGAGGTAGCAGACCGCTCAGGCCTACAAGCTTGGATAAATTCGTCGGGAAGGGCAGAGATTTCGTGGCTCGCAATCTTTCCGCCATGGATCGACTGCAATGTAAATCAAGATGTCGCTGATGCGCCGATGGCTGGAAAGCTGCTTCCCGCAACTCGAGCAGGGGTTGACGTGGTTGGTTATTTGAAAAGTGAACATGGTGTCGGTGAAGCAGGCCGTCTTGTTATCGCTGCGCTGCGTTCGGCAGGTGTCGAGACCTCAACCTCTGCGAGTAGCCGAACAATAAGTAGGCAGGACGCGGCTTTTGATCTATCGGGTGTGCTTGATCACTCGATACGCCTGCTTGCAGTTAATGCTGATCAAACAGAACTAATTGCCACGGACGCGGGTCGTGATGAGTTGGCTAATTCGTATGTGATCGGTCAATGGTTTTGGGAGTTGGAGGAGTTTCCCACCCAGTTCAACGGAGCCTTTGAGATCGTTGACGAAGTATGGGCAGCAACATCATTCACTGCTGAATCAGTGCGGTCTGTTGCACCAGCAGGAACCACCGTGACGCGAGTGTCGTTACCCCTTCTTCCACCGAAGACGAATACAACTCTCCAACGAGCAGATTTCGGTCTTGACGACCGTTATCTCTTTCTGTTCTCGTTTGACATGTTAAGTGTGATGAAGCGAAAAAATCCACTCGCTGTAATTGATGCGTATAGCAATGCATTTGCTGGCGATGGCAACGCTCAACTGGTAATCAAGTGCATGAATGGGTCTAAGCAACTTGAACAACTTGAGATTCTTCGGTGGGCGGCGCGTCATCGCTCTGACATCACTGTGATCGACAACTACATGACGAAAGATGATGCTGCTCGACTCACTGAACTTGCTGATTGTTACGTTTCCTTGCACCGATCAGAGGGGCTTGGTCTCACGATGTCTGAAGCGATGTGCCTAGGAACTCCAGTGATCGCAACTGCCTACTCAGGCAACATGGACTTTATGAACGATGACAACTCGGTTCTTATTCCATGGCGATATGTTGCGGTTGGTGATGGCGCCGAGCCGTATTCTCCGACATCGAAATGGGCTGAACCAGACTTAGATGCCGCCTCGAAGGCGATGCGAAAACTGTTCTCTGACGAATCATTCGGACGTGAACTTGGGGCACGTGGGCAACAGTCGCTAGCAGAGAAATTTTCGATTGAACGATGTGGAGTCGAGGCACGAAAGCGAATCGAACAAATTCAGGAGACTCTGGAATAAATGAACCCGATACAGAAGTTAAAGCGTCGGCTCGGACTCGCAATTCAATGGCGTGCCCAGGAGGCGGCTGACCGATCAGCGGCTGACCTCGCTGATTCTGTTCACGGACTTTCTCATCAACTTCAGTCAACTCTTGTCGGCATCGCAGACTGGCGATCTCGAGTAAGCGAAACCTTCGGTGAGGTTGCTCGTCGGCTAGATGAAATTGATCATCGAAGTAAAGAAAATTCTCAGGTCAGACAGTCGGTAGCAGATTTGCAGCGTGCGGTTTCTTCCGACCTTGATGATTTGCAGCGTGTG
>Ga0181579_10005074_pt1 | contig 10156 bp, 10 predicted proteins | sample 071ome_24_FD_132996 | JGI IMG/M metagenome (GOLD analysis project Ga0181579, IMG submission 132996) | Coastal salt marsh microbial communities from the Groves Creek Marsh, Skidaway Island, Georgia - 071402CT metaG (megahit assembly) | ecosystem: Environmental > Aquatic > Marine > Intertidal... | reverse complement strand
TTCCCGCGCCGAAGCCAAGGTCATGACCTTGGACGAAATGCGCGACCGGGCCAAGGTTTGGCGCCGCCAGGGTCTCAAGGTCGGCTTCACCAACGGCTGTTTCGATCTCCTGCATCCGGGGCACGTGTCGCTATTGGCGCAGGCCAAGGCGCAGTCCGACCGGCTCATCGTCGGGCTCAACTCCGACGCCTCCGTCAGCCGCCTCAAGGGGCCGAACCGCCCGGTGCAAACCGAGATGGCGCGCGCCACCGTGCTGGCGTCGCTGGCCAGTGTCGACGCCGTGGTGATCTTCGCCGAAGACACGCCGCTGGAGACCATCGGCGAACTCAAGCCCGACGTACTGGTTAAGGGCGCTGACTACGCCAAGGACGACGTGGTCGGCGGCGCCGAGGTCGAGAGCTGGGGCGGGCGCGTGCATCTGGCCAAACTGGAGCCCGGCCATTCCACAACCAAGACCATCGAGCGGCTCGCCGCGGGCGGCGACGACGGCTGATGGGCCAAGAGGTCGCGCAAGTCGTCTATCTCTTCGCCTGGGCGGCCTTCGCCATCTGCCATAGCTGGCTCGCCGGCAAAACGGCGAAGGAAACCTACGGCAAACGGCTCGGTCCCTACTACCGGCTTTCCTACAACATCCTCGCCGCCGTGCAGTTGGCGGCGCTCGTCGCCTTCGGCGCCTGGGCCTTCGAGGGCGGCCGGCCGGTCGAGCCCTTCGCGGGCTGGAAGCCGGCGCTGACGGTGATTGCCATCGCCGGTTGGACGCTGCTGATCCTGGCGCTCCGGACATACGATCTCGGGCGCTTCGCAGGCACCGCGCAGATCCGCGAATGGCGTGAGACCGGCCGCTGGGAGGACGAGGAGGCGCTGAACACGAGCGGCTTCCATGCTTATGTGCGCCACCCGCTTTATGCCGCGGGGTTCATGATCCTATGGGGTGCGGCCTGGACCGACTTCGCGCTGGCCACCGCCGTCTGGGGCACGCTCTACCTGGTCATCGGCGCGCGCTTCGAGGAACGGCGGCTCGCGCGCCTGCACGGCGACGCCTACCGCGACTACAAGCGCCGCGTGCCGGCCTTCGTGCCGTGGAAGGGCCGTGCACTCTGAACGCCGCCGTCAATTGATGCTGATGAACTCCATGAACTTGTCCATGAAGGTCTTTTCCGCAGGCGCGGTTTGGCCGCCGCCCGCCGCGATGGCGGTGCCGCTTGGCGGCGGCGCGCCGTCGATGCCGGGCAGCGCGTGCGCGGCGATGCCGGCATGCGCATCTTCCATGAAGCGCCGCCAGATTCTGGCCGGCAGGCCGCCGCCGGTGACGCCGGCCATGGGCGCGCCGTCGTCATTGCCGACCCAGACACCGGCGACGACGTCCGCCGTGTAGCCGACGAACCAGGCGTCACGGTGGTTCTGGCTGGTGCCGGTCTTACCGGCCGCGGGCCGGTCGAGGCGTGCGGCATGGCCGGTGCCGTCGCGTAGCACGCCGGCAAGCATCTGGTTCATGAAGGCGACCCGCGTGCCATCGACGACGGTGCCCGGTCCGGACCCTTTGCGCTGGAAGAGCACGTTGCCTTGCTTGTCGCGAATCTCCGTTATCGCGTATGGCCAGGCGGCGCGGCCGCCGCCGGCGAATGGCGCATAGGCGGCGACGAGGTCGATCAGTCGCACGTCGTGGGTGCCGAGCGCCAGGCTCGGGCGCGGCCGGATGTCGCCGGGGATGCCGAGCCGGGACGCCGCTGCGGCGACGCGCTGGAAGCCGGCCTTCTCCGCCACCCGTACGGCGGCGGTATTGGCGGAAGCGGCGAGGGCGCGGGCCAGGGTCACGCGGCCGAGATACTTGCCGTTGAAGTTGCCAGGTTTCCAGCCGTCGATTTCCAGGGGCGCATCGTCAACGGTGGAGGCCGGCGACATGCCCGCTTCCAAGGCAGCGAGATAGACGAAGGGCTTGAACGCCGAGCCGGGTTGGCGTTCGGCCTGAGTGGCGCGGTTGAAGGGACTCTCGCGATGGCTGCGCCCGCCGACCATGGCCTTTACGGCGCCGTCGGTGTTCATGGCGATCAGCGCCGCTTGGTGGACCTGCGCCTTGGCGCCGGCGCCCGCCAGTGCCGCGGCCACATGGCGTTCGGCGGCGCGTTGCAGGCCGGGATTGAAGGTCGTCGCCACGACAAGATCCTGCTCGCCGACGCCGACGTAATCGTCGAGCTGCTGCAGCACCCAGTCGGCGAAATAGTTGCCGTCGGCCACGGGCGGACGGTAGCGGCGGGCGGGATGCTTGGCGGCGCGTTCGGCTTCGGCGTCGGAGAGGTACCCGGCGGCGACCATGTTCTTCAGCACCTGGCGGGTGCGACCTTCGGCGGCGTCGGGATCGGCGAGCGGATTGTAGCGGCTGGGCGCCTTCAGGAGCCCGGCCAGCAGCGCCGCCTCGTAGAGCGAAACCTCTTTGGCCGACTTGCCGAAATAGCGCCGGGCGGCGGCGTCGACGCCATACGTGCCGGCGCCCAGATATACCCGGTTCAGGTAGATGGTGAGGATCTGGTCCTTGGAGAACTTGGCTTCCAGCCACAGCGCCAGCAGGACTTCCTGGGCCTTGCGTTTGAACGAGCGCTCCGGCGACAGGAACAGGTTCTTGGCCGCCTGCTGGGTCAGCGTGCTGCCGCCCTGGACGATCCGACCGGCGCGGAGGTTGGCCCAGGCGGCGCGGGCAATGCCGATGGGGTCGAGCCCGAAGTGGCTGTAGAAACGCCGGTCTTCGGTGGCGATGACGGCGTTGGGGAGCGTCTTCGGCAGTTCGCCGACGCGCACCGGCAGGCCGTAGAGATCGCCGCGCGTGGCGAACACGGCGCCCGACGCATCGAGCATGGTGACCGTCGGCCGGCGCTCTGCCTTCACCGCGTCGTCGACAGCGGGCAGATCGAGCGCATACCAGGCGACGATGCAGAACCCGGCGACCACCGTCCAAACGGCGACGGTCGCGACGATCTTCACCACCGACATCAGCAGGCCGGCTCGCGGCGTGTCGGCCTTCTTGGCGGGTTTCGACTTGCGTTTGGGCATGGTTTTCCAGCGTTCGCGGGGCGGATCGGCGCAATCTTCGCGCGCCCCTGTATGCGCCCGATGCGGTTAGCATGCGGTTAATATGGGCATGTCTTTGCGACCTGAATATGGCTGGTTTAGTAAAAAATCCGGGCCACTCTCCCCTTGCCATTGACCTTCTAGCCGCTGGATGGGGCATGGTCGGGCATTCTGAAGACCCGGAGAGGAATAGCATGACGAATTCGACGATCCGCAAGTCCGCCGTGGTCACGGCAATTGCCGCCGTCCTGATGGTGCTGGCGGCGGGAATCGCCTGGGCGCGCGGGCCGCTCGACCCGGCCGCGGTGAAACTGCCGGAGATGACGCCAGCGCTTAATCTCGGCAAGCTCAACTACGACGCCAAATGCGCGTCCTGTCACGGCCTCAACGGTGCCGGCACGGACAAGGGGCCGACCTTTCTGCACCGCGTCTATCATCCTGGCCATCACGGTGACGGCGCTTTTTTCCTGGCGCCGAGGCGCGGCGTGCGCGCGCATCACTGGCCCTATGGCGACATGCCGCCGGTGCCTGACGTCAGCGACGCCCAGATCGAAAAAATTGTTCTCTACGTACGCGCCTTGCAGCGCGTCAACGGCATATATTAGGAGGAGAAACTTCGGGAGGTTCCCATGAAACCTATCGTGTTCGCATTCATCCTGTTGGCCGCCGCGACGGCTTTCGGGTCCGCTTTCGCCCATGGGCCGGAGGGCGAGGCGTCGTTGATGTTCAAGACCTACGAAAAGGGCGAGGTGCCGGACCGCTTCAAGGGCAAGAAGAATCCCTTGGCGAAATCCGAGGAGAACGCCGAAGCGGGCATGCGGCTCTACCAGCGGAACTGCGTCATGTGCCACGGCGCCAATGCGGATGGCGAAGGCCACATGCGCACGGTGATGGAAGAAAAACCCGCGAACCTGCGAAGCATGCTCAAGCATTACCCGAACGCCGACGACTATTATCTCTGGATCATCAGCGTCGGCGGCGCTGGGTTCGGCATCCCCATGCCGGGTTATGACGGCGTGCTCGGCGAGGAGCAGATTTGGCAGATCATATCGTGGATGCAGTCCGGTTTTCCGGGTGCCGGCGACAAGGTGCAGGATACCATGCCGGGTGGTCACATGATGCCCGGCGGCCATATGATGCCGGGCGGGCAAATGGGTCTGGGTACGCCAATGGGACCCGGTGGACAGATGGGGCCCGGCATGACACCGCCTGACCAGAGCCAACCGAAATACAACTGAACATCGCCGCCTTGCCGGTCCGTGACCCGAAAACAATGAGGCCGCGCTTTTGCGCGGCCGCCGGTTTTGCCTGGAACTTTGGGATTGGGTGGGGCGTCAGGCCGTCTGTACCCGGAGGTCGCCTTTCTGAGAAATCAGCGCGAAGGTCTCAAGCCCGAGTCCGTGCAGTCGCCAGTTGCGTTCCTCGGCGTCAGCCTGGAACACGGCGTTGGATTGTCGAAGGTGCCGGCCGACGGTTTGACCGACACTCAGGGTGTCGACCACCAGCCAGGCATTGTCTTTGGCGTCGTGCCTTACGACGTATCTCATCGTTTTTTCACTCCTATATGTCATGGGTCACATGTAGGCGTGAAAATGTTTCAAAACCGTGAATCGGCGGTGACGTTTTCGCGAGCGTCGACTACGTGACGGCGCACAAGAGAGCAAACCTGCAGCGAATCAAGACCTAGCTTCGACAGCATGCGGCGGAAAAGAACTCATTGACGCCGGGCGCGCGTATTGGTGCGCTCGAGGTCGCCGCGCAGTTGAACCTCAGCCGTACGCCGGTGCGCGAAGCGCTCGGGCGGCTCGAGCAGGAGGCCCTGGTCGTGCACGATCCCGCAGGTGGTTACGTAGTGCGGGCCATGAGCGTCAAAGAGATCGACGATTTTTACCGGGTACGCGAGTACCTGGAAACGCAGGCGGTGCTGGAGGCCATGCCAAACCTGGACGAGCCGAACTATGCCCGGCTCAAGGAACTGCTCGCCGAGGCACAGCGCCATGGCGACGATGTTTCGGAATTTCTGATCAGCAGCCGCAAATTCTACGAGGCGATCATCGCCGCGACTGGCAATGAGGTTCTCGAACGCGTTCTGGCGCCGATCAACGATCAGGTCCGCATCGTCGGCGCCATGTTGATCCAGGCCCACGCACGGCGCATCACGGAAGTTTGCGGCGAAAACGAGAATATCCTGCGCGCACTCATGGCGCGCGACAAGGAGGCCGCGGTCTCGGCCGTCCACGCGCATGTGCGCAGTGCGCGCGAACACGTTGCTTCGGTACTGGCGCAGGACCGGACCATCGTGTTCGTCAATGCGCCGGGTGTTGCGTCCTGACGGTCGCCGCATCCGAAACAGCAAGGGGAGGAATTTTCGATGGAAAATGTAGTTTTAGATACGCCGGTGCGGACGGCCGGTAGCTCGCATGGCTTGCGGAATTCTGCCGCGATCGAGATTCGCCCGGCGTCCCGCGCCGTCGGTGCGGAGGTGGTCGATTGGGATCTCGCCCGACCGGCGGATGACGACGCGATCGACGCGTTCCGCCAGGCGTTGGCTGAAAACTGTTTCCTGCTGTTTCGAGATCAGAAACTGACTCCCGAACAGCAGGTTGCGTTCAGCCGCTGCTTCGGGGTGTTGGAGCATCACGTTCTGAACGACTATAACCTGGCTGATATTCCGGAGATTTACGTTATCTCCAATGTGAAGAAAGACGGGAAGCCCGTAGGCCGCGCCGGTGCCGGACAGTACTGGCATAGGGATCTTTCCTATACCAAGAATCCGTCGTTCGGTTCCTTGCTGTATGCCATCGAAATTCCGGAAACCGGCGGCGACAACATGTTCTCGAATATGTACAAGGCCTATGAAGCCCTTTCCGAACCCTTGAAGGCGCTGTTCGAAGACATGCGCGCGGTACACGATTTCGCCCATACCCAGCGTACCCACATCGCGCCGGCGGGATTGACCAAGCCGGCTTCCGCCGAGCAACTGGCCAAGACGCCGCCCGTCGAGCAGCCTCTGGTACGGACCCATCCCGATACGGGTCGGAAATCACTCTATGTCAGCCCCAGCATGATGACCGGAATCGTCGGCCTGGCGCCACACGAGAGTCGCGCGATTATCGACTTCCTGGCGGAACACACCACCCGCCCCGAGTTCGTCTATCGCCACCAGTGGCGGAAGGGTGATCTGGTCTTCTGGGACAACTGGGCGAGCATGCTCTGCGCCGTCAGCGACTACGGCCCCGAAGACCGGCGCTTGATGCACCGCACCACAATCTGCGGGACATCCCCGGTTTAGCGAGGCTAGAGCGTGCCGTAGGGTTTGAGGCCGGCAGCCTCGATTCCGGCGACGCAGCAGGCTTCGTCCTGTTCCGAGGTGTCGCCTGAGATGCCGACCGCGCCGATCACCTCGTCGGTTTCCGGATCCTTGACGATGACGCCGCCCGGCACCGGAACGCAGCGGCCGTCGGCGGCGCCGTTCAGCGCGCTCAGGAACTTGATGTCGCGAACGTCGAGCTTGCCCGACGGCAGGCCGGTGCCGAGCGAAATCCAGGCCTTCCCCGTGGCGACCTCGACGCGCACGATGCCGGCACCATCCTGGCGGTTGACCGCCTTGTATTGGCCGCCGGCGTCGAGCACGACGACGGTCAGCGGCTGCAGGCCGAGTTCCGCGCCCTTTGCGAGCGCCGCGCGGCAAATGGTGTTGGCTTGGTCGAGAGTCAGTTTCGCCATGAAGTCCTCCTCAGGTCGGCATTCGTAAATCTTTCGGGACCGTTTGTCTCATTCTCCGCGCAATTTGTCGAGACGTCTGCGCTCGAGTTTCGTCGGCCGGCCGGCGCCGGGATCGCGGACGCCGGCCTTGGCGGGCTTTTCGGCCGCATCCGTCCGCGCTGGCGGCGGCGGGGACAGGTCCTCGTAAAGGGCCTGCGCCTCCACAGCCGGACCGCGACGGGTGCCGAGCGTCACCACCTTGATGACGCGCACCTGATGGCCGCGCTGAAACGTCAGCACTTCGCCGGGTTTTACCTGGTGATGCGCTTTCTTGACGATGACGCCGTCGATGCGGAGCTTGCCAGCGTTGCAGAACGCCGTCGCCAGTGACCGGCTTTTGAAGAAACGCGCGTACCAAAGCCATTTGTCCAAACGTAGCGCGGCGGTGTCGGCCTGGGTATCGCTCACGGGGGCGCTCAGTCGCCGGTGTCGCGGAACTTGAGTTCCGCGAGCTTGGCAAAGGGGGAATCGGGATCCGGCTTGCGCTCGGGCTGCTTGTTTTCGCGGTGCGGCCGCCGGGCCTCGCCGGTTTTGGTTTTCTTGCCGTCCTTGCGGTCCGGCCCGCGGCGAGACTTGCGCCCGGCGGCTGCCGCCGCCGGCGCGCCCGTGCGTCCCGCCTGACGGCGTTTCGGCCGATAGCTGACCTTCTCGTCCTTGGTCTCGCGCTGGTAGCCGAGCGCATGCAGCACGCGGCCCAGATCCTCGGCACCGCAGCCCACCAGGTTCATCAGTTGCGCGGGTTCCTCGAACGGCCCCTTCGCGGACAGGTCCCAGGCGTCGGAGGCGACGCGCTCCAGAATTTCGACCCGTACCGCCAACGCGCCGACCAGGCGATAGCCGATGGCTTCCAGGAACCTCGATTCGGCGGCTTTCCCCGCGGGCAGGGAGGCGCGGCCGTCTGCCGGCAGTGCAAGCGGGAACGGCATGCCCTGGTCGAGCGCGTACAGCACGCCGCGCATAGTCACGGCGTGGGTCTTAAGGGTGACCGGCGCGAAGACCGACTCTCGCCCAATCCGCACGCCGACCTGGCGCAGTGCGCGGCGCGTGTCCTTGTCCAGCGCCGCAACCTCGTCCTTGACCAGGGCGCGCGGCATGGAGCCGAGGTGCTCGCCCAGCCGGAACAGCACCCCCCGCGCCGCGCCGGCGGGCAGGTCCTCGGGCCGTGCCGTCAGCGGGCCGAGCAGCGCCGCGATGCGCGACCGTAGCCATGCGTCAAGGCGCTGGCGAATGCGTTTTTCCTGTTCGGCGTCGAGCAGGTCGGAACGGAACACGTTGATGCGTGGACGCAGGACGGCATCGCCCTTGGCGAGCCGGGCGATGGGCGCGTCCTGCCAGATGATGTCGGGTTCGCGGCTGCGCGGATCGGCGAGGGTGAAGGCGTCGTCGTCGGCCGCCGACAGGGCATCTACGCGGCGCTGGATTTCATCCCGAAGCGCACGGCTGGCGGCGCGCTCGACGGCGCGCTGGGCGGCGATGCCGTCCGGGCCGTCGCTGCCGTGGTCGGCGGTGAAGCGGAATCCTTCCAGATAACCGACCGCGTGTCCCTCGACCAGCACCTCGCCGTCGCGTTTGACCGCGCCCAGCAGGTCGCGGTCCTCGTTCAGCTTGCGCACCAGATGGGCCGTGCGCTTGTCGACGAAGCGCTGCATGAGGCGTTCATGCAATACGTCCGAGAGCTTGTCCTCGATGTCACGCGTGCGCTCGCGCCAGTGATCGGGGTCGGTTACCCAGTCGGCGTGGTAGGCGACGTAGGTCCAGATGCGAATGCCGGCGATGCGCTGGGTAAGTGTTTCGATGTCGCCGCCGGTGCGGTCGAGGCGGTCGATCTGCCCGGCCAGCCAGTCGGTCGGCAGCCGGCCCGCGTCGCTCCGGAGATGGCCGTAGATCTCGCCCAGCAAACGGGCATGGGCATCGCTCGCCACTTTACGGAAATCGGGAATGCGGCAGACCTCCCAAAGCAGATGCACCGCTTCCTTGCTTTCGGCGGCACGCTGGATGTCGGGGTCGGCGGCCAGTTGGGAAAGCGATATCTCGTCGTCTGCGGCGCGCGCCCGGGCTAGCTCAAGCCGAGACGGGCTCTCGGCGAGCGAGCGGCGCAGGCTGTCGATAGACCGGAAATCGAGCCGCGCATTGCGCCAGAATATTTTTTCCAGCGCCGGGAAGTCGTGCTCCTCGATGTGGCCGACCACGTCCTCGTCGAGTCCGTCGAGTCCCGCGGTCGTGCCGAAGGTGCCGTCATTCATGTGGCGTCCGGCGCGCCCGGCGATCTGTGCCAGTTCCGCCGGCGCCAGCGCGCGGTGCTGGCGGCCGTCGAACTTGCGCACCGTGGCGAAGGCGACATGATCGACATCCATGTTCAGGCCCATGCCGATGGCGTCGGTGGCGACCAGGAAGTCGACCTCGCCTGATTGGTAAAGCTCGACCTGGGCATTGCGGGTGCGCGGGCTCAAGGCGCCCATGATCACCGCCGCGCCGCCGCGCTGGCGGCGGATCAACTCGGCCATGGCATAGACGTCGGCGGCGGTGAAGGCGACGATCGCCGAACGGCGCGGCAGGCGGGTAAGCTTGCGTGCGCCGGTGTAGCTCAGCGTCGACATGCGCGGCCGCGAGATGAATTCGGCGTCCGGCACCAGGGCGCGGATCAGCGGCTTGATCGTGTCGGCGCCCATGAACATGGTCTCGAACCGTCCGCGCGCGTGCAGCAGGCGCTCGGTGAACACATGGCCGCGATCCGGGTCGGCGCACATCTGCACCTCGTCGAGACCGAGGAAGGCCACCGGACGGGTCGTCGGCATGGCTTCCGTGGTGCAGAGAAAATACCGCGCCCCCTTGGGTACGATCTTCTCCTCGCCGGTGATCAACGCGACCTGCGTCGCGCCCTTTGCGGCGACGGCGCGTTCGTAGTTCTCGCGCGCCAAGAGCCGCAACGGGAAACCGATCATGCCGGACTCATGCGCCAGCATGCGCTCCATGGCGAAATGGGTCTTGCCGGTGTTCGTCGCGCCGAGAACGGCGACGGCGCGGTGCTGGTCGCTGTCGATTTGCATGGCCCGCAGCATTGCTCGCCCAGGCGCGCCTTTCAAGTCTGCCGGCGGCGGCCGGACATGGAAATTTGTTCCGTTTATGTTCTCATGCCCCTTTCGAATGACCGGAGACTCGGCGGCGCGTACAGTCCGACCGTGACCTTGCGTAAGAGTGGGTCGGCAGACACCCTTCGGCAGGAGGGTAATCGGGAAAGGTAACCAGATGAACTCGCTGATCATGGAACTGAGCGGTAACGAAGATATCGAAACCGTACGGCGCCTGGCGACGGATTTCATGGCCAGCT
>Ga0181579_10005068_pt1 | contig 10164 bp, 10 predicted proteins | sample 071ome_24_FD_132996 | JGI IMG/M metagenome (GOLD analysis project Ga0181579, IMG submission 132996) | Coastal salt marsh microbial communities from the Groves Creek Marsh, Skidaway Island, Georgia - 071402CT metaG (megahit assembly) | ecosystem: Environmental > Aquatic > Marine > Intertidal... | reverse complement strand
ACCCAACAAAGGCTGGACAAGGCCATTGAGGATGGTCAGCTCCTGACCTCCAAGGAGGTCATGGTATTCACCACGCTGGCAATGGGCCTTGTCATGTTCCTTGGTTTCGCTCCGTTTTCGGGCGTTGGTCTGGACGCGTGGGCGCGGTTGTTCGTTATTGATTCAGCACAGAATCTTGACACGCTCGGGCTGGCAAAGGTGCGTTTCGGATTCTGGCTGGTCATTCTGGCAACGCTGATTTTCGGCATACCGCTGATGATTGTTACAATCTTGACCCAGGCGGCTGTTGGCGGCCTGCATTTTTCAAACAAGGCTCTGGCTTTCAAGCCGAACAAGATCGATCCGATTGCCGGATTGAAGCGTATTTTCTCGGCGAAGGGTCTTGTTGAACTTGGCAAGGCTGTTCTCAAGGTAGTGCTACTTTTCAGTATCGGCGCACTGGTCATCTTCCAGCAGCTCGCCGACATCCTCAATTTGTCCGCAAGTTCAATCGGGCAGGGGTTGTCGCGGGTTTCAGCAGTGTTTCCGTTGCTTATCGGGGCGCTGCTGATTGCGTTGCTGGTCATTGCCGTAATCGATTATTTTTGGCAGCGCCATACGCATACGCAACAATTGAGGATGACCTTGAAGGAGGTCAAGGACGAGTCGAAACAGACCCACGGTTCGCCGGAAGTGCGCGCCAAGGTTCGCCGCATGCAGTTTGAGAAGTCCCAGCAATCTGCTCGCCAACGCGATGCGCTTGATAATGTTGCCGACGCTACCGCGATCATCACCAACCCGACGCATTTCGCGGTGGCCCTGAAATATACCGCCGGTCAGGCTGGTGCGCCCGAGGTGCTTGCAATGGGTCGTGGGCCACTGGCGCAACAGCTCATCGAGCGGGCGAAGGCGGCGAATGTGACAACTTTGCGGATTCCGATGCTGGCGCGCGCGCTGTATTACACAAGTGAAATTGGCGGCGAAATCGCCGAGGGCCTGTATAATGCGGTGGCTGTTGTGCTGGCATATGTCTTCAGCGTCGACAAGGGCGAGAGTGTGGAGATGCCGGAACTGACACTGCCGCCAGAGCTTCGTTTTGATGAATATGGCAACCTTGAACAGGGTGAGGGATAATGGTGTCGAGACGCAGGAACCGCAGTCTTGGTGAGATGATCAGCACCGTTTGTTTCTACGGGGTGGGCATCTATTTCGTGATTGAGGGTACGGTGGTGCGAGATACCGGCGGCGCGGCGCTTGCCTATGGCGGCCTCTGGCTTGCCGGGGTTGCCTGTATTCTTGGCGGTGCCCGTTTCATGATCGCCGATCTGGTGGCTCGGGCCTGGATGAGGCGACCATGACGACAAAGCCAACAAACTGCTTTGAATGCCAGCATCATTTCATTACGCACGAGCCGAAACGGCCTTATGCATGTCGCAGGTTTGGTTTCAAGTCACCTTTCCTGCCTTCTCGTGTCGTTTTTCGGGAAACTGGCATGGAATGTGCTTACTACGAGGCGAGCCCGAAGTCCCGAAAGGGGCGCAGGCCAACCGGATCTAACGGGAGACTGGCATGAGTACCGAGTACAACGCGGTGCAGGAAAGCATCAAGATTGCGCTTGATGCGGCAGATGCAGCCACCGACGTGACGTCTGAATACAACAAGACCAAGCGGGAACACAAAAAGCTGGAGGCATCCGTGAAGAGCGTTCATCGTTTCTCCATCATCATCTTCGCCAGTTCCATGGTGGCGGCTGTCGCGGCACTTCTGTTCGCGGGGCTGATCTATTTTCGCACCATGTCAGAGCTCACCGCCATGACCACGACCAGTCGAGAAGCACTTGTCGTCTTTGCCGAGAATGTCGAGGGCGTGAATGATTCGCTCGACAAGATGAAGAACGCACTCGAAACCCAGCAGACCCTGGTTGGCCAGAATGAGACGCTGATCAATGAACTGGTTGGTCTGCGTGATATCATTTCGCGCTCGAATGAGACGATGATGACTGGCATCCAGTCTACTTCGGCCTCGATTTCCGACAGTAACAGTCAGATGGCGTCATCAATTACATCCGGCATCGCCAACGAGCTCGGGGCGCAGACAAACCGCATGGTCAAGGAATTGAATTCCCTTTCGAGTGCCAATGCCGATGCACTTGACCAGATGACAAAGTCGATCAGTGACAGTAAAAATATGGGCAAGCTGGCGGCGAACCAGAAAACAATCGTCCGTCTACTAGGTGATCTTTCGACGCAGAATGCCGAAATGATGAAGTTGTTCAGCGAAAAGGACAATCGCGTCAGCTATCCCTGATCGCCGGTAATGACGTCTGTCTGGCGCCGCTTGAACCGAATATATGCATGAAGAGTTGGCCGATGGCAGAGCAGGATTTGGCAGAAAGCACAGATGAGATGGCTCCGGCGATGGCCGCCGCAGCCGTGGCTGCCCAGATCGACGATATCAGCCTCAATCGTGATGGCGGTGTAGCTGACCGGCCGGAATCTGATGACGTCAATTCTGGCGGGGAAAGTGCGCAGGCCGCGGCCGGGGATGCCACCAGCGTCTACCTCACGATCAAGGAGCTCCGTTCAATCTCGCGGGCAAGATCGCTGCGGTTGCAGCCCGATGATGTGATTGTCGCCATCGATGGTGTCCCCTTTGACAAGGATATCGAGACTTTTCTTGATATCATGTTCGAATGCGATCCTGACAATGGCAAATTGCTGACGGTCTGGCGCAGTGGCGTGTTGTTCAATGTCATCGCCCGTGGGCCTCTTGGTTGTGCCCTTGAGCATACAAAACCCGAGATTGCCGAGAAGGCGACCGATGATTTTGGCAGGTTTGCTGTCGATCCGATCGAAAGCTATGTCACCTTCGAGGTGCTTCGCGACATTTTCCGCAACTGTGTTGTCATCGACACAAGGCTCTCGCCAATGGCGATGATCTTTCCGCCGCTGTGGTGCATGCAGAACAGATTGTGGGAAGTGCTGATCGCGACGTTCCTGATCTATGGCACAACATTGGCGGTGCATTGGGTGCTGTTCATCATCGCCTACGTTGTACTCAGTATTTATTTTCGCAAGGCGCATCTGGTCATTCGTCGCAGTTTTGCGATGATGCGGGGTCGCCACATCTGGATGGTGGTGGCTGAGAAGTCGGAGCAGCAGACGCAACGACTTTGTCGCAAGCTCGATCCAAAATGCATTTTCGTCCCTGACCTTGTAGGCCCGCCGGTGGTGGATGAGCCACCGAAGAAAAAGCGCCGCAGGCGAGCTGGCAATTAAGACCGCCGCCGTCGCGCCCAGGCACTTTGACATTTGTCAGCCTGACACGCCTCGTCCATACTGCCGCCCGATACCGGAACGGGCAGGGCGCAGATGCAGGATCACTCCAGTCGGCAAGTATCGGTGGACGCTGCGCCGCATGTCCGCTTTGAACGGGCCCTTCTTGTCTGGCTGAAAATCAGCCTGCTCAGCTTTGGCGGGCCGGCCGGGCAGATTGCGGTGATGCACCGCCTGTTGGTCGAGGAATTGAAATGGGTCAGCGAGAAGCGTTTCCTGCATGCGTTGAATTTCTGCATGCTGCTTCCGGGTCCAGAGGCGCAGCAACTCACGATTTATCTCGGATGGCTGCTGCACCGGGTGCGGGGTGGTGTCGTCGCCGGGGTACTGTTTGTCCTGCCCGGGGCGCTGATCGTGCTGGCGCTCAGCATGCTGTATGTCAGCTACCAGCAAACGATGGCAATGGCCTCTATCTTCTTTGGCATCAAGGCGGCCGTCCTGGCCATCGTGGTGACGGCGCTCTGGCGTCTTGCCGGCAGAATTCTGCGTCATGGACGCCTCATCGCGATCACCGCGGCGGCCTTTCTCGCCAGTTTTGTGTTCGGGGTGCCGTTTCCGCTCGTCATCCTTGGCGCGGGGCTGGCCGCCCTGCTGTGGCGGGTGCCAGCGGATGGCAGGAGTGACGGACCCGATGCTGCCGGTGAGCAACGCATCATCGATCGTCGCATCGACAGCCATGGCGCAACACCGACGAACCGCAGCGCCCTGCGGGCGGCCATTGTCTGCGCCGTGCTGTGGTTGGCCCCGGTTGTGTGTCTCCATGGATGGCTTGGTGCCGGCCATATCTATGTTCAGCAGGGGATGTTCTTCAGCCAGGTCGCGGTAGTGACCTTTGGCGGTGCCTATGCTGTGCTGTCCTACATGGCGCAGCAGACGGTCGGCCATTATGGCTGGCTCAGTGCCGGCGAGATGCTGGATGGTCTTGGTATGGCCGAGACCACCCCGGGCCCGCTGATCATGGTCACGCAGTTTGTCGGTTTCATCGGTGCTTATCGCAGCCCCGGTATGCTGGATCCCATGCTGGCCGGCACACTCGGCGCGCTGGTCACAACCTGGGTCACATTCGCGCCATGCTTCCTGTGGATTTTTCTTGGTGCGCCCTATATCGAGGCGTTGCGCGGCAACCGGCTGCTTGCCACCGCGCTGACCGGCATCACCGCGGCCGTTGTCGGGGTGGTGCTGAACCTTGCCATCTGGTTCGGATTGCGAGTGATGTTCACCGATCTTGTCGAGGTGACATTGCCGGTGACCGGCAGGACGCTGCAGCTGCCGGCCATCACCAGCTTAGATCCGCTGGCGAGCGCGATCACCATTGCCGCCTTTCTTGCCATCGTCGTTTTCCGGGTTGGCATGATCAGGGTGCTGGCGACCAGCGCCTGTCTTGGCCTGGCTGCCGGGTCGGTCGGGCTGGCCTGATGCGACGGCAGATCACAGCCCGACAGTTGGCCGTCCCGACCGTTGATCAATAGTTGATTTCGATTTCGATCCGGCGGTTGGTGGCGCGGCCGCGTGCCGTGTCGTTCGTCTCGACCGGTTGCGATTCACCAAAGCTGACAGCCTGCATACGGCCGGCCGGCACCTTGCCGGTATCTTCCAGCGCCTGCACGACGCTGGAGGCGCGGGCGGCAGCAAGGTCCCAGTTGTCGCGGAACTGCGAACCGAAGATCAGCGGGACATTGTCCGTATGGCCGGACACGGTGATCTCCCCCGATCCGGCTTCATTGACGCCGGCAATCTCCTCCATGATCTTGCGGGCGGACTCCGTCAGCTCGGCCGAACCTGATGGGAACGCCCCGCCGGCACCAACGGTGATGATGACCTTGTCTTCCTGCCGGTCAACAGCGACCAGTCCCTGGCCGATCTCCTGGCGAAGGGCAACCTTCAGGTCATCCTCGGCGATCTCGGCCTTCTCATTGGATTCCTTTTGCTGCTGCGCCTCGGCCTGTGCTTCTGCAGAGGCGGCGCTGCTTGACTGCATGGCGGCCTCTGCGGCGGCGGCAAGCTGCGCCAGCTTCTGCTCAAGACCGCCGAAAAGAACTTCCTGTTCCGCCTTGCCAGCGGCCTCCTTGGCCTTGTCGATGGCCTCCAGCGTTTCCTGCAGAAGGTTGGGGAGTTCCTCATCCTTGGCTTCGGTCGGGGTGAAATTGACCACGACGTTCTCGCCGAGAACCTCGACCTCGATATCGCCGCGGGCGATGGCATCCTCAAGCGCCTTCACAACCTCTTCGGCAGCTTCGCTTTCGCCGCCATCCTGGTCCTTTTCGCGCTGCTTCACATCGAGGTCGGGCTTCGTGATATCGGTTGTCTGCTGCGTCATGTCCTGGGTGACGGACGGTGAGGGCGAGGGGCTGAAATTCAGCGACAGGACGGTCGTGCCTTTTGGCTGCTCGACAATCGGTACAATTTTCTGCACACCGAAAGCATTCTTCAGCGAGCCTGAAATCTGCTTGAACTTCGGAACGTTGAATTCCGCGAAGGACAGAATCAGGACGAAGAAGGCCATCAGCAAAGTGGCCATGTCGGCGAAGGTGGCCATCCATGCCGGCGCGCCGACTGGCGGGCATTTCGGGCATTCTTCCTCTTCCTGCTCTTCGACCTCTTCTTCGACAATGTCGTTCATGATTTCCTCTCCCGTTCCATCAGGCCACCGATGGTGGCGGCACGCGGCTGATCAGATCAGGCCGCAGCCAGCTTTTCCTGCAACTTCGGCGGCAGGTTGGACAGAAGTTGATCCTGGATGTTACGTGGCGACTCGCCGCGCGCTATGTTGCGAAGACCTTCAACAACCATTTCGCGGTAGATAGCCTCATAGGCGGTGTAGCCTTCCAGCTTTGTGACCATGGGCGCAAACAGGATGTTGGCAATGAAGGCGCCATAGAGTGTCGTCAGAAGGGCCACCGCCATCGCCGGGCCAATCGCTTTCGGGTCAGCCATATTGCCAAGCATCAGAACAAGTCCGACCAGCGTGCCGATCATGCCCATGGCCGGCGCCAGGTCGACCCAGGCCTTGATCACGCCCTGGTTGGCTTCATGGCGTTGCTTCATGGATTTGATTTCCTGCTTCAGTTGCGCCGTGAGTTTTGCCTCGTCGGCGCCATCAACAAGCATCTGCAGACCCTTCTCAAAGAACTTGTCCGGGACTTCCTGTCCCTCGAGGGCCATCATCCCGTCTTTACGAGCGATGCCGGCCAGTTCAACCATGCGCTCGATCATCACGTCCTGCTTCTTTACCGGGGGAAGGAAGGCCTTCGCCATAACACCGAAGCTACCGAGAAACACCGGAAGCGGCGCGGTATACATAACCGCGAAGAACGTGCCGCCAAACACGATCAGGATCGATGCTGTGTCGATAAATGGACCGATGCCGCCACCGGAAATCATCGCGCCAAGGATCATGCCGATGGCGCCAAGAAGGCCAATAAGTGATGCGAGATCCATGATGTAAGTGTCCCGTTGTTAACGCTTCAGCACAGAGGGTTAGCAATTTCCATACCAAAGACAATGCAGGCGTTAGGAGAACGTCAGTTATTCAACAATTGTTAATTTAGCAGATGATGAATTGATTGGCGACCACAGCTCGGACGGACGGCAGATCGGATGCGTCAGGCCGATGCGTCAGGCCATTTTGCAATTTCGTCAATGCCGACCCGATGCTAGGATAAAGATGGTTTTTGGAGAAATAGCCTCATGATTGTCAGACCAACATGGATGATCGGCCTTCTGGCGATGGTGATGATGTTGTCACCGGTCGCGCAGGGTCAGGGCACCACGCATATGGCGCGTGATCACCTAGTCGTCGATCTGCGGTTCGGCATTGAATGGCTTCGCTGCACTGTCGGCCAGGTGTGGGACGGTACGGGTTGCATCGGCGAGGCGGTGCGGCTTGATCATGAACAGATCGAGATAGCCATTGGCCAGGCTAATGAACAGCTTGGCGAGGGATGGCGTCTGCCAACACGCGATGAACTGGAGGGGCTGGTCTGCGAGAATTGTGAGCGCCCGATGATTGACACCGAGATGTTTCCGGCAACGTTATCCGAGCCATACTGGAGCGGTGAGCAGAACCGGATGTCAAGGCGCCATTATTTCTCGGTCAATTTCTTCAATGGCTGGACGAATGGTCGTTCCCATCCTGCCAAGCCTCTGTTGGTGCGCTTTGTGCGGGATCGCCGCTGACCGTCTTGCGTCCGGACATTTTCCATATCACCAATTTCACCAGAAATCCGATCATGCCAACCGCGATGATGGCCATCGCCGCATGCATGGGGGTGAAGCTTGCCAGGTGGCGCATACCGTCATCGACAATCAGCGTGAAGATGGCGACGCTGAGAATGATCAGAACAAAATACCGGATCACCATGCAACGCTGACAGGTGTCACCTCGCTTTGGCGTTTGTCGGGACAGGGTAAGCATATGGTGTCGCCTGATCCTTGCTTTCAGGGGTTGGTCCGCCGGCCATTACCGGCGAACCGCGCGTTCAAGACTTGTGCCAGAATAGGCTGTCGCGAGCCAAATTTCACGTCTGTTTCTTGACAGCGGCATGAGTCAGTCCAAACGAACTTTTACTAATTAATTGTTAATAAATATTAATTTTGTCTGAAAACTGACAATTCGCCTTGTCAAATAGATGTTTTGCCAGCGCCATTGGCGGTGCCCATCATCCTCTCAGTCAGCGCCCAATTGGCGCAAAACACGGGAGGACGAAATGCAGATGATGCCATCGTTACAGGTCAGGCAGAAGCAGGCGCTTGTCATGACCCCACAGCTGCAGCAGGCGATCAAGCTGCTGCAGATGACCAATCTCGATATCTGCAATTACCTTCAGGATCAGGCTCTGGAAAACCCTTTCATCGAGGTTGAAAAGGGCGCTGACCATACCAGCGCTGCCGATCTTGGTGCCGGGACATCATCCGAAGCCCGGGAAACACCCGCCACAAGCACCGCCGGCGACGGGCTTGATAACGAGATGGCGCAGGGAAAGGCCATGGCTGACGATCCGACAGCCAATGCTGATCTGGAAAACCGGTTTGGCTCGCAAGGTCTGGATTTTGGCCATGCGCAGCGAAGCCGCCCTTCCGATGTTGACTGGGACGGACTTGCCAATCTTGCCGAGCAGCGGCCGGAAAGTCTTGTTGAGTGTGTTCTTCGCCAAATCGATTTGACAATTTTCGATCCAGCCAAGCGGGTGATCGCATATGCGCTCGCAGAGGCTCTCGAGCCGAGCGGTTGGCTTGGGCGTCCGCTGGAGGAGATTGCCGTGACCTGTGGCACGGGAGAAGCTGAGGTTGAAGCCGTTCTTGGTATCGTCCAGCGGCTGGAGCCGGAAGGTGTCTTTGCCCGCAACCTGTCTGAATGCCTTCGTATTCAGGCCCGTGAGCGGGATGAGCTTGATGCCGTTATGGATGTGGTGTTGAGCAATCTGGATATGCTGGCAAATGGCGACATCGCCGCGCTGGCGCGTCGTGCGGGTACCGACGCCGAGGAGGTGGCGCGTTGCCTGCGTCTGATTCGTGAAATGAATCCGAAGCCTGGCGAAGCCTATGAATCGGTGCCGCTGCGTGTTCACGCGCCGGATGTGATCGTCACGCGACGCAAGGAAGGCTGGGTGGTTGATCTGAACCGGTCAACCCTGCCATCGCTTGTCATCAATGAAGATTATGCATCGCAGGTTGGCACAGCCGGGCGAGGCAAGGCCGCCGAGGCCAGCAATCAATTTGTCACTGACGCCATCGGATCTGCCCGCTGGCTTCGTCGCGCGCTTGAACAGCGCAACAGCACGACGCTGAAGATCGCCGGTGAGATTGTCCGCCAGCAATCGGCCTTTCTGACCGAGGGTCTGTCGGCATTGAAGCCGCTGGCCCTGAAGGATGTGGCGGAAGCCGTTGGCATGCATGAAAGTACTGTCAGCCGGGTGACCAGTGGTCTTCTGATGGCGACCCCGAAGGGTTGTTTCCCGCTGAAGTCCCTGTTCAGCGTGTCGCTGGCCACTGATGAAGGCGATGCCAAGGCGGCGGCGGCCGTTCGCAATATGATACAGTCGATCATCGACAGTGAACCGGTTGGCCGGCCACTCAGCGATGATGCCATTGCCGGCCTGGTCTCGGACCGCGGTGTCAAGCTGGCCCGCCGCACCGTGGCAAAATACCGTGATATGCTGAAGATTCCGTCTTCCTCGGAGCGTCGTCGTCGCGCACGTCTTGCCATGGTTGGTTAGGACTGGCGACGCGTCGCTTTCGGCATACGCCACGAAACTATCCGATAAAGTCACCCGCGCACCGTGCCGGGTGGCCGTATTACGGAAGACCCTGTCTAGAGAAAGCTTCGAAGGGGGCGGATCTCAGAATCCGCAGGGCGGTCGCTATTGTCAAAATGCACGATTTTGATGGCAGGTACCGGCGCGCTTACATGATCTTCGATGGTGTCGTCGGCAAACAGATCTTCGATCAGTTCTTCTCGGCTGTCGTTATATTTGTCCTGCATGAAACCCTCCGGAAATGCTGTTGGGTCACTTGTGCAAGTCCTATGCCAGCGAAGCCATCTGACAGAGAAAATCGCTGTGTGATTTCGGCATTTCAGCAAGAGAGCTGAACAGCCTCTCGGCGGTGAAACACTGCACCCCGGTTGGCCCCCATGCGACCGCTGAAAGCATCCAGTTGCCGCGCGCCAGGACCTCGGGAACGCCGAACAGCTCACCGCTCGTGAAGGCGCGCATGGCGGTGACTCCGGCCTGGTCGACGATGTTGATTGTGCCGTGCTGTACCAGATAGAAATGCGTTGCCGGTTGACCGGCGCGGAACAGGGCCTCGCCATGGAACAGGGTGATGGTGCCGCGATCCGTCATGATGATGT
>Ga0181579_10005036_pt1 | contig 10205 bp, 5 predicted proteins | sample 071ome_24_FD_132996 | JGI IMG/M metagenome (GOLD analysis project Ga0181579, IMG submission 132996) | Coastal salt marsh microbial communities from the Groves Creek Marsh, Skidaway Island, Georgia - 071402CT metaG (megahit assembly) | ecosystem: Environmental > Aquatic > Marine > Intertidal zone... | reverse complement strand
CTCGATTTGGCTTTTTCGCTGCGGGTTCGGAGACTGGAGTAGATATCGCCTCCGAGCAGGGAGGTGATGTCGACCTTCATGCTCTCGCGCTCGACGTCAGCCTGTTTGACGGGTTCGCCGTTGATGGGGCCAGTTCCGTATTTGGGAAACATGATGGCAACTTCGGGGCAGACGCGGGAGCAGGCGGGGCAGTTGGTCTTGCAATTGTCGTTGTTCTGGACCTGAATCTGCTTGTCTTCGTCAACGCCGTAGACGTCGAAGAGGCAAAAGCTGAGGCACTGCATGCAATTGGTGCAACGGTCGTAGTCGATGACGGGAAACCAGGGCTTCCACGCTCCGTTTTCTCCCGGCTGATTGAGCCCGTCGGCGAGTTCGGCTCGGGTTTCTTCAACGAGAGTAACGACAGCTTCGGTGTCGAGTCCGGAGGTGTCGCGGGTTTCAATTTTTCGATCGCTTTTGCTATCGACGACTTCGGGAGCGTTGTCGGTAAATTCTCCGAGCACGATGACGGAAGCTTCGCCTGAGACATCACTGAGGGCATCGGCGTTTGCCGTATCGGTGATCCGGGTCACGGAATAGCCTCGGTCGAGGAGGTCGGTCGTGACTCCAATACGCCGACTGCTTTCCCAGGGGGTGGCTCCGTTTCCTTCAAAGAGGATGACCTGAACAGGGTGGATTTCGTTTTTCATTTCTGGGTCAGGTTTTCGATGATTTCATCGGCGCTTTGTTCACGCATGTTGAGGACTTCGACGCTGTCGCCGTCGGGAAAGGGGGCCTCGGCTTGGTGAAATAGCCATTTCACGGCACGGGGATAGCAGGCGGCGATTTTAACACTCTGTCCATCGGAGAGGAGTTGCTTGATGCGGTCATCGCGGCGCGCCGACATCTCGCAGAGATCGGCAACGCATTCGAAGCTTTCTCCTGATTCGCAGAGTCGCTCAAGGACTTCGTTTTTGGTGCCTTCGGGAATGACCTTGGCGAAGGCGCATCGGCAGTAGAGGATCTTGGTTGAAGGCTGGCTCAAGGGGAAGGCGGGTGGTATTGGTGCGGGAGTTTCGTCTCGGGGAGCGCGGCTTTCAATTGGATTTTGTAAGCCGCATCCGCGTCTGAAGGGCTGGAACGGCTCTTAAACCCTGATTTTCCCTGATCTGGTGCGAATTTTGAGTTTTCAAGACGGCGATATTCGTTACATTTATAGATGCCACGTTCCGGAGTTCATCAATGCAGCCTTTTCTGCGGCTTGGTGACTCTGTCTGTTTCGGTTTTTGCATTTGCGCCGAGTTCGTTTTCTCGGGAGGGAAAGGCGGTGGAATTAGTACCGGTGAAGGACATCCCGGATCGTTTCTTCCAGGTCCAGGGCAGCAATGGCTTTTTCTGGCAGGCGGTGAAAAACGGGGCCATCACTTCCGGTGAGACGCAGTATCTCCAGTCGGGGTTGAATCTGCTGATCGATGGCGAGAATTTTTCGCCAGCGGCAGCAAAGGTTCGGGAACCAACTGACGACGTCCCTGGTGTTGTCGAATTGATGGAAAAGCGCGAGGGAGTCTTGATTGTACGGACGATGATTTTCGATCGCGAGCGAGGTGCGGTCCAGGTGGTGGATGAGTTGCAGAACACTTCAGGTAAGGATTTGAGTCTGCCGGTTGACTTGCGGACGACCTATCCTTTCGGCTGGGAAAGTTTGCATGGTCAGGGCGGGGGACTGCTTTCGCGAGATCCGGTGCTGGCCTTGGGCGAGGAGGATGCCGGGATGATTATTCATTTCAGCGCAGCGGATGGCCGTCACGATACATTGATCGTATCCGGGATGGGAGAAGTGAAGGCAAAACTGATTGGTTCGACGAATCGGCGGGAACTGACCTTGCGGTACGATCTGACCATTCCGGCCGGCCAGAAGCAATCGCTTCTGCATTTTCTCGGGCAGGTCACGATTCCTGACATGGCAAAGTCTGACGAGGTTTTTGCTTCTTTTCTCCGTTCCCGCCGTCTCGTGAATTCGGTTGCGAGGGCCGAGGTCGCAAAGACGATTGTGAACTTTCCGCAGGAGGCGTTTACCGAAGAGTCGGCTTCGCCAGAGAAACTGGGCTCGCTGATTGCGTTGAATGAATTTCTCGATCGGATGGGCATGTATCGTCGGCCGAAGGACATGCTCTGGCTGTCCGCGACGAGCCAGATCACCGGCACGCTGTCGGCGAAGGCCACAGTTTCGGTGCAAGGGGCGTCAGGTGAGCCTCGAAAGTTTGGTATCAAGGAAGTCGCTGCGATTCGTGGAGGATCGGGTGTTGGTCGACCGGCTCGGGTTTTTCTCCGAGATGGAACGGTTGTCGCCGGTGCGGTTACGGCGGTGGATTTGAGCTTTAAGGCGGGTGGAGAATCCGAGGCACAGGAGCTCGATGCGGACGCTTTGCATTTGTGTCTGACGAAAACGTCGGGTGGAGATGGGGTTATACCAAAAGGGACGGTCGGATTTCTGGAGCTTGCCAATGGCGATGTGATCCCGCTTTCCGGGGCGGAGGAAAAGATTCCAGTGGTGGCTTCGTGGGGCCGGATGGAGCTGCCCCTTTCTTCTCTTCGGGAAATCCAGCATGTTCGCGAGCCGATGTCGTCGCATCGGGTTCTGGCAGTGGATGCATCGCGGTATTCGGTTTTTCTTTCGGGGGCTACAACTGTGTTGTCGATCGCGGGCGGGGAAAGGAGGGAGGTTCCGGTTCGTTCGATCTCGCGTTACTGGAGTGCCGACGTTACGGATATCGAAGAATTTGCGACAGATGAGATGTGGCTCGACTTTTCGGAGTTGCCTGACAGTCCCGAGGTGAAGCAGGGATTCCTCCTGCAGGGCAACCAACTCCTCGCGGGGACCTTTGCAGAGGCGACGGTGAGTTTTCGGACAGATGGTCCCGTAATTCGCGTGGAGGCCGAGAGAATCCGCTCAATCCGCCGAAATCTCGACGTTGCCGATGTCACAAATGGCCGCTCGAATCTCTATTCAGTAGAGTTAAAGAATGGTGAATCGCTCGAAGGGGAGATCGCCGATAGTTTTTTGACCATCCTGCGGGATGGGGAACGAATTCGGATTTCGTTCGACCAACTTCTTTCCTATCGCTCGTTCTGATTTCATGTTTCGAATTTTCTCCAGATTGACCTCTTTTTTCTCCCGGCGCTTCGCGTCAGGAGTGGTTGCTGTCAGCGTTGCCGCGAGCGGCGTGGCGCAGGATGTGGCTGACGGAGAACTACTGCCTGCTGCATTGGGAATCCGATCAGACAAGGTGGGTAATTCCTGGAATATCGAGTCCAACGGGACGATCGGGCGCATTGGCAGCACGATGGTGAACAGTGGCCTGGCGCTTTCTGTCGATAGTGAAAAGTTCGTCTCCTATCAGCCTTTGATGACTCCGGATGGGAAAGAGTTTGTCCTCACGGGGCGTCCGATGGCGAGCATTCCAGGATTGCGAGTTCAGCGGCGCATCCGTTTATCAGAGGAGAGTGGTACGCTTCGCTACGCAGAGTTTTTCTACAATGGTTCGACCGACCCCCTGACGATCAATTTGTCGCTCGCGACAAATTTCTCGGGCAATTACAAAACCTTCCTGACCGATCGTGGGCGCACCGAGCCAGTAATCCTCAATGACACGGAAAGCGGAATCCTCGTGCTACCGGGGGCGACACAATCCACTCGTGCCTTTCTCTTTTCCCTCGCAGATCCAGCGAGTGCGATGAAGCCGACAATCTCGGCTCAGAATCGCTACGCGCTGGCATTTCAATTTCCGCTGAAACTGAAGCCGGGCGAGACACAGGTTGTGCTGCACCACGTGGCTCAGGTCGTGATTCCACAGAATTTCGATAGACGCAAATTGCAGAAGGTATTCCGTCCGCACTCCTTTACAGAAAACGAGAACCAGATTCCTGCTTCCTGGAAGGATTGGCTTGCGAATATCGGCATGGCGGCCCGGAATCCCGCGATTGTGATGGTTCGGCAGGGAGGTTTTTCTACCCTGGGCATCGATCCCGGACCGCGTGCGATTCTCGCGATCGGTGCGGGGACTCGGCTGACGGGGGAGGTCGCCGGCAGCACCGTGAAAATTTCCAGTGCCTACGGTGAGGTTTCTCTGCAGGTTGATACTCTTGCTGCGCTCTCTGGCCGAAATGGAGACGCTACAAAGTCGGCAAGGGTATTCCTGCGAGATGGACAGATTCTCTCCGGTGAAGTGTATGCTCCGGAACTGGCGTTTGCGCAAAGCGGAGGTTCGCGGATCGAGCTCGATGTTTCTTCTCTGGACCGACTCGTTTTTGCCGATTCAGAAAATGATCACGATTGGGCGAGTGGAACAACTGCGATGCTGGAAACCCATCGTGGTGATCGGCTGAAGATTTCTGACGAAAAAGGCACGACGATCGAGGCGGTGACACCCTGGGGGGGGCTTGCGATTTCTCCGAGTAACTTGATCTGGTTGGGACCTCCGGCGAATGGAGCGAGCGGATACCGGGCTGAGATGAGCAACGGCACGCGCTGCATTGTCTTTCTCGCATCGGAGGAGCTGGCTTTTCAACATGACGAATTGGGCGGTATTCAATTAAAAGCGAGTGATTTACGAAGTGTTTTTACTCCTCGAATCAAGGATCGAAATCGGTGGAGCAATGCGGTCGGCATCCAAGCATCGATTGATCTCGATGGTGAGCAAACCGTCGTTGGGGATATCGGAAATTCTACCTTGCCACTGATCGCAGAGGGAAATCTGATCGAGACCTCTCTATCGGCGATTCGCCAAATGCGCCGCGTCGCGAAGTCTTCGGTTTCGCCGGGCGGAATCCCGGAGGATGTGCCGGGCTTCGAGATCAGGAGGTGGGACGGCGGGGTTCTGACGGGCTTTTCTCCTGTCGATGCGCTCTCGGTCGAGGTCTTCGGTGAAAAGTGGAGCATTCCGCTTCGCGATATCGTCGAGATTGAGATGCCATCGCCGGACCTGACGCCGGAAACGCTTACAACGATTCGAAGTCTCGTCCAACAGCTCGGCTCGGAAGAGTGGAAGGTCCGGGAGGGTGCGACTCGGGAACTCGGCGCATTTGGTTACCTTGCATGGCCCGTCTTAAAGCGGGAACTTCAAAGCTCCAGCGATCCGGAAATAAGCCACCGATTGGAGCAGATTCTTTCTCTTCTTAATTGATCTGGTTGTTCGTTCGTTTCAAAGAAGAGACGACAATTCCTCCGAGAGGCGTAACCGTCACATTATTCTGTTTTGGAAAGTCATTCACAAGAGCAGCTTTTTCAGTCCGCCGCGGGCTCAGTTCGCAGGCGGGTTTCTTCGGTGCGTTTTGCTCATTGGCTGCGAGCTGGTCACTCGGTCGTCGGTGTCGTCGCACTGGCGGCGGTCCTGTTTGCGCGTCGTTCACTGATCTGGCGCGAGGGAGAAATTTGGCTGGTGCTCGGTCTTGTTGCTCTGTGGATCCTCATAGGTTTTGTTTTTTCGATAGTTCGCCGTCCCGACACATTCGATTCGCTTTTACTGCTGGACCGAATCGGTGGATGGAAGGATCGCTTTTCTTCTGCGTGGGCCTTCCTTTCCGGATGCGGAGATGACGACGGGAAAAAGCTTCACATAACGAAGGCGAGTGCATTGATCACGGAAGCGACTTTCCGATTTCGCAAGGACCTGCCGCTCCCATCGCTTCGCTTCGTCTGGATTGTTCCCTGTCTCGCCATCCTATTCGCGCTTTCGCCTCTTGGGCGCATACCCGTCGATCAGCGAGATCTCGAATTGAGTGACGAGATGAAAGATACGGCGGCTCTGCAGTCGGATGAGTTGAAGCGGCAGGCAAAGCAGATCAAAAATCTCGATTCACTTGTCAAAGACGAGCGCGAGGAACTGGAGCAATTGCGTGTCGAAGTGCAGGAAATGGTAGATCGCCTTGCTGACCCTGATGATCTGACGGCCGGAGAAATGCTGGAAGCGCTTGAAGAGCGCGCGCGAGCTGCAGAAAAACTGGCAAAAAAACTGGGCGTCAGTGAAGATGTCTGGTTGTCCAAGGAAATGCTCGCCGAAATGGCACGACATCCCGATACGGCAAATCTGGCGCTGGCGATCAAGGACAAGGCTGCCGAGGCAGCTGCGGAGGAATCGATGGTTTTGCACGGTGTGCTCGACAATGAAGACATCACTCGCGACACGCAGGAGCGGATGACGGGTGCGCTTGAAAGTACTGCGAACAAGTCCACCGACGAAGACCAGACGCGGCCAGCTGGTGAACGGATCGGGAATGCTTCGAGAAAAATGCTCGATGCTCAGCCTCGAACTGCGGCTCGTGAGTTTGAGGAACTGGCCAAGCATTTTCGATTTGTCGGAGAACGGGAAAAAGCACAGGAGAAGCTGGAGGAGTTGGCCAGCTCACTTCGTGATGCCGGCGGCGAGATCAGCGGGAGCGAATTGCAGCAGATGGAAAAGATCGCAGAAGAAAATCGCGATGATCGAGCTGCTCCGTCAGGGCTACAGGCGCTTGATGCAAACATGCCAGAGGATTTGCAGAAGCTCCTGACTCCTCAGATGATGTCCAGTGGCCAGGACGGCAGTTCGCCGTCGTTGGCACAGCAGGAGGGCGCGAAAGGGAAGCAGCCAAACAATGCTCCGGTGCCTGGTGCGGGCAATTCCAACCAAGAGGGCGGCAAGGCCCAGCCCGAGGGATTGGAGGCTCCGGTGCCAGGCGAAAATCCAGAGCCAGGTGGTGACGGCGCGGGGATGAGTCTTTCCGACAAGGCACAGGACGGCAAAGGATCCGGAGGTTTACTCGCAGCACCTGTTCCCGGAGAAGAGCCAGGCGAATCCAGTAACGGTGGAGGTGTCGCAATGTCCGAGGGGGGTAGTTCGAACCAAGCAGGGCGGGGAGGCAACCAGGCTGGCACGGGAACGGCAGAGATGTTTGATAACGAAACAGATGCCTTGAAAGTGGCAAAGGACTCCGAGGTAGGAGCGCAGATCAACGATGACGGGGAGTCAACCGTTCGCGCAGTCGAGGGCGAGGCGCGGCGTGAAAATGCAACTCGATCCCGGCAGGAGATCGTGACCGAATTTCTCAGCGCCGAGGAGCAGGCTCTTGACGGCAAAGCTATCCCAAGATCGCGGAGGCAACATGTTATACGTTACTTCTCTGCGATTCGCCGCCAATTTGAGCAGGCTGAGAACTCCGACTGATTTTTCCAATTTTCCCGTTATGAATGACGAACCATCATCTCAATTAGAGCCCGATCTGGAGCGATTTCAGGCCAAATTCGACGAACTGAAGTCCGAAATCCAGAAAGCGATTGTTGGATACGACGAGTTGCTCACGGATACGCTCGCTGCGGTCTTTTCCCGAGGCCACATCCTCCTCGAGGGGGTGCCCGGTCTGGGTAAAACCTTTCTCGTTCAGACCTTGTCGAAAGTGATGGGACTCTCTCCGGGACGAATTCAGTGCACGCCGGATTTGATGCCTGCCGATATTCTTGGAACCCATATCGTGAACGAGAATGATGAGGGTCGCCGCGTGATGCACTTCGAAAAAGGTCCCGTTTTCGCCAACCTTATTCTTGTCGACGAGATCAACCGTGCCACTCCTAAAACGCAGGCAGCTCTACTCGAAGTGATGCAGGAAGGTGCTGTTACTTCCGGGGGCGACACGATGGTCTTGCCGCAGCCGTTTTTCGTCATGGCGACGCAAAACCCCATGGAAATGGAAGGAACCTATCCGCTTCCCGAAGCGCAGGCTGACCGTTTTCTTTTTAAACTGCGCGTTCCATTTCCGGACCAAGAAACCCTGGTGGAGATTGCAAAACGAACCGCGGGATTTAACGCCCCGGATTTGAAGCAGGTGCTCGGCGGAGATGAACTGATCGAGTTTCAGAAAATCGTGGCACGAGTTCCGGTGGCTGACCATGTCACCGAATACGCTGCGCATATCGTTTTGGCGACCCATCCGGAAAGTGAGTCGAAAACGGCTGAAGTCGGTGAATATGTAAGTTATGGAGCGAGTCCCCGTGGAATGCAGGCATTGATTCGCGGCGCCAAGGTGGTCTGTGCTCTTGATGGCAGAACTGCGGTATCGATCGATGATGTGAAACGAGTCGCTCTTCCCGCTTTGCGGCACCGAGTGATTCTCAATTTTCAGGGCGAAGCAGAATCGCGCAACGTTGATCAACTGGTCGAGTCCGTGCTTGAGGTAATCCCCGAAACGGCCAGCGTCTGAACCCGCTTGTGCAATTTATTTCGAATGCAAACCGCAGATATAGCAGTGCGAAGTCAGCAGGGCACAGCGCTTTCCAAAGCGAAACTGCTTCCCGCCTTTGGTCTCGCTCTGCTGGTTTTGCTAGGGAACTCCTCCTCCTATGCCCAGGATAAAACGGTGGAGGGTTTCTCCGCTGAGTCTCTCAGTCTACGCACGGCACTGCATTACGACTCGATGCTTCCCTTGCCGCTTGATGCCCTGGTTCGTCTGTATGCCGATGCGGACCGTATTGATGAACTGGTTGGACTCTATCGTAACCACATTGAAGAGTATCCCGACGATCCAGGTGCAAAGGTGGTCCTTATTCGGATACTGACGAAAACGGAGCGGGAAGGGGTCGGAGAATTACTCACTTCCGCTTCCACGAAGCACGGTGATTTTGCTCCGCTGCAATATCTGCTTTTTCAGTTTTTGGAAGAAAAGGGAGACGAGCGTTCTCTCGAAGCTCTCTCCCGGGCGATCGATCTACAACCCAACCCTGCGAAGCGGAATCAGTGGCTCGAGGAGTTACTCCAGCGTTCAGAGTCCGAAAGTGGTCGTGCTATCGCTTCCGAAAAACTTACTGCCCTGCTCGCTGCTGGGGGGCAAACTGCTGAAACATATCTGAGTCTCGTTAAGCTGATGCAGCGATATTCTTTTTGGAACCTGAGCCTGGAAGCACTGGATCTGGCACTCGAAGATGGGCTTGCTACAGACCAGAAACTGGAAGCCGAAATGCTTCTCGCTCGTGCCCAGGCTGAAATCGGGAATCGAGTCGAAGCCGGGAAAATTCTTGATGGGATATTGGAACGGCTTGCTCCAGATCATTGGCGCAGGCAGGAAGCGATGACCTTTCGGGTGTCGGTGATCGCATCGGAAGAAGAGCGCCTCAAAATGCTGGCAGACTATCGGAAAGCATTTGAAGAAAATACGAAAAACGAGAGCGCGGCCTTGGAGTATGCCGAGTTGTTGAACGCGAGCGAAAAAAAGGCGGAGGCCGGCGCCATTCTCGTAGCAGCGGCCCCGAGCATGGGAAGTGGTGGCGCTGTGGAAACTCGTTCTCTCGCTTTGCTGGAAGTGCTGGCAAAGCCCGATGTCTCGGAGGCGTTTCTTTCCCTGCGTTTGGAAGATGAGCCGGAGCGGACCGACTTGCGGTTTCGCCTCGTAAAAGCTCGCTACGCTCTTGGGAAAGATGCTGACGCAGAACAGGATTTCGCGGCCGTTATTGCAGGCCTCGACAAAGACGAGGCGTCAAAGCGAATACTCGAGTTGCAGCGCTATTTGCGCGGCATCGAACGTATTGACGCTGCTGGAATCTATCTGGCCCGATACGTTCGTAATCATCCCGCCGAGCTCAGCGTTGCGCGCGAACTTGCTGAAATCTGGGCGGCACGTGAGCGGAGGGATGAATTGGATGCGATGTTCAGGAACCTTACTCCAGAAAACTCTCCGCCAGAGCAGGTTCGTGATTTCGTGGAATTCCTGATCAGTGAATCTTTCTACGTTCCCGCGCGCCGTTTACTGGAAGTTCGAGGTAAGGCAAAGGGTTTCGATTTTGATTTGGGATTGTTGGAAATTGAAGTTGTCGGGGAACTGGGTGATCTCGCCGCTACGGATGTTTTTGTGGCCAAGATGCGGGAAATGACCGATACACCAGAGCGTTATGCACAATGGCTCGAGGCATCTGTCGGTGCTTACGAATGTTTGGAGCGGCTCGATGAATTCTTTGCCCGGGAGCAGAATCGATTTTCTTTTTCTCGGGATGCGTGGCCGGAAGAGAAAGTTGAGAAATTCGTTATTCTCTGTGAGATTGGAAAGCAGCGTCTCCTCACCGATCGTGTCGCCAGTTCTGTTCGCGAGCGACTTGGCGAGGCGACCCTGGAGCGCGCTCTCCGAGTTCGACTACGGAGGTTTCTTGTTGGCATGCTGGAGTCGGATCCGGCTTCGTCAGGAGAGGTGGAAGAGCAACTTAAATT
>Ga0181579_10005028_pt1 | contig 10214 bp, 6 predicted proteins | sample 071ome_24_FD_132996 | JGI IMG/M metagenome (GOLD analysis project Ga0181579, IMG submission 132996) | Coastal salt marsh microbial communities from the Groves Creek Marsh, Skidaway Island, Georgia - 071402CT metaG (megahit assembly) | ecosystem: Environmental > Aquatic > Marine > Intertidal zone... | reverse complement strand
CGCTCGGCAGCCGTTCGGGCGGATTACCATCGCCAATGCCGATGCGGCGGCGAGCCCACACAGCGACGCCGCGATCAACGAGGCGTACCGTGCCGTTCAAGAGCTGAAGGCGCAGCTGGGCTAAGGGGTCCCGCTTCGAAGAAGCGTCAGTTGCACGGAGGAGCGTCTTCCTGTCCGCTCGATGCGGACGAGAGCCGTTTGACGGCTTCGGTCACATCCCGGATCACCGGGCCCAGATCTGCCTCCGCGTTGCGGGTCAGGATGAGGAAGCCGCGGTAGTGCTCGAGGACGGAGATCGCCTCTTCGCGCCGGCGCCCCGAGTGAGCGGCTTACGGCTGGATCGCGGGTTGACGGCGCTTGACCCACTCGGTCAGATCGCTCTGAGGAATGTCCAGCAGGTGACCCTGACCAGCGATGATGTCCATCTGAACCGGTGCACCGACTGCGGCCAGTGAGTCGAACGTCGCCTGTGACCAGGGAATGGTGGAGCTGTCCAACTCGCCGACAAGGAGCCACACGGGGACGGCGGCCAGCGAAGATAGCGAGCCCGTTCCGACATATCGACCAGGCATCCCGATCAGGCCGTGAACTCGATCAGGTGCGGCAAGAGCCGCGAAGAAGATAGCCACCCCTCCATTCGACACGCCCGAGAGCACGACGTCATCCACCGCACTCGGGTACTTGGCGGCAAGCCAGTCCAGCAGAGCGGGCATGACTTCACCGGCCAGCGTCTGAAGGCTCGGTCCATAGATCTCTACACCTACGATGACATAACCGGCTTCCGGCGCAGCGACGCTCCAGTATCGGCCTACGTCGCCTTCCACCAAGGAAGCGAAGCCTCCACCGCCGGAAAACACGAAGATTGCGCCTCTGGGACTGCCGTCCGCGGGCAGCGTCCCCACGTTGACGGATTCCCCTCTGCCCGGCGAATACAGGACACTCTCCCACTCGAGAGCAGGGCCGCCAAGCTCGACACCGAGGGGCGACCCGGATTGTCCATTGTCTTGACTACAGGCACCGGTCATCGCCATCAGGCCCAGCACGATTGTCCGCACGACGTAGACGGGGAGCTTGACTCCAACGATGTGATTCATCGAGATGCCTCTGGCCTGCAGGGCTCTTGCCGAGGTCTCCGCGCTCCTGCGCGCTCACCTCAGTTCGCGGTCGCTCGCCCGGCGATAGGGCGACCATGTATAGTACGTGACGAGGCTCTTGGAGCCCATTCCCGCAGGTCTGCTCTACACATCTGAGGTGACTTGCTCCGAAGGCTGATGGGCCAGGCACCTTTCCGAACGAGATTCCGTTGACCGACCTCATCTCCCGCCTGAATGCGGCGCTACACGGCCGCTATCGGATCGAACGAGAGCTCGGTATGGGGGGGATGGCGACCGTGTACCTGGCCGACGACCTGAAGCATGGTCGCAAGGTCGCCGTGAAGGTGCTGAAGCCCGACCTCGCTGCTGTGGTGGGTGCTGAGCGGTTCTTGGCCGAGATCAAACTGACGGCCAACCTGCAGCACCCGCACATTCTGCCGCTCTTTGATTCGGGCGAGGCGGATTCGTTCCTCTTCTACGTAATGCCGTACGTCGAAGGCGAGACGCTCCGCGATCGTATCGACCGGAGCAGACAGCTCGCTGTCGAGGAAGCGGTAGGGATCACGATCGACGTTGCGGAGGCACTTCACGCGGCGCATGAGGCGGGCGTCATCCACCGGGACATCAAGCCCGCGAACATCCTGCTCAGCGGGGGGCAGCCCCTGGTGTCGGACTTCGGCATCGCCCTGGCGGTGGGAGCAGGAGGCAGCTCGCGCCTCACGGAGACGGGTCTGTCGATCGGGACCCCGTTCTACATGAGTCCCGAGCAAGCGTCAGCAGATCGTGACCCGACCCCTGCAAGCGATGTCTACTCGCTGGGCTGTGTTCTCTACGAGATGCTCGTCGGCGAGCCGCCGCACACGGGCACGAGCGCACAGGCCGTGCTGGCGAAGGTCCTCACTGAGAATGTGAAAGCCCCAGTGCAGGCCCGGACCTCAATTCCCGCTCACGTGGACGCTGCGACGAGGAAAGCTCTGGAGAGGCTGCCCGCGGATCGATTTGCGTCGGCGAAGGATTTCGCGAACGCGCTGACCCACCCGGGCTTCCGGTACGGGGAGGTTGGGCATCGTACCGGCAGCGTGACTGGGGCTTGGCGTGGGGCGGCCATGGCGCTTGCCCTGACTTCACTTGTCCTGCTCGGCACGATCTTGAGCAACCGTTCGTCGGAGGAGCCGATCAGCCGACCGTTGGTCTTCGAAATGGGTCTTGGCGAGGTCGAGACGGTCGGCGACAGCGATCCTCGCGGCGACGTCGCGGTTTCTGATGACGGCACCATGTTCGCCTTCGCTGGGCGAGGAGCGGATGGGACCGTGCGCCTCTGGGTCCGCCAGGGTGACGAACCCAATTTTCGCCCGATCCCGGGTACAGAAGGGGCCGTTCAACCGGATTTCTCTCCTGACGGGCGCGAACTCGTGTTTCGAAGTAGGGGACGGAACGCATTACTAAGTGTGCCCGTGGCCGGCGGAGAGCCCCGTCGGATTGTCGAGCAGACGGGTCTCAGCCCGCGTGACCCGCATTGGAGCGATGGGGTGATCGTGTTTGTCGCCTCCGATGGAGGATTGTACTGGGTTTCGGACACGGGGCAGGGAGGGCCTCAGCTGCTGAGTTCCGAACTCGGCGATCCGCATCCGCATCTTCTGCCGGGGGGCACTGCGGTATTGGGAAGTGACGGTGAGTCGATTTACCTCGCGGACTTTGCCTCGGACTCCCTCCAACTGCTGATCCCAGAGGGACGTCATCCCACGTACGTGCCCACGGGACATATCATCTATACGGGTGCGACAGGAGGCTTGTGGGCAGTCGGCTTCGACCTGGATCGCCGGACGGTGACGAGCGACGCGATCCTGGTTCGCGAAGGTGTCGCCTTCGGGTTTGAGGAATCGTACTCCATCTCTCCGTCGGGGACCCTCGTGTTCCGCGAGGGGGAGCCGAACCTGTCGGCTCGCGATCCGAACCCGGATCGGGTCTTTCTTTTCGTGGACGAAGAAGGCTTGAGAGACCGGGTGCCGCTTACCCCTCGCCATGCGCGTGAAGCTCGCATCACGCGAAGCGGTCGATACATCGCCTACGCGACTCCCGTAGGAGACGATGCCGAGCTTCGAGTCCAGGTCTACGATGTGGTCACCGGCAGTACTCGGACGGTGACCTCCGATGGGATCGGTCGAGCGCCTGTGTGGTCACCGGATGGGACGCGCGTGGCGTATCTCCTCTATCGTGAAGGAATGAACTCCCCTGACGTGGCGGTGTTACCGGTGGACGGGAGTGCCCTGCCGGAGGTCGTATTCTCTACGCCCGAGGTGGACCGGCCCACCGACTGGCCGTCTGAGGACGTCATGGTCGCGCGCTCCACGAGCGGTGGTGGTGGGGACACGTGGATTGTGCCCCTCTCCGGTGATCGCGGCCCAACGGAGTACTTGGCCTCTGACTACGCCGAGCGGGGCCTCGTGGTGTCGCCGGATGGCGGCTTCGCGGCTTATGAGTCGACCGAGTCCGGTGGGATAAGGGTGTTCATGCGCAGCTTTCCCAGTCCTGTTCAGCGATGGCCGATCTCTCTGGGCCGGGGTTCAGAACCACGATGGTCGCCGGACGGAGGCACTGTCTTCTATTGGAAGCGTCGTCTGGGTGTGGATTCCCTCTTCGCGGTGGACATCGGCCGGCCGGATATCAGCCCAGGCGAGCCGCGTTTCGTCCTCTCCGGAGACTACGCCGATGGGACATGGGATGTACACCCCGATGGTGAGCGATTCCTGGTGGCCCAGGATGTCTCGGCCGCCGTTGCCCAGGGTGCCCGGTACCTCGTGGTGTTGAACTGGTTTGTTGATCTCACCCAGCTGACCCGGGGCCAGGCCCCTTCCTAGTGAACCCATGCTCGGGCCGTCACGACGGTAAACCGATCCCGAGCGACACGGGGGTCACTGGCCCGGCCCAGTTCGGTAAACAGGTCGTGGAGCATGCCCCGACGGATCAGGTCACCCGCAGCACCTCTTCTGGCGTGGTCACGCCCGCGCGGATCTTCTCCACGCCATCCTCGCGTACCGTCCTCATGCCTTCCTCGGCAGCAACGGTCCGCAGCTGACGGATCCCGACCCGACGCAGGAAGGCTTCACGCAACGGCTCGCTCAGGCGCAGAACCTCGTAAAGACCGATCCTGCCCCGATATCCGGTCTGCTCACACGCATCGCACCCCACGCCCCGATGGCCCGAGGCGAGCTTCTGAGCGGCTGGACCGAGAGCCCCCAGTTCACCCTCTCCGTACTCGACCTCCTCGGCGCATTCTTCACACACCTTCCGTACCAGACGCTGGCCAATGACGGCCTCGATCGTGGTGGTGACGAGGTAGTCCGGCACGCCGAGGTTGAGCATGCGCGGGAGGGCCGATACCGCGTCGATCGTGTGGAGTGTGGACAGGACGAGGTGACCCGTCAGTGCGGTATGTGTCGCGATCTCCGCCGTCTCTTCGTCCCGGATCTCGCCGACGAGCAGCACGTCCGGGTCCTGCCGAACGAGTGAGCGCAGGATGACCGGGAAGGTGAGCCCCGCGCGCTCGTTGACCTGGACCTGACACATATCCGGGATCTCGGCTTCGACCGGGTCCTCGACCGTAAGAACCTTTTCGCGGCCAGTGGATAAACGTCGAGCGATCGCATGCAGCGTAGTGGACTTTCCCGCGCCACCCGGACCCGTCGTCAGGATCATCCCATTCGGCCTCGACATCGCACCGAGCAGGGTCTCCAGAGCATCCGGTGCGAACCCGAGGTGGTCGATGTCGATGATCGCGCGCGTCGGGTCGAGCACACGGACCACCACGCTTTCCCCATTCAACAGAGGCACGGTCGAAACCCTCATGTCGATCGGGGCACCCTGGAATCGCACGCGCATGCGCCCGTCCTGAGGGACGCGGTGCTCAGCGAGGTTCAGTCCGGCCATCACGCGGAGTCGCGCCAGGAGTGCAGAGCGGAGTTCACTCGGAATCGGATCCCGGTCTCGGAGGATGCCGTCGATGCGGTATCGGAGGCGCAGGCCGCCGGCGTCTTCCTCCAGATGAATGTCGGACGCCCGCGAGACGAGCGCCTCCCGCAGCAAGGTGTTCGTCGCTCGCACGGCAGCGGTGTCCGAGTCGAGGTCGACGTCTTTATCGATCTCGTGCGGGATCAGTCGCGGAGAGACGAAGCCCACCCCTTTTACGGGATGAAAATCGTCGGGGGTGACCTCGGGCGTATCCACGGGGGTGACGCCGCTGCTCGAGCGCTGAGCAGCCTCGAGATCGACGTCTCGGTCCTTCGCGTTCGCCCAAGGCCCGGCGAGGGCCTTGTCGAAACGCGCCTTTACGGCGCCCGGTGTCCACCAGCGCATTCTGCACCCCACCGTTGAAGGGCGAATCGTGGGCAGCCTACGTGGCCCATTCCGCCCGCACAAGTTCAGGGCCTCACGATCTCCGGTCTGTCAGGGGAGCCGTTCTGTGCGACGCGTTCCGGGGTCTAGCTGGGAGGCGTGGCGCTTCCGGTTTCATCCTCGAGGCCTGAGCCATCATCCGGGGTTCCGCCGTCCGGACTCCCCGACGGAGTGTCTCCCGAGGCTTCAGCCGAGGAGCCCCATGCGGAGGCGTAGCGGTCGGGTCTCGTCATCTCCTCTTCGAGCACGAGTTCCTCTCCGAAGTCGTACTGGTCCTCGAGACGGAAGCCGTCTTCCACATTCAGAACCTGTGGACGGTCGAGTTCGAAGGGCAGCGCGAGCTCTGGATCGATATCCGATGTCGTATGCAGCTCGAACCGTTCGACGTCGTCGCCGCGGTTGAGGGCAGGTCGCTGCGGGGCTGGGAGCCCGGATTCCGCCTCGGCTCCCTTTTCGATGTATGCCAACTCCCGCCTCGCCCACTCGGCGTGCGGCCCTTCCGCTCGAAGGGAGAGGAGTGCGTCGAGATCCTCAATGGCCTCCGTGGGACGTTCGAGTCTGACCGCGCACAGTTCCGCGATCTGGCGAACGAAGAAGGCGGCTTGCTCGTACGGCAAATCGGCTGTGATCAGACCGCTTCGGAGTGCGCTGAGCGCGCCTTCGTGAGCACCCTTGCCTGTCAGGGCACGCGCCAGCCCGAGATACGGTGCGCCAGCGCGAGGGTCCGAGGCGATCGCCTCCCGGTAGATAGCCTCGGCTTCGTCGAAGCGCGCCTGATGAATCAGGGCCTCGGCGTTGGTATACCGGTCTCGTACCGGCGCGCCTCCCCCGTGGCTTCCCCATACCAAAGAGGTGATGTCTGCGGCCGCGGATCCGCACAGCACGTACTCCATTACGAAGGTGTACGCCGCCCCGATGCCGAGCGCCGTACCGATCGCGGGCGCTGGAGGTGCGCCGAGCACGCTGGTCAGGAGAAAGACGAGTCCGCCGATAACCAGGCCCTCCCACAGCAGCGCCGTCAGCATTCCAGAGCGGGGCCAGATCCGCTCCGAGAGCGCGGCGAGGGGCGGGACGAGGAGAATCTCGAGATAGACGAGGAAAGCAAAGGAGAATCCCCCCAGGCTTCCCCAGAAGAGCCGGGAGGCTCCCAACGCGTCAGACGAAAGAACTCCCCATGCGATCCCACCGATCGCCGCGAAGGGGGTCGCGAGCATCGTTCTGCAGCGTCGACGCGCGCGATACGCCTCGCTCTCCGTCCAGAGGTGACGTGGCAGGAGTTCACCGAGGCGAGCCAGCTGCTTCTTCAACGATGACCCTCGGCTTCTGGTGAGCGTCAGACAACAAGCCGACCGCGATCGACCGTGACACAGACAATGCGACGATCCGGAACCGCTCATGCGATCAGCAGCCAACGTAGGGAAGGGGGCGGTCACGGCAAGAAGAGGGTGTCCGGAGACGATGTCGAACGTCGAGCGCGCGTCCGAGGACCTTCCCCGTCCGGGCGCACATTCACAACCCGGTGCCGTCGCTCTCTTGCTGCCAGCCGGTCAGTCCAGACTCGCCTGGACCTGGACCTCGACCCCTCGTCGGTAAGCCCGAATGCCGTGCTCCACGGTATGCAGAAGGAGGAGCGCATCCCTGTGACCATGGCACCGCATCAGGTCGTGCATCAACGCCTCTTCGCCCGACCATGGGTATCCGTAGACGATATCGAAGTCGTCGAGCGAGCATTTGAGGTCGAGGTACCCGGAGGGCCCGTCGCCGATGGTGGCAAGGCGCCCGTCTCCATCCGGTGGCTTCCATGTCCAACCCAGCGGTATGAAGCTGCCGGTGGCGTAGCGCGCGTCCGAGCCAAAGCGCTCGGCCAGCCTTCTGGCGAAGCTTGCAAGATCGGGGTCGAGCTCAATTCCGCATGCGTCGAATCCCATCAGATCGGCCATGATCGTGATGACTCCTGTCGCGGAGCCCCACTCGAGGAATCGAAGCCCGGGTCGGCGAAGGGAGAGCAGAACCGACCGAGCCTGGTCATAATCCGACGGGACAAAGGGGTGCCAGTGCTCCTGTCGATGGCTGGAGTCGAATTCGAACCAGAATCGTCGACCATCTTCACACAGTGCGTCGATACGCGAATTCAGGACCGAGTCCATCGTCGATTAGCCGTCAGACGGTATTGACGAGTTGATGCAGCGCCCGGAACAGAAGGGCTGCCTCCTGCGCGTGCTGAAAGGGGCTGGGTGGCACGTGGTCTTTGCTGTGGTTGAACATGCCGGTAACCGTGACTCCCTTCCGGGTGGCCGGCGGCAGCTGCTCGACGAGTCGAATGCCCTCGGTGAAGGGCACCAGACGATCGCCGCGTCCGTGGATGACCTGCGTCGGAACCCGGACGCTCGACAGGCGGTTCAGCGGATCCAGCTGTGGCTCGGCCGCACGACACGTATCTGCCAGGGACTGTGCGAAGGCAGCGCATTCCGTTGGGTCAGGGCGTGGATCGGAGCTGGGCGTCGCCAGAATGTCGAACAACGCACGGCGCTCAGGTGCGATCGTAGCTCGCAGGGTCCTGATCATCGAGTCGTGATAGGGCTCCCACGCCGATATCCTCCGCGAGCTCGCCTCGGTCGCGAGCCGGGTTACCGCCTGGGCGACATCCGTGGCATCCTCGTAGCCGGGAATTCGCGTGAGATAATTGCTCGCGACGACCCATCGGCCGTAGGGATCGGGCTGCAGGCGGTGCAGCTCATTGTTCCATTCGTGCTCACCGGTGAGCATACAGCCCAATGTGCGGGACAGGCAGCAGTATCCACCGAAGACGACGGCACCCTGGATCTGCTCGACGACCTCGTCGTTCGAAGCGGCGAGCACTGCACCGGCAGCGCCGAACGAGAAGCCGATCACTCCAAAGTTCCCCGGCAGTACGTCCACACGACGGTTCAGGTAGTCAACCGAGGCTCGGATCGTCGGGAGGATGATGGCAGGGCTAACCGAGAGGCGTCGCCACTCGGGGAGTTCTGGCACGAGCACGCCGACGCCTGTTGAGGCGAGCGCCTCCGAAAAACGGACGAGCTGGGGGTGGAAGCGCCCCTTCAGCGAGACCCCCCCAACGGCAATCCAGCACGGGAGCCGACCACGCGCCTGTGCGGGGCGAACGAAGGTTGCCGGAAGCGCCTGCCCTTCACGCTGGATGACCACGTCGCTACTCGTCAGCCCCCGTGGGCCGCGCTTCCAGCCTCTGGAATAGCGAATAGTCCGTAGTACGTGTTGCGGCTTCATCTCGCTTCTCTGCAGCAGTGCCCGACGCCGCCCGTGGTGTCAGAGCGGCTGCACGCTGGGTCGGGGATCCGGCTTAGCCACTCAAGGCGGGGAGACTCGAGAGACGAGGGCCCATCCTGATATCTCGGCCGGTCGCGTGGCGATGCAGCTACTACGAGTTCACGGGTGAGGCGACAAATGTCAAATAAGGTTGTCCAGCTCAGGCACGATGCGCCCGAACGCCTCTCACTGCAACACGCTCTCCCGCCGTTCAACCTCGCCGTAACCCGGTCTGGTACGGTTACCTCTCCTGAAGGCGGTCCTCCACGTTCTCCAACGCGCGGCGGAGCTCACTCAGACCGAACGGCTTTGACAGGAACCTTCCAGCTCCGAGAGCGTCGCCACCGTAGGTAACCTCCTCTTCACTGTACCCGCTCATCAGGATAACGGGCACGTCAGGTCTGAGTTCCCGCACGGCGTCGCGGGTCTTCAGACCACCCTGTCCGCCCCGGACCGTAAGATCGAGGAGAACCACATCGAACGGTTGCCGCGCATCGAGGGCCGTCCGAAAAAGGTGCACGGCATCCTCGCCGTCCCTGGCGGCCTCGCTCTCGTGGCCCAGGGCGCCGAGCATCTCCGCCATGAGCTCCAAGATCACGGGATCGTCGTCCATCACCAGCACTCGCAGCGCCCGGTGAGGCTCGCGGCTCTGAGGAACGAGCGTCGTGTCCTGACTGGAGACCGTGACTGTGTCCGGATCCGCGGCGGGCAAATGGATGATGAACGTCGCGCCCGACCCGGCAGGAGAGGCGACCGAAATGCTACCGCCGTGGCTTTGGGTGATCGAGTGAGCGACAGCCAGGCCGAGGCCAGTGGTCTCCTTGGTGCTGAAGTATGGCTCGAAGATTGAGTTGAGGGCTTCCACTGGGATGCCCGGTCCATCGTCGGTTACGCGAAGCTGTAGATACCGCCCAGGTTCTAGAGAAGATGGGTGTCCGGCCGTGACCTCCACGTTACACAAGACCATCTCGATGGAGCCGGTGCCGTTCATCGCCTGAATTGCGTTGAGCACCAGGTTTTGAATGACCCGACCGATCTGGTGGACATCGGCCTTCACGTCCCAAAGGTTATCCTCGAAGTCGTAGGTCAAGCGTGTCTGCGTGCCTGACGAGGCGAACGCTGACTGGGACCGGACAATCTGCGCCAAGTCCACTCGTTCCAGTCTTGGTGTTCCGCCTTTAGCGAACGTCAGTAGCTGATCCGTCAGGCGAGCGGCCTGCCGCACGGCGTCCTCGGCCTCGGTCAAGAGGCGCGGCAGGGGGCCTGCGCTACCCGCGTAAGCCAATGCGAGAGACAGACGACCATCAATGCCAGTCAGGATGTTGTTGAAGTCGTGCGCGATACCGCCCGCGAGAACACCGAGCGATTCAAGTCGCTGCAAACGGTTCTCCCCCTCCTCGCGCTTGATTCGCTCCGTTTGAT
>Ga0181579_10005022_pt1 | contig 10218 bp, 7 predicted proteins | sample 071ome_24_FD_132996 | JGI IMG/M metagenome (GOLD analysis project Ga0181579, IMG submission 132996) | Coastal salt marsh microbial communities from the Groves Creek Marsh, Skidaway Island, Georgia - 071402CT metaG (megahit assembly) | ecosystem: Environmental > Aquatic > Marine > Intertidal zone... | reverse complement strand
ATCGCAGAATATTGGTGACTGATGCATTGGTGACCGATGCATTGGTGACTGGCGCCCGTCCGCCCTGGCGGCATCTTGGTGTCGCCCTTCTGGCGGGCGCGGCAGCCTCGTTTTCATTGCCGCCATTCGGCCTTGTACCTCTGATTTTGGCGCTTGCCGTGCCGGCCGTGATGCTGGCCCGTGCGGGCTCGATGATCGAGGCGGGCCTGATCGGCGGTGTCGCCGGTTTCGGCTGGTTCCTGGCCTCACTCTGGTGGATTTCGCTGTCAATGGTGACCGGGGCGACAGGCCACTGGCCGTTGATCCCCCTTCCCCTGTTCGGCATTCCGGCGCTTCTGGCTCTGTTCTGGCTGCCGGCAGGCCTGCTGGCGCACCGGCTTGGCCGGGCGCCGCTGGCGCGGCTGGTGCTGTTCGCGGTGATGCTGTCGCTGTGCGAATGGGCGCGCGGCCATGTCGCCACAGGGTTCCCCTGGAACGCGCCAGGATATCTGTTTTCGGCGCATCTGTCGCTGCTGCAGATGGCGGCGTTCCTCGGTCTTTACGGCCTGACCCTGATGGCGCTTGTCTGGGCCATGGCACCGGCGCTCTGGTGGCTTGGCTGGCGACGGCTGGCGGTTGTCACATTCCTTGTCGTGCCGCTGGCAGCGGTGGCGGGCATGGCGCGGCTTGCGGATCTGCCGCCGGTGGCTGAGGACGCCCTGCCGAAAAAGATTCGGATTGTGCAGCCGGCGATCCCGCAGCATGAAAAATGGGACCGCACGCTTCGCCCCGACCATCTTCAGAGCCTGATATCCCTGTCACGCGACACCAATCCCGTTCCGCAGCTGGTGATCTGGCCTGAAACCGCCTTTGCCGGCCTTCTCGATCGCGAGGAGGCGCTGCTTCGCGAGACCAGCTGGCAGGTGTTGCCATTCGATGGCTGGCTGATCACCGGCGTGCCGAGATTCGACTCGCAGGACCGGCTGTTCAATGCCGCCGCTCTGATCACCCCTCAGGGCCGCATCGAGGCACTCTATGACAAGCGCCGACTTGTGCCGTTTGGCGAGTATCTGCCGTTTCGGCGGTTTCTCCCCTTTGCTGACGCCCTTGTCGGCCCTACCGACTTTTCACCGGCTGACAGCAACAGGCTGTTCACCCTGCCGCATTATGGCCATCTGCAGCTTCTGATCTGCTACGAGACATTGTTTGCAGGGGAGGTCATCTCCCCTGGGCCGCGCCCCGACATGCTCGTCAATCTGACGAATGATGCCTGGTTCGGCCATACGCCGGGTCCCTGGCAGCATCTGGCCCAGGCCCGTATGCGGGCAGTCGAGGAGGGTATCCCGATGATCCGGGTGGCCAATACCGGCATCAGCGCCGTTTTCGATGGCGCCGGGCGGGTGCTTGGCGAAATCGGCCTTGGCGAGACAGGTTTTCTGGATGTAAAAATCCCGCCGTCACTGCCGCGAACAGCCTATGCGCGGTGGCGGGAGGCGGGCTTCCTGATGCTGCTTTTCATGCTTGCCGGCATCATCATCTGCCTTGACCGGCGCAGGTCGATGGGGCAGTAGAGCAGACGTTAAAGAAGCTGGAGATAGATATGGGTCATCTTTTCACCTCAGAATCGGTTTCCGAGGGACATCCTGACAAGGTTTGCGACCGCGTGTCAGACACCGTTCTGGACCTGTTTCTGGCCGAAGAGGCCGAAGCCCGTGTCGCCTGCGAAACTTTTGCCACGACCAACCGCGTGGTGATTGGCGGCGAGGTTCGCGCGTCCAGTCAAAAGCTTGCCGGCATCATGAACTCGATCGAGGGTGCGGTGCGCGGTGCCGTTGCCGATATCGGCTATGAGCAGGACAAGTTCCATCACGCGCATTTCGAGTTCCAGAACTATCTCCATGAGCAGTCAACCGACATCGCGATGGGTGTGGATGAAGGCGATGACAAGGATGAAGGCGCTGGCGATCAGGGTCTGATGTTCGGCTATGCCTGCCGCGAGACCGACGTGTTGATGCCGGCGGCGATCCATTATTCGCACCAGATTCTGAAACGGCTTGCCGAGATTCGCAAGGCGGAAGCCGATTCCATCCTCGGGCCGGATTCGAAAAGCCAGATCACGCTTGCCTATGATGATGACGGCCGCCCGACCGGCGCGCACAAGATCGTGCTGTCGACGCAGCATGACGCCAGCGCAAGCCAGGATGATATCCGCCGGCTGGTCACGCCGGTGATCGCCGACATCCTGCCTGAAGGCTGGATGGTCGGTGCCGAGGATCTGCTGGTCAACCCGACCGGCAATTTCGTCATTGGTGGCCCTGATGGTGATGCCGGGCTGACCGGCCGCAAGATCATCGTCGACACTTACGGCGGCGCGGCGCCGCATGGTGGCGGTGCCTTTTCGGGCAAGGACCCGACAAAGGTTGATCGGTCGGCTGCCTATGCGGCGCGCTATTTGGCCAAGAATGTTGTTGCCGCCGGTCTTGCCGAGCGGTGTACCATCCAGCTTGCCTACGCCATCGGCGTGGCCGCGCCGGTTTCGGTCTATGCCAACACGCATGGGACGGGGACGGTTGATGATACGCGCCTTGAAGAGGCGCTGGTCGGCGCGATGCCACTGACGCCGCGCAACATTCGCCAGCATCTTGGCCTGAACAGGCCGATCTATGCGCCAACCGCCGCCTATGGTCATTTCGGCCGCATGGCCGGCGAGGCTGGCGAGGGCACCTTCAGCTGGGAAGCTGTCGATCTGGCCGACAAGCTGGCCGCCTCGGTCTGACGGGGTCGGCATTCCGGTGCCAGTGCGATGACCAGGCCTGAAGATGACGATTCCGGTTTCAAGGGGCCCCCTTCCCATGGTCTCCATTTCTATGGGCGCCGCAAGGGGCGGAAGCTCCGCACGACAATGCAGGGGCTGCTTGACGGACAGCTCCCGCTACTGCGCTATGATCCGGCAAAGCCGCCGCCGGCGCAGTTCGGCCATTCGCCCGATGACATATTTCTCGAGATAGGCTTTGGTGGCGGCGAGAATCTGGCGGCTGTTGCGGCGGCACGTCCGGATGCCGGTTTCATCGGCGCCGAACCCTTTATCAACGGCGTTGCCAGCCTGCTCCGACATATCGAGGACCAGGAGCTGTCCAATATCCGTATCTGGGATGACGATGTCCGCCTGATCCTGGCCGCCATGCCGAAGGCCAGCCTTGCCGGTGCCTATGTGCTGTTCCCCGACCCCTGGCCGAAGCGACGTCATGCGGCGCGGCGGATCCTTGCTCCCGCCGTGCTGGATGAACTGGCCCGGCTGATCAGGCCGGATGGCAGTCTTGTGCTGGCAAGCGATCATCCGGTGGCGAAGTCCTGGCTTCTTCGGGCGGCCTGCTCGCACCCCGATTTCCGCTGGACCGCGCGCCGGCCGGCAGACTGGCGCGAGCGGCCACAGGCACTGGTGCCAACGCGGTACATGAAGAAGGCGGAGCGCGAATCCCGCATCCCGAACTGGTTCCTGTTTGAGCGTCGGCGCACTGACACGGCGTCATGATCCGGCGTGCCGGTTTGCGCCGCTTCGCCCTTGCCTTGCCGCCGACAACCGATTATATACGTTGCAACAACATACTGTCGCATCAGACGGTGGGCCGCTGGCCCACTTTTTTATTGCCTGAAGATCTGGTCACGTCCGGTGCTGCCGGACACGGATTGAAAGGCGGAAACGGGAAGATCGGACATTGGTCGAATCACGGGTCAGCCAGATCATTGAAGATGCGGTGGAAGATCTTGGCTTCCATCTTGTCAGGGTGCGGTATTCCGGCGTGAAGACCGGCCGTAGCCAGCTTCAGATCATGGCCGAACCCAAGGAAGACCGTGACATGACGGTCGAGGATTGCGAACAGCTGAGCCGGCATGTCGCGGCGCTCCTCGATGTTGACGACCCGATCTCCAGCGCCTACACGCTCGAGGTCAGTTCGCCGGGGATCGACCGGCCGCTGACCCGTAGCGAGGATTATGAACGCTTTGCCGGTGAGTTGGCGAAACTCACGCTCCGCTTCATGCTTGACGGCCGCGAGCGATTCAACGGGCGTCTTGGCGGTCTTGACGGGGATGGAAAGATCATCATCGAAACCAGCTTTGGCAGGTTCGCCTTTGCCTTTGAAGAGATTGGTTCGGCGCGAATCGATCCAACTGAAATTCTGGCCCGTGAGGCGACCGCCAGGTCCTGAACGGCAACATCTACACGTCCTGACGGACGCAACTGAGCAGGTAGAAGAAAAATGGATACATCATCGATCCCAGGGCTTGAGCTTATCCAGGTCGCCGATGTGGTGGCGCGCGAGAAATCGATTGATCGCGAAGAGGTCATGGTGGCCATGGAAGAGGCCATCCAGAAGGCTGGCCGCGCCAAATACGGGCTGGACCGCGACATCCGCGCGATGATCGACCGGAAGAGTGGTGCCATCACCCTCGAACGCTGGATCGAGGTCGTCGAGGAGGTCGAGGATGACGCCACGCAGATGAACAGTGAGGAAGGCGCCAGACAGACGCCGCCGCTGGCGGTTGGTGAATTCTGGCGTCAGCCCCTGCCCCCGATCGAGTTTGGCCGCATCGCTGCGCAGACGGCCAAGCAGGTCATCTCGCAGAAAGTCCGTGATGCCGAGCGGGCGCGCCAGTATGAGGAATACAAGGACCGGGTTGGCGAGATCGTCGTCGGCACGGTGAAACGCGCCGAGAGCTATTCGATCACGGTCGATCTTGGACGTGCCGAGGCGGTGATCCGCCGCGAGGAGATGATCCCGCGCGAGAATCTGCGCCAGGGCGACCGCGTGCGCGCCTATATTATCGATGTTCGCGAGGAACCGCGCGGCCCACAGATTTTCCTGTCGCGCGCCTGCAACGAATTCATGGCCAAGCTGTTCACCCAGGAAGTGCCGGAAATCTATGATGGCATCATCGAGATCAAGGGCGTGGCCCGCGAGGCCGGAAGCCGCGCCAAGATCACCGTGCTGTCGAAGGACCCCGGAATCGATCCGGTTGGTGCCTGTGTCGGCATGCGGGGAAGCCGCGTGCAGGCGGTTGTCGGTGAATTGCAGGGCGAGAAGGTGGAGATCATCCCCTACACCGAGGATCCGGCATCCTTTGTCGTCAACGCGCTGGCACCCGCCGAGGTTGCCAAGGTGGTGATGGATGAGGTGGCAAGCCGCATGGAGGTCGTCGTTCCGGACGACCAACTCAGCCTTGCCATTGGCCGGCGTGGCCAGAATGTCCGCCTCGCCTCGCAATTGTCGGGCTGGTATATCGACATCCTGACCGAGGCCGAGGAATCGGAGCGCCGCCAGGAGGAATTCCGCACCCGCTCCGCACGCTTCATCGAGGCACTGAATATCGATGATGTCATTGCCCACCTTCTTGTCGCCGAAGGTTTCGTTCTGCCCGAGGAAATCGCCGAGACCCCGATCGAGGAGCTGTCAACGATTCAGGGTTTCGATGAATCGATCGCCGGGGAACTGCAGACCCGTGCCGTCGAGTTTGTCGAGCGTGAATCACAGCGGATCAATGAGGCGCTGGATGCGCTGAAGGTTGCTGATGATCTCCGCAATTTCGAATATATCAGCCTCGGCATGATGCTGAAACTTGCCGAGAACGGCGTTGTCACGCTTGACGACCTTGCCGATCTCGACAGTGATGAACTTGTCGCGCTGCTGTCGGAGCATGGGCTGGAGGATGATACCGAGGCCGGTGACATCATCATGGCCGCGCGCGCGCACTGGTTCGATGACGAGGATGCTGAAGCGGCAGAGATGCCGGCTGGTGACGCTGAGGCCGATGCCGGTTCCGGCGACGCGCCGGCGGCAAGCTAGCACCATGGTCCGGAGGAACGCATGGCCGAGCGCACCTGCATCCTGTCCGGCAAGAGCCTGCCACGTGACCGGCTGATCCGGTTCGTTGCCGGCCCCGAGGGGCATGCTGTCGTCGATCTGGCGGAAAGGCTGCCTGGCCGCGGCGCCTGGATCGAGCTGAGCGCCGAGAGCCTACGCCGGGCCGATGACAGGAAATTGCTGAACCGCCGGATCGGCGCGGGGTTCGGTGACGCTGAAGCCGACATCAAACAGATTGCCAGGATGCTGAGGGCGCGGGCCATCGCCACTGCCGGCATGGCGCGACGCGCCGGATGCCTTGTTGGCGGGTCGGGAAAACTGGCTGCCGAGGCGGTCGGCTTTGTCGGGCTGCTTGCCGCACCTGATGCCTCGGAGCGGGAATTCCGGCGTCTGTCCTCACGGCTTTCTGTCGAGTGGACAAGCCGTAGCCTGGACGCCGGGGAACTTGGCCGGATCTTCGGCCGTGACAGCCTTGCCTTTGTCGGCGTTCGTCGTGGCAGGGCATCGAAATTGGCGGAGACACTCCGTCTTGAGCTGATGCGCATGGAGGTCTTTTCTGTGTCTTCGGCTTGTCAGGCACGGTGATACCGGTGTATCACCGTGCGCAGATGGGCGATGGGATGTGCGACACGCATTGCGGCGCACGCCAATCGCCAGGAAAGGGTTCGTAGATGAGCGACGATAGCGGAACATCCAAGAAGCTCAGCCTGTCCGGTGGTGGCAAGCTGACACTTGGCGGAATCGAGGCGGGGGCGATGCGCGCCAATACAGGCGGCGCCGGACGTCGCACCGTCCAGGTTGAGGTGCGTCGCAAGCGCGCGCCGGCCGCACCGCATCGCGCGACAACGCCGAAGGCGGAGCCTGTCGCCGCTCCGCCGCCACCGGAAGCCGTGCCGGCGGAGGCTGCTGATGCAACCGAGGACCGTCTGACCGCGCAGGAACGCGCCGCCCGTGTGCGGGCGTTGCAGGAGGGCATGAAGAAGCCTGACGCCGCGCCGGTCGATGACGCACCGCCGGTCGGTGATGCGGAAGCGGCGATGTCTGACGCGCCAGCGGCGGACACACAGCCTGAGGTGCCGACCGCGCCGCTTGATCCGGCTGAGGCCCGCCGCGCCGCCGAACTTGCCGAGCTGAAGGAAATCGAGGCCGAGGAAGAACGCCGCCGTGGCGAGGAGGCGCGCAAACATTCCGAGGCGAATGCCCGCCGCGCCGCCACCGCGAATGTCGCGGCACCGTCCGCGCCGTCCCCTTCCGCACCGTCGACAACCGATGCGCCGGGCCGCCGCCGCCGCCATGTCGAGGAGATTCCCTCGCGCCGACCGGCCGCGCCGCGCCGTGACGGACCCGGGCGCCGACAGTCCGGCAAGATGACCATCACCCAGGCGCTTTCGGGCGATGAACAGCGGCGCCAGCGCTCGCTCGCCTCGGTCCGCCGTCAGCGTGAAAAGGCGCGGATGCGTGATGAACAGCCGCAGGTCAAGCAGGTTCGCGATGTCGTGATTCCGGACACTATCTCGGTGGCGGAATTCGCCAACCGGATGGCCGAGCGGACGGCCGATGTGGTCAAGGAACTGATGAAGCTTGGCGTGATGGCGACGGCTGCGCAGACAATTGACGGCGAGACCGCCGAACTGGTCGCGCAGGAATTCGGCCACCGCGTGCAGCGTGTATCCGAATCCGACGTCGAGATCGGGCTCGAGGGTGAAGAGGATGATGCTGCCAGCCTGCAGCCGCGGCCGCCGATCGTCACCGTGATGGGCCATGTCGATCATGGCAAGACGAGCCTTCTCGATGCCATCCGGCAGACCGATGTCGCGGCTGGTGAATCAGGCGGCATCACCCAGCATATCGGCGCCTATCAGATCAAGACGCCGGCCGGCAACGCGATCACCTTCATCGATACGCCGGGCCATGAGGCGTTCACCGAGATGCGCTCGCGCGGGGCGAACATCACCGATATCGTCATTCTGGTCGTTGCGGCCGATGATTCGGTGATGCAGCAGACCATCGAGGCGATCAACCACGCCAAGGCCGCCGGCTGTCCGGTGATTGTCGCGGTGAATAAATGCGACAAGCCCGAGGCGGACCCGAAGCGGGTGCGGAACGATCTTCTCCAGCATGAGATCATTACCGAGGAATATGGCGGTGATGTTCTGTGCGTCGATGTCTCGGCGATCACCGGCCAGGGGCTCGACAAGCTCGAGGAAGCCATCATGCTTCAGGCCGAACTGCTTGAGCTCACCGCCAATCCGGACCGCGCCGCCAGCGGTGTTGTTGTCGAGGCGAAGGTCGAGCGTGGCCGCGGGTCGGTGGCGACCCTGCTGGTTCAGAAGGGAACGCTGAAGCTTGGCGATATCTTCGTTGTCGGCGCCGAGAGCGGTCGTGTGCGCGCGCTTCTCGATGATCGTGGCAAAAATTTGAAATCTGCCGGCCCGGGTCGGCCGGTCGAGATTCTTGGCCTGAACGGCACACCGATGGCCGGTGACAATTGTGTTGTTGTCGAGTCCGAGGCGCGGGCCCGCGAGATCGCCGAATATCGCACGCGCCAGATCAAGGATCGTGAGGCCGCCCGCGGCGCGCGCGGGTCGGTCGAGCAGATGCTGTCGGCGATCGCCGCCGGCGAGGCCGAGGAATTGCCGGTTGTCATCAAGACCGACGTCCATGGTTCGCTGGAAGCCATTCGCGTGGCGCTGGAAAAGCTTGGAACCGACCAGGTGAAGGTGCGGATCCTGTCCGCTGGCGTTGGTGCGATCAGCGAATCCGACATTTCGCTCTCCACGGCGTCGAACGCCATTGTCATCGGCTTCAATGTCCGCGCCATTCCGCAGGCGCGCGACCTTGCCAAGCGTGACGGTGTCGAGATCCGCTATCATTCGATCATCTACGAGCTGATCGACGAGGTGAAGGCGGCGATGGGCGGTCTTCTCAGCCCGGACACGCAGGAGGACTTCATCGGCTATGCCGAAATTCGCCAGGTCTTCGGGGTGTCCAAGATCGGCAAGGTTGCCGGCTGCATGGTCACCGATGGCATCATCAAACGGGGCTGCAAGGTGCGCCTGCTTCGTGACAATGTCGTGATCCATGAAGGCTCGCTGAAGACGCTGCGACGCTTCAAGGAAGAGGTCAAGGAAGTGCGAGAAGGATTCGAATGTGGCATGGGATTCGAGAATTACTCGGACATCCAGGAAGGCGACATGATCGAATGTTTCGAGCTTCGTGAAGTGGCCCGCACGCTCGACTGATGCGTCGCTGTCCGCGACAATGAGGACATCATGGCTGGAAAATCGAAGCGGGCCGCCGCCAACATGCCATCACAGCGCCAGCTCCGCGTTGGTGAGATGCTGCGCCACGCGCTGTCGGACATTCTAACCCGCGATACGTTTTTCGACCCCGATCTCGACGGCGTGTCCGTCACGATTTCCGAGATCTCCGTCAGCCCCGACCTGTCGAATGCCCGCGTCTATACGATGCCGCTTGGCGGCGAGCGCACCGATACCGTGCTGCCGGCGCTAAACCGGCTGGCGCCGGTATTGCAGCGCGAGGTGGCCGGCCGGGTGCATCTTCGCCGCGTGCCACGGCTGAAATTCCTGCTTGATGACAGTTTCGAGAATGCCGCGCGGCTAAATGTCGTCTTCAACAGCATCCGCAGCGACGACTGAGCCTTCGGGTCGATGGCGTCGCGGAAGGGCAATCCCGTTCATGGCTGGGTGATCCTTGACAAGCCGGAGGGCCTCAGCTCGTCGCGCGCTGTCGGGATTGTGCGGCGTGTGTTTGCCGCCGCCAAGGCCGGCCATGGCGGCACGCTCGACCCGCTGGCCACCGGTATCCTGCCGATCGCGCTTGGCGAGGCGACCAAAACGGTGTCCTTTGCCATGCAGGGTGCCAAATCCTACAGCTTCACGGTGAGTTTCGGTGTTCAGACAACAACCGATGACCGTGAAGGAAGCGCTGTCGCGACGTCGGATGTGCGGCCGACGCGTGATGAAATTGTCGCGATCCTGCCACGCTTTACCGGCAGCATTGACCAGCGGCCGCCAATCTTCTCGGCCATCAAGATCGATGGCGCGCGGGCCTATGACATCGCCCGCAAGGCGGTTGCGGACGGGCTTGACACGCTCCCCGAACTGACGTCGCGGCCGGTCGAGATCGTGCGGCTGGAGCTGCTGGATGTCACCGAAGACAGTGCCAGCTTCCTTGTGGCCTGCGGTAAGGGTACCTATATCCGCTCGCTGGCCCGCGATATCGCGCTGGCATTGGGAAGCGCCGGACATGTCAGCCGATTACGGCGGCTGTCGGTCGGCCCGTTTTCTGAGGAAGACGCGATTTCGCTGGCTTTTTTGGAGGAGCTGGAGCATAGTGCCGCCGCTTTCGAGCATCT
>Ga0181579_10005021_pt1 | contig 10222 bp, 8 predicted proteins | sample 071ome_24_FD_132996 | JGI IMG/M metagenome (GOLD analysis project Ga0181579, IMG submission 132996) | Coastal salt marsh microbial communities from the Groves Creek Marsh, Skidaway Island, Georgia - 071402CT metaG (megahit assembly) | ecosystem: Environmental > Aquatic > Marine > Intertidal zone... | reverse complement strand
TATCTGGCAGAAAATGAATGTGGCCCGGTTATACGGGAAATTCCGGCTGTAGAGCGGGCAAAACCGCTTTCGGTATCCACCATTTAACCGAAGGTCAGGAAATTTTGTTGCACGTCACCGATGAAGGCAAAGGGCCACAGGCAAAGGAAGTAAAGGTATTTGCCACTGAATAGACAGGTATGGGCGGGATAATTCACCGGCCAGAAACAGGCGATGCCGCAAAGCCCAAATCCCCGACATACCAAAGATATCCCCCGCCATACCCCGATATATAAAGCAAATAGACAAGCACGCAGAACTAAAATAAGTTCAGGTATATCTCTGACCGTTCGGGAATGCGCTCCATGACCTCTTCTTTTACCTCGCGCTGGTATCTTGTCTTGCTGGCCTCTGCCTTTCTGGTGATCATCACCCTTGGTGTGCGCCAGTCCTTTGGCCTGTTTTTATTGCCCGCTACCGAAGCGATGGGTACCGGACGCGAGGTATTTTCGCTGGCTATGGCCATGCAAAATCTTGTCTGGGGCCTTGTCTCGCCTCTGGCAGGGGCGATGGCAGATAAATTTGGCGCGGCAAAAGTGGCTGCAACAGGGGCAATTTTTTATGCCATTGGCCTGTTTGCGATGGGTGCCTATATCTCGCCCGAAGGGCTGTTTTTTGGCCAGATAATGATCGGGGTCGGTCTGGGCAGTGCCGGGATGTCCATTGCCCTTGGCGCGGTTGCCCGTGCCACTTCTGCTCAAAAAAGATCGCTGGCGCTGGGTCTGGTTGTCAGTATCGGCTCTTTCGGGCAATTTGCGGTGTTGCCGGTAACACAATTTTTCATTAACGGCTTTGGCTGGCAGATGGCGCTTATCCTGTTATCCGGGGTAGCGGCCTCGATGCTGGCAGCCTGTCTGGTTCTGCATTTCAAAGAAGACCGGCCGAGCGCCACAACCGCAGACCTTGCCAGACTAAGCGCAAAGGATGCGCTGACCACCGCGCTTGGTAGCCGCGATTATATTTTGCTCACTACCGGCTTTTTTGTCTGCGGGATTCAGATTGTTTTTATTGGCACGCACCTGCCGACCTATCTGCGCGATGCGGGTCTGTCGGCCGAAGTGGCCAGCTGGTCTCTGGCGGTGGTTGGGCTGTTTAATATTATCGGCTCTTTTGCGGCTGGCTGGCTGGGCAGTTTTATGTCCAAGAAAAAATTGCTGGCCTGGTTTTATCTGGGACGTTCGATTTTCATGGTACTATTTATCGCCCTGCCCCCGACGCCGCTGACGGCTGTTTCATTCGGTTGTATTATGGGGCTGTTATGGCTGGGGACTGTTCCGTTAACAAGCGGGTTGATAGTGGTGTTTTTTGGCCCTGCCTTTTTATCCATGCTTTATGGTATTGCGTTTTTATCGCATCAGATAGGCTCTTTTATCGGGGCATGGCTGGGCGGGCGTATCTATGATATGCTGGGCAGCTATGATGTAATGTGGTGGATTGTCATCGCCTCGGGCGTGTTTGCCTTTGTCATCAATTATATGATTGACGAGCCAAAGGCAGAGCCAAACCCTGCCCCGGCAGAATAGTTCTATTCCTGTGCTGCCAGCCAGCGTTCGGCATCCAGTGCCGCCATACAGCCCATTCCGGCAGCTGTGACGGCCTGGCGATAGATTTTATCCACGCAATCGCCGGCGGCAAACACCCCTTGGGTTGAGGTAAGGGTTGTGCCTGTTGCTACCTCAATATAGCCTTCTGCATCCAGCGCTACCGCCCCGGCAAAAGCAGAGGTTGCGGGGTCATGGCCAATGGCAATAAAGACGCCATGTACGGCGATCTCTTCATCTGCCTCGCCATTGGTGGCAGCTAATTTTGCCCCGGTTACCCCGCTATCATCGCCGATAATTTCTTCTAGCGTGCGGTTCCATTTCACGGTGATTTTTGGATGGTTTAGCAAACGTTCCTGCATAATCTGTTCAGCACGCAAGCTGTCACGGCGATGGATCAGGGTAACAGAATTACAGATATTGGCCAGATAGAGCGCTTCTTCCACCGCTGTATTGCCGCCGCCAACCACCGCCACATCGCGTTCACGATAGAAAAATCCGTCACAGGTGGCACAGGCAGAAACGCCGCGCCCGTTAAATGTCGTTTCAGATTCCAGCCCCAGCCAGCGCGCACTTGCCCCGGTGGCCAGAATAACCGCATCGGCCGTGATGGTCGCCCCGCCATCGCAAGTAATCTCAAAGGGGCGCTTGCTGGTATCTAGCCGGGTGACCAGATCATACATCACCCGCGCACCAACATTTTCGGCCTGTGCCTGCATTTGCTGCATCAGCCAGGGCCCTTGCACCACTTCGGCAAAGCCCGGATAATTTTCCACATCTGTTGTAATGGTCAATTGGCCGCCTGGCTGAAGCCCGGCAATAACAAGCGGCTTTAAATTGGCACGTGCGGCATAAATCGCAGCCGTGAATCCGGCTGCCCCTGCCCCGATAACAACAATTTTTTCATGTGAAGATGTCATAGCTACCTGCCTGTCCATTACGCCCTGATGCGCGCTTGCCCCTTTCAGGCTGGCAGCTATTTTGCGCCAACAGATGATAGACAAGCCTTTGCATCTGATAAATACTAACTCTGTTAAAAAGAGCATTGAGGGTGTTGTCAAGCGATGGCCGGGATATTTTCAACCACAACCCGTATATGGGCTATTTTATCACTATTTATCAGCGCCCCTTTTATTGTTTTGGCCGCAGATGACACGCGCCTGAAAGCAGAGATAAAGCTGATATCCGGCCAGGCCATGCAAGGCGGGTTGATGATTTTTCAAACCCGGCCAGAGGCGATAATTACGCTGGATGGCATAGCCCTGCCGGTAAGTCCCGAAGGGCGATTTGTGGTCGGCTTTCACCGCGATGATACCGCAGCCCAATTATTACAGGCCACAGATAAAGATGGCCGGACAGCCAGCATCACCCTTACCCCGCAAATACGAATATGGGATATTCAGCGCATTGACAATTTGCCGACCAATATGGTCAGCCCGCCTGCCGATGTTATCGCCCGCATTCAAAAAGATATTAAAAATGTAAAAGCCGCCCGTGCAAAGATTAGCGATTTTGACGATGTTCTGGAAAATGGTTTTATCTGGCCAGTATGGGGGCGGATAAGCGGGATTTATGGCTCGCAGCGTATTTTAAATGGCCAGCCGCGCCAGCCCCATTACGGGATAGATATCGCCCTGCCCGAAGGGGTGGCGGTTCGAGCGGCGGCCGCCGGACAGGTAACGATGGCAGAAGACCTTTATTTTACCGGTGGCACTATCATTATTGATCATGGATATGGGCTGAACTCTACCTATTCCCATCTTCTGGATATGCAGGTGAAAGTGGGCGATATCGTACCGCGCGGCCAGGTCATAGGCAGTGTCGGTTCAACCGGGCGTTCCACTGGCCCGCATCTGGACTGGCGTATCAATTGGCAGAATAAACGGCTTGACCCGCAGCTGATCACAGGGCCCTTGCTGCCTGCCCTGCCTGCCAGCCGCCCCGAACGCTAGAAAAAAACCTGCCTATGTCGCTATTGGCATAAAGCTGGTCGACAAGAAATCAGTTTTCCAATAATAAGCGGGTCGTAATAATAGTTGGACTGGTTTGCCCGCGGGCAATTAAAACGGGAAGTCTGGTGCAAAGCCTTTAAGGATATTTTAATCCAAAAGGTTTAATTCCAGCACTGTCCTCGCAACTGTAAGCAGAGAGCGTTCGTACATATCGTCACTGTCAATTGTATGGGAAGACGTACGCACGCATTGACCTGTAAGTCAGGAGACCTGCCAGTCAGCCACCCCAGTCGGATCACGAGGCATGATCAGGACGGCGGAGAGATTTCCGTGATGGTGAATATCCACACCGTCGCAGGAACAACCTTCCTCGACAAAAATTGAGGGAGGCTGAAAATGCTATCTTCCAAACCTATATTCCTGACGCTTGCCTGCTGTTCTGTTTTGGCAATCACCGATCAATCTGCTATCGCCCAAAGCCCGGCCGGGCAGACCGAGCGGCCGATTGTCTATCCCTCGGCGGCTATCGCCAATTATCAGGCAACCCCGTTAAATGACGTGTTGCTGAGCGTGGATGTTATTGAAGCAGCAGAAATTGAACAATCCACCGCCACCACGGTTAGTGATCTGATCGCCCAGAAAACAGGCATTGAATTTTCCCGAAATGGCGGACCAGGCGCGGTGACCTCGCATTTTATGCGTGGTCAGGAAAGTAAAAACTATATCATGCTGGTAGATGGCGTGCGCGTCCATACAAACGCTATCGGCAGTTTGTTGATGCCCGAATTATCCATTTCCCGGATTGAAAAAATTGAAGTGCTGAAAGGCAATGCGTCTGCCCTCTATGGCGAGGCGGCTATTGGCGGGGTGATTAATATCATCACAAAATCGGCCAGCTTGCGCGATAGCGGCTTTGTCAGCGCCAGCTATGGAAGCTATAACAGCCAGGAAGCAAGTGCTGGTATATCCAAATATTTAGGTGGCTTTAATGTCGCTTTCACAGCCAGCAAAGCCCAGACAGATGGCTTTGATGTGCAAACAGCCGCCGCAACAAATCCGGACAAGGATGGCTATCGAAATACCAATTATGATTTTACTGTAGAGCGGCGCTTATCGCCTGATTCAAAACTGGCTGTTGGCCTGTATAATGGCAAGAGCGAGGCTGATTATGATGATGCATATACATCAGCAAGCGGCACACATGAATATGAAACAGAAAATAAAAAGCAGTTTGTACGCTATGAGCTAAAAAAAGGTATGCTGATTAATCTTCATCTTAATCACAGCCAGTCTGAACGTATCAGAAAAGATTTTATAGATGGACTGCCAGCCTCTAATGCCAGCATTTTCAAAAAGGATAAAAAAACAGGCAAACGCAAAGATACAAAACTTGTGAACATCTCGGATATTGTAGATGCAGACGGGAGCGCCCGCCATAGCTTTACCCAGGGGCTGGAAATATCTACCTCCTATTTTGATGAGGATGGCACCCGAACAGACCGTGATTCAGAGGCGGTGTTTCTTGGTTATCTTCGCAAAAGCGGCAACCATTCCATACAGACGAATATTCGCCACGATGTTGTTAGCCTGGAAGGCACAAATGCAAAAGATTTTGACGAACTCTCCTATCTGGCAGGATATGGCTATGAATTTGGAGAATATTATAAAATTGCCTTTTCTCATGCCACAGGGTTTCGCGCACCAGACGCCAGCGCATTTAACAGTGACCAAACATTGGTCGCTGAGACCCACACAACCAATGAGCTATCTCTTCAAAGGACAGAAGCTGGCAAGCTCTGGCGAGTGACATTATTTTCTACCGAGGCAGATAACGCCCTTTTATACAATCCTATCTCCTATGTAACCGAGAATGTTGATATTGAAAATCAGGGCGTGGAATTCAATCTTCAAGGCAGCACAGATATCTTTGACTATGATTTCGATGTGACCTTGCATGATCCAAAGAGAAAGGATTTGCCCGGCAAGCGCAAAACACTTCCCAGAAGAGCTAAAAGTTTTGCCCGGCTCAACCTGTCAAAACAAATTGGCGATTATCAGATTGGTACGAGCCTGACCTATTCCGGGCGCAAACGCGATAGTGATTTCAGTGATACAGAAATTGCCAGCTTTACCCGCATTGATGGCTATATCGCGCGTCAATTAACCCCATCTGTTTCCATAAATTTAAAGGCCGAAAATATCACCGATACGGACTATGAGACGACTGCAGGATATAGAACGCCGGAACGTAGCCTGTTTTTGACCCTGAAATATGATTTTATCAGCGGGTTATAAAAAAAGGTTCACACAGCTTTTAAAGGGATCAGGCTTTTGTCTTGCAGGGGCAGCAGAAGCAAATTATTATCACTTATCGCTGATCGCATATCAGTATTTTACACGAGGGGACATAAGGCCATGAAAAATAACAAAGCCATGTTGGTATCTTTTTCATCTTTGGTAGCCTTTTTGGTATTGGCACGTATTATTCCGCATCCGCCAAATTTCACCCCCGTTCTGGGCATGGCCATTTTCGCACCATTTTTATTCCGCGATCTGTTTGTGGCGATTGCCCTGCCTTTGGCCGCGATGGTTATCTCAAATCTGATCCTTGGTTTTCATAGCTCTATGTTCTGGGTGTTTTTATCCATCGCCCTTATCACTGCGCTCGCGCATTGGGCAAAAATGCACACACCCACTTTGATGAAAACTGCCGGCATGGTGGTGGGGGCAACCTTCAGCTTTTACCTGATTACCAATTTTGCGGTTTGGGCAATGGACGGTCTATATCCGGTGACGCCGGAAGGGCTGATGACATCCTATATTGCCGCGATACCTTTTTATGGCAACACGCTGGCCAGTACCGCTATCTTTTCCGCCCTGTTTTTTGGACTGGCTAAATGGGCAGAAAAAAACAATCTATTGGCCGCCTATAGATAAAAACCATAGAAACAGGCTGGCCGAATGCCAGCCTTTTTTTTGAGCCGGATATGGCAGACCAGAAAAAAACCCTCTTTATTTTTGGACTTGGCTATGTTGGCCAGCATCTGGCGCATTTGCTATCCCTGTCTGGCTGGCAGATTATCGCTACCACCAGATCCCCGGAACGATTTGCAAGACAGGCAGAACAGGGCTGGATAATTCTGCCCTTTTCAAGTGATGCGCCCAATCTGAATATTCTGCCCCATCTGGATAGAGCCAGCCATTTACTTTCCACCATTGGCCCGGTAGAGGGCCACGATCCGGTTTTGGCCGCCTATGACCGGCCGTTAAAGAGCTTTGCCGGCTGGACGGGCTATTTATCGGCTACGTCTGTCTATCCCGACCAGCCCGAAGGCTGGATAGATGAAGATACCCCGCCCGCACCGCCAACATTGCGCGGCAAAACCCGCCTTTTGGCCGAACAGCACTGGCAGGATATTTGTCAGGCAGAAATTTTTCGCATTGCCGGTATCTATGGGCCTGGCCGCAATCCTTTTGCCGCACTTCACGCTGGCACGGCGCGCATCATCGAAAAGCCCGGCCATTTATTTAACCGCATCCATCTAAGCGATATCTGCCAGATAGTTCAGGCCGCCATGGCACGCCCGCGTAGCAGGCGCATCCTTAATCTGGCCGATCAGCAGCCGGCCTCGCAGGCAGATGTTATACGCTTTGCGGCCCGATTGCTGGGTATCACCCCGCCTGAGCCTGTCGCGTTTGACAAAGCAGATTTATCTGAAATGGCGCGCAGCTTTTATATGGCGCAGCGGAAAATCACCTCAAAACATCTGAAAACAGAGCTGGCATACCGCTTTTCCTATCCTGATTACAAAGCCGGTTTAACCGCCCTTGTTCCAGAACATAGCAACAAGATATAGCCAGTTAATTATTGATCTTTGGAGCGAGACTTCCAGAAGCATAGCGGGCGGCCATATCGGCTAATGAAATCGGGCTGATCTTGTGGGCGTTGCCAGCGGTGCCGAAACGTTCAAACCTGTCTTCAACTACCGCCCTCATCGCGTCCTGTGCCGGTTTCATAAATTTACGCAAATCAAATTCTGTCTTTTGTGTCTGGGCAACCTTGCGGATAGCGCCTGCCATCGCCAGACGGCAATCTGTATCAATATTGACTTTACGCACGCCATTTTTAATGCCGCGTTCAATCTCTGCCAGCGGCACGCCATAGGTTTGCGGCATCTCGCCACCAAATTCATTAAAAATATCTTGTAATTCTTGCGGCACAGACGACGAGCCATGCATCACCAGATGGGTATCTGGCAAGCGTTTATGTATCGCTTCTATGACGTGCATTGCCAGAATATCGCCATCTGGCTGGCGGGAAAATTTATAGGCGCCATGGCTTGTCCCCATCGCAATGGCCAGCGCATCGACATTTGTTTCGCGGACAAAATCCACCGCCTGATCCGGGTCTGTTAATAGCTGATCTTCGGATAATTTGCCTTCAGCACCATGCCCATCCTCTTTATCGCCCATGCCGGTTTCCAGTGAGCCAAGCACCCCCAGCTCGCCCTCAACCGATACCCCGCCATGATGAGCCATCTGCGTAACATCTCTGGTAATCGACATATTATAATCATAAGAGGCAGGTGTTTTGCCATCCGCTTCAAGCGAGCCATCCATCATCACAGAGGTAAAGCCATATTGAATAGCTGTCATACAGGTAGCTTGCGAATTGCCGTGATCCTGATGCATACAAATGGGAATATGTGGAAACATCGCTACCAGACCCTTTATCAGATTTTGCAGCATCAAATCGCCGGCATAATTACGCGCCCCGCGGCTGGCCTGAATAATCACCGGTGCATCCAGCTTGTCCGCTGCTGCCAGAATGGCCAAACCCTGTTCCATATTATTAATATTAAAAGCAGGGACACCATAATCATGTTCGGCTGCATGATCCAGAAGCTGTCGTAAGGTCACCAACATGATTTACTGCACCTTTCAGGCAGATATATTTCTGCCTTTTATCTTTATTCCATTTCCCGTTCTTATTTTGTTACTGCTGGCTATGATAGCTGTCAACCTCATCCGCAGAACCAAAAATAAAGGGCACACGCATATGATAGCCGCTCGGAACAATATCGAGAATAGCTTGTGTGCCATCACTGGCACGCCCGCCTGCCTGTTCTATTAACAGGGCAATGGGGTTGGCTTCATAGACCAGACGCAAGCGCCCGTCCGCATATCCCTTGCGGCTATCCTGAGGGTATAAAAATATACCGCCGCGCCGAAAAATCCGATAAGCATCTGCGACCAAAGAGCCATTCCAGCGCATATTAAAATTGCGCCCCCTTGGCCCATCTTCACCAGCCAGCAATCGGGTAATATAATTTTGTGTTTTGGATGTCCAATATCGGCTATTGGCGGCGTTAATGGCAAATTCTCTGGTGGTGGCCGGAATATGGGGCTGCCAATCCATCTGGATAAACCGGCCATCCGCATCCAGGCAAAACCCTGCCACCCCCTGTCCGATGGTCAGCAGCAACAGAGTTTGCGGGCCATAGGCAAAAAACCCGGCAGCCTGCTGGGCGCGCCCCTGCATCAGCCAGCCATCGCCTTCTGCCCTATAGATAGAAAAAATTGTCCCGATGGTCAGATTAGTATCGATATTGGAAGAGCCATCTAGCGGGTCACTGGCTACCACTATGCGCTCTTCTGTGTCAGAAAAGACAACCGCATCATCACGCTCTTCTGACAGATAGGCGGCAATTCCTGTAGGCGCGAGGGCGGTACAAATCAGCTCGTCTGCCATCACATCCAGAGCCTTTTGTTCATCCCCATCGGTATTTTCTGCGCCGGTAAGCGCACCGAGACTGGCAGCCCCGATGCCATTTTGTGCCGCGATTTGCGCTATTTTTTGCGCCGCATCACATAAAGCTGTTATCGCATCGCACAGGGTCTGGCTGATCTGGCCTTGTCTATGTTTTTCCAAAAGATAGGCTTTAATATCTTGCCCATTTTGATTGCCGGTCATATCCAGTGACTTTTCCGTTCACAATTTTTTTAAAAAAACAAAAGGCCCATAACGTTACCGCCACAGGCCTTTCATTAGAGATTTACCTCAAAGGCGCAAGAGTATCGCTATTCGCGATTCCCCAGCAATTGCACCATGAACAGGAACATATTGATGAAATCCAGATACAGGGTCAACGCCCCGAAAATGGATTTGCGCCCTGCTTCATCTGCACTATCGCCTGCATAATAGATGGATTTGATCTTTTGGGTGTCATAGGCGGTCAGACCGGCAAATAACAACACCCCAACAATAGAGATCAGAAATTCCATCCCCGAAGACTGGACAAAAATATTCACGATTGAGGCAAGGATAAGCCCAAACACCCCTACGATCAGAAATCCGCCCATCGCGGTCAGGTCGCGTTTTGTGGTGTAGCCGTAAATTGACAGACCAGCAAACGCCCCTGCAGTGATGAAAAAGGCACGTGCCACACTTGCCCCGGTAAAGACCATCAGGATAGTAGATAAAGAAACCCCCATCATCGCGGCATAAATATAGAATAATGTCCGCGCTTTGGCAGGCGACATTTTGTTGATGCGGAAGCTCATCCACATCACCATCGCCAGCGGCGCAAACATAATCACATAGCTGAGCGGTGTCCCGAATAGGAGTTGACCGAAAGCCGGGTTGCTCATCGCCAGCATTTTTGTGCCAAAGGCAGTAAAGCCTGTCAG
>Ga0181579_10005011_pt1 | contig 10234 bp, 12 predicted proteins | sample 071ome_24_FD_132996 | JGI IMG/M metagenome (GOLD analysis project Ga0181579, IMG submission 132996) | Coastal salt marsh microbial communities from the Groves Creek Marsh, Skidaway Island, Georgia - 071402CT metaG (megahit assembly) | ecosystem: Environmental > Aquatic > Marine > Intertidal... | reverse complement strand
CGCGCGGCCGGTGGTGTTGGCCTAGCCGCTCCCCAGGTCGGAGAAAGCCTTCGCGTGATCATATTCGAGGTGCCGGAGGGCCGCGCATCCGACACCGAGGGTGACGGTCCGCTCGCCTTGCAAGCCTTGATCAATCCCGAAATCGAACCGATCGGCAAGGCGCTGGAGCTGGGATGGGAAGGTTGTCTCTCGATCCCCGGTCTGCGCGGCGAGGTGCCGAGGCACGCGCGGATCCGCTATACCGGGTTGGACGGCGAGGGCAACCGCGTCACCCGGGAAGCCGCCGGCTTTCACGCGCGGGTGGTGCAGCACGAGGTCGACCATCTGGACGGTATCCTCTACCTTGAGCGCATGACCGATATGCGCCGGATCGGCTATGCCGACGAGATGGCCGAGGCCGCTATCGAGGCCAAACTGTCAGGGCGGGGCGAAGATGAGTGACCAGTCCTCGCGCCGACGCCAGGTCAGCCGCGACCGGTTGCTCGAGGCGGCGCTACCTCACGTGGTTTTCGACGGCTGGGGGATGACCGCGCTTTCGGCGGGCGCGGCGGATATCGGGTTTACCGAGGGCCAGATCCACGCTGTTTTCGTTGAGCCGGAGCGGGATCTCGTCGCGCATTTCCCAGACTGGGCCGATCGCCGGATGTTGGCGCGCCTTTCGGAGATGGATCTCGCGGCGATGAAGATACGCGAGCGTATCACCTGGGCGGTCCGCGCCCGGCTTGAGGCTATGGAGGGCCACGAGGAAGCCGTGCGGCGTCTGATCGCGATAAAGGCGTTGCCGGGCAATACCGCCGCCGCCTTGCGCGACGGCTACCGCACCGTCGACGCGATCTGGCGGGTCGCGGGGGACCAGGCGACGGATTTCAACTTCTACACCAAACGCGGTCTTCTGGCGGCGGTGCTCGCCTTCACGACCCTCTTTTGGCTGGACGACGCCTCCGAGGGGCACGCGGAGACCTGGGGGTTTCTGGATCGCCGGATCGCGGGGATCATGAAGATCCCCAAGGCTCAGGCCCGGGTGTCGGAATTCGTTGATCGGCTGACAAAACCGCTGGCTGGACTCGGCGCTCGCTAGCGGGCTAGTCCCGCTTCACCCGGTTCACATGTCCCATCTTGCGACCGGGGCGGCTTTCGGCCTTGCCGTAGAGATGTAGCTTGGCGTCGGGTTCGGCCAGGATCTCGGGCCATTGATCCACCGCGTCGCCGATCAGGTTCTTCATGACCGTGGGCCGCGCGATATCCGGCGCGCCGAGCGGGAGGCCAGCGACGGCACGGGTGAATTGCTCGAACTGGCTGGTTTTCGCGCCGTCCTGGGTCCAGTGCCCGGAGTTATGCGGTCGGGGCGCGATCTCGTTCATCAGAACATCGCCGTTGGGCATGACGAACATCTCGATCGCCAATAGCCCGATAAGATCAAGCGCGTCGGCCAGGGTCACGGCGATCCGTCGGGCGGCCTCGGCGGTATCGTCGCTTACATGCGCCGGCGCCGTGGTGGTGTCGAGAATGTGGTTCTCGTGATGGTTCTCGACAACTGGATAGGCCGCCGTGTCGCCTTGCGGGTTTCGGGCGACGATCACCGAGACTTCCTTTTCAAACGGCACGAACCCCTCGAGGATCGCGTCATCCGTCGCGAGAGTAGCCCATGCCGGCTCGACATCTTCCGGCGCGCGAAGCATCGCCTGGCCCTTGCCGTCATAGCCGAAGCGGCAGGTCTTGAGTACTGCGGGCAACCCGATCGCCGCCACCGCCTCGTCTAGTTCTGCCCGGCTGGTGACCAGACGATACGGAGCCACCGCGACACCATGGCGCGTGGCGAAGGCCTTCTCGCGGCCCCGATGCTGAGAGATTCCCAGAACCGCCGCCGAGGGCCGCAGGGGCTTGCGTGCCTCGAGAAAGGCCGCGGTTTCCAGGGGGATGTTCTCGAACTCATAAGTCACGACATCGACCGCGTCGGCGAAGGCGGCGAGCGCGGCTTCGTCGTCATAGGCGGCGACGGTCGTGAGGTCGGTTACTTGCGAGGCCGGGCTATCGGTCTCTGGGGTAAAGACGTGGCAGCGGTATCCGAGCGGCGCCGCCGCCAGCGCGGTCATCCGGCCAAGCTGGCCGCCGCCGAGAAGGCCGATCGTCGCGCCGGGAGAGAGTGGCTTGCTCACGGCGTATCCGTCGGTGTTTCGGCGACGGAAGCCGTCAACTCCGCCCGCCAGGCCTCGAGGCGCTCGGCGATGCCGGCATTCTGCGTCGACAGGATCGCGGCGGCCAACAGCGCCGCGTTTCCGGCCCCGGCCTCTCCGATCGCGAGCGTGCCGACAGGAATGCCCTTGGGCATCTGAACGATCGACAGCAGACTGTCCATGCCCTTAAGCGCGCGGCTCTCCACCGGAACACCAAGGACCGGCAAGGTGGTTTGGGAGGCGACCATGCCGGGAAGATGCGCGGCGCCACCGGCCCCGGCGATAATCACCTTAAGGCCCCGACCCCGGGCGGCTTCGGCATAGTCGGCCATGCGCTTGGGGGTGCGATGCGCCGAGATGATACGGGATTCATACGGAATGACGAGTTCATCCAGAAGGTCGGCGGCTTGGCGCATGGTGGCCCAATCCGACTGGCTTCCCATGATGATTCCGACCATGGGCGCGTCCGTCGGCGCGCCGTCGCCACCGTTCCCGGACTCGTCGTCCCCTTGACGAACCATATCCGCCTCCCGTTAAGTGAAAGGCGCGCATTATAAGGACGGCTGGCTTGGCGACAAGCATGGATCTTCAGAGGTCTCCGCCACGCTAGGCCCCATCGGACGGAGGGTTCATGACGCTCTATGCAATGTCCGACCTGAGGTTGCTGGTGGTCGAGGACAACCAGTTCATGCGCACACTCCTCGTCGATGCGCTGAACGCCATGGGGATCGGCTCTGTCGATACCGCCAATAGCGGCAAGCGCGGACTCGAATTGATGGCCAATAACAGCTACGATCTGGTGATAACGGACCTTGAGATGGAGAACGGCACCGGCATCGACCTGATCAGCGCGATCCGCAAGGGCCGGAATGTCGATGATCCGTTGGTGCCGATCATCGTGCTCTCCGCGAATACCACGCGCGGCATGATTACCGCCGCCCGCGACGCCGGAACCACCGAGTTTCCCGCCAAGCCGGTCTCCGCCAAGGCACTTTATGGGCGGATTTTGAGGATCATCGAAACCCCCCGGAATTTCATCCGAACCGATGATTATTTCGGCCCCGATCGCCGCCGCCGTCGGGACCCAAACTATCGCGGACCCAAGCGGCGCAAGGACGACGCCTAACGCGCGCGGGCTTTCGCCTCTAGTTATCGTGACTTGGCGGTGACGGAAAACCCTGGAATACTACGCGAGATCAGACCTGACGGGGACTGGAGATGGCCAAGCACGGTAATCTCGAGGTTGTCGAGAATCCCAATCGGATTGCCCAGAAGGTCCGGGCGATCCCCGGTGGCAATGTCGACGCGCTACTCCAACGCGTTGAAAAAGCCATGGAAAATTTGAGCGATGAATTTGTCTCGATCTATCATGAGGATGTCGAGCGGATCGGCGCTCGGATGAGCGAGGCCCTGGCCGACCCGGAGGAAATGGACGCGGCGGTCAGCGCGATCCGCGTCTCGCTGCATGATCTTCGCGGGCAGGCCGGCACCTTTCGTTATGAACTGGTGACGCGGATCAGCGATTCCGCCTGTAAGTTCATCGATCTCAGCGACCGTTTCGGACGTGTCGAACTGATGGTTCTCAATATGCATGTCGATGCGTTGCGCGCGGTCAAGCAACAGGACGTGCGTGGCGAGGGCGGGCCCACGGGGGTCGAGCTCATGAACGGATTGCGCGCGGTGGTCGGACGCCACGGCGCCGGCGATCTGGATGAGGCCAAGCTGGAGGAAATCACCGGTTCGGCTTGAGGGTGGCCCGGCGTCGGGAGCGGGAAGTCCGGTTTCAGGCGATGATATCGGGCAGTAGATCGCTCTCAAGCTGGATGATCTGATCCTTTAGCGCGAGTTTTCGCTTCTTCAGCCGACTAAGTTTCAACTGGTCGAAGCCCGACGTATCGGAAAGCCCGTCGATGGCGTCGTCGAGATCCCGATGTTCCAGTTTCAAGCTCTCCAGCCTGGCTTCCAGTTCCTCGCGATCCTGCACGACGGTTTCTTGCTCCGGGCGTTGGTGATCCGTTGGTCATAGCGTAGTTTTAGGCGCCGGGATAGAGCGCGCGGACATTGTCATGAGCGATGCTGAAGATTTTTGGAATTACGCTCTGTCGGTTTACGAGCGGGCTCGGGAATCCTGTCTCGCGCTTCAGGATGACTTCGGTTTCGAGGTCAATCTTCTTTTATTCTGTTGCTGGCGTGGGTCCCGTGACGACGTCCTGGACGCGGCGCGGCTAAACCGGATCATTAATGCCTGCGCCGATTGGCGCGCCAATGTGGTCGAGCCTCTTAGAAGTGCTCGCCGATGGCTCAAGACCCGCGCCGACCCCAAGGGGAGCGAGGCTCTGCGAAGCGCGATTCTCGCATCGGAACTCCATGGCGAACGGCTGCTGCAGGGCCTGATTGTTTCCGCGGCCGCTCCTCTCGCGGGGCGACAAACTGTCGATCCTGTCCGTGCCCGGCGCATCGCCGAGGAGAACCTGATGCTCTATCACGGCGTGCTGGAAATCGAGGGTGAGCGAAATGCCGCCCCCCAGATCCAAGCTTTGTTGTCCGGCGCCTTTGCCGAGGGCGCGGATACGGGTATCGTCTCGACAAGCGATGGCGCGGACGGCGCGCCGAAGCAGCCGTAACGTGGGAAACACGAGAAAATGAGCAAGACGATTTCCGAGATCCAGGCCGACTTCGCCTCCGGCGCGACCACGAGCTTGACCGAGACCGAACGCGCTCTCGCCCTGATTGACGCCATGGACGGCGAGGGCGCGCGGACCTTCACGCGGGTCTATCACGACCGCGCGCGGGGCGCGGCCAAGGCCAGCGACGAGGCCAGGGCATTGGGGGTTGCCGGCGGTCCGCTTTCCGGCGTGACAATCTCGATCAAGGATCTCTTCGATGTCGCGGGCGAGGTGACCCTGGCCGGCTCTCGGGTGCGTGATCGCTCGGCACCAGCGACCAAGGACGCACCGATCGTGGCGCGGCTGCGCGCGGCGGGGGCGGTGATCATCGGGCGCACGAACATGACCGAGTTCGCGTTTTCCGGTCTCGGAATCAACCCGCATTACGATACCCCGCGCAACCCCTGGGATCGAGCCAAAGAGCGGATTCCAGGCGGTTCCTCCAGCGGCGCCGCGGTTTCCGTGGCCGACGGCATGGCCGTGGCCGCGATCGGAACCGATACCGGTGGCTCGGTGCGGATCCCTTCGGCGCTCTGCGGACTGACGGGTTTCAAGCCGACCGCGCGCCAGGTGCCGACCGCCGGCGCCTTTCCGCTGTCGACGACGCTCGATTCCATCGGTCCCCTCGCGAATAGCGTCGCGTGCTGTGCGTTGATCCATCAGGTAATGAGCGGCGCGCCGACGAGGCCTCTGGTCGCGAGAGCGGTCTCCGGCATGACCCTGGGCGTACCCCAGACCATCTTTCAGGACGACATGGAAGAGCATGTCTCGGCGGCGTTCCAGTCGGCGCTATCCAGATTATCGGCGGCGGGCGCGCGCTTGGTCGATATCCCCTTCGATGTAACCATGGATATCGTCGCCGCCAACGCGACCGGCGGCTTCGCGGCGCCCGAGGCTTTCGCGACCCTGCGTGATCTGCTGGAGCGTGACGAGGAACGGTTCGACCCGAGGGTATCGGTTCGCGTCAAGCGCGGCGCGGGCATGTCGGCGGCGGACTACATCAAACTGTTGGAAGACCGCACGGCGATTCGCGCCAAGGCCGACGCCGCCTCGAGGGATTTCGACGCCTTGCTGTTACCGACGACACCGATCATCGCGCCGCCGATCGCCGAGCTTTCGGCGTCCGATGAGGCCTATCACGCGGCCAATATGCTGATGCTGCGCAACAGCTCCTTCGGCAATTTCCTCGACCGTTGCGCCACGTCATTGCCGATCCACGGGGCGGGCGAGGCGCCGGTCGGCTTGATGGTGATGGGAGAGACCCTGGGCGATCAAAAGGCCTTGGAGGTCGCGGCGGGGATCGAGGCGGCGCTGAAGGCGTAGACGTAGGGCGGGGGCGTTAGCGAGGCGGGCGGGCCGATTCGCCGTCGCGCCAGCGCCTCACCGTACCGACCTCCAGATCGAACAGATCCAGCACCCGCCCCAGCGTGTGGTCGATCATATCCTCCAGCGTGTCGGGCTTGGCGTAGAACGCGGCCATTGGCGGCGCGATGATCGCTCCCGTCTCGGACAGCGCGAGCATTGTGCGCAGATGCCCGGTATGAAGCGGCGTTTCCCTGACCATGCAGACCAGACGCCGGCGCTCCTTCAGGACTACGTCGGCGGCCCGGGAAAGCAGGGTATCTGTCACCCCGCTGGCGATCTCGGACATCGTCTTGACCGAACAGGGCGCGATGATCATCCCCATCGTGCGAAACGACCCGGACGCGATCGACGCTCCGATATCCTTGTTGGCGTGCACCACGTCGGCCCGGGCGTGGACCTCGGAAACCTTGAGATTCGTTTCGTGCGCCAGGGTGACCTCGGCGGCGCGCGACATCACCAGGTGAGTCTCTGGTCGGTGCTCTTCCGGTAGGTCGCGGATCAGCTCCAAAAGGCGCACGCCGTGGATAACGCCAGACGCGCCGCTTATTCCGACCACAAGTCTCCGTTTGCCTGAAGTGGGCATCAAAATTCTTTGACAGTGATTCCAGGAGCTTAAAAATAACCGCTCAATATGGTGGAAGCCAGGGCATTGCGCAAGGCGAAATCGGAGCGTGCGATTTGTTTATTGGAAGCCTGGATCCTAGCTGGAAGGAGACCCGATGACGGAGAATAGCCAAGCCGAGGTGCTGCAGAAGCGCCACGCCGAATTGGACCGTCAGTTGGAAGATGAACAAGCGAGGCCGATGCCTGATAGCGCGGTCATCGCGGATCTCAAGCGCCAGAAATTGGCCTTGAAGGACCAGATTCAAAACGCCGACGCCTAGAGCCCCATCTAGGCCCGGCGTGAACAGGCCCTGTTCCGGGGCAATGATGCCATTCGCCCGCTTCCTGTAACGGAAGCGAGCGATTTTTTTGGGGGGGAGGTGGTTTCCCCGCGTGCCGTCTTACCGCGAGACCTTGGTTTCCGCTAGGGACTTGGTGAAGATGGGGTACGGGGGGCTGTCAGGCTGTAAGGGCGCCGCGGATCAGGTCGCAGAGCCGACCGGGGTCCTCGGGCAGAGTGTCGCCACGCCACGCGACATGCTGATCCGGGCGGGAGAGCAGGAGGGCGTGTTGGTACGGGCTCGGCGCCGCCGCGCGGTCGAGATCGAGCACGGCGAGGGGGATGTTCCGGGCGCGCGCCGCCTCGACCAGTGGGGTGACATCGACCGTCGGATCCAGCCGCAAAAGCGTGTAGTCCGAGCCAATCGCATCATAAAGGCCGCGGCCCTCGCCAAGCTGGAAATAGGGCGTCCGGCATCCCGGCACCGTCGACGCGGTGAAGCTCGCCATCGTATAGCCGGGCGCGGGTTCATCCTCGTGGGCTATGATCGGCGAGGAATCATAGAAGATGCCGAAATTCAGGCCGGCGCAGCAGTATTGCTGGACATTCAGATCATAGGCCGCCTTGCCGAGCCTGGCGCGCGCCGCCGCGCCCTCCGGGCTGTCCTCCTCGATATTCTCGGGCACCGCGCCGCGCTGACCGGCCATGGCATGGGCGTGGTCCATGACATAGCGCGAGACCTGTTCGGTGATCGGATGGCGTTCGCGCTCATGGGCATCGAGTATGGCCGGCGCGGCCCAGCCGTTGAGATGCGCGGCCAGGAGCCAGGAGAGGTTCATGGCGTCGGCGATCCCCGCGTTCATGCCGTAGCCGGCGTAGGGCACCCAGATATGCGCCGCGTCGCCGGCGATGAAGACCCGGCGGTCGCGGAACTTGTCGGCGACCAGACGGCGCCCGAACCAGTCTTCCTTGGAGAGGATTTCATACTCAAAACCTTCATCCACCCCGAGGATCGTCCGGGTTGCCCAGTCCCTGTCGACCGCGTCGAAATCCGCCTCGGTCGGGCGCAGATAATTGTGCACCACCCAACGCTCCCTGCCGTCGATCGCGTAGACATTGCCGGATCGTCTGGGGTTCAGCGAGAAAGTCGCCCAGGCGGGTTTCTCGGTCTGCAGATCGATCAGCTTGGGCGCGCGGATATAGCAGGTCTGGGTCCGGGCGATCACCGCGTCGCCCTCGAATTTGGCGCCGATCGCCTTGCGCACCAGCGACGATCCGCCGTCGCAGCCGATGAGATATTGGCTGGTGATCCGAATGGTCTCGCCGGTAGCGAGATCACGGGCCAGCGCGACCACCTGGTCCTCGTCCTGGGTGAGACTTTCGATCCGGACCCTGTTGAGGGTGCGCAGCTTGGGCATCTGGGCGGCGTGGTCGAAGAGGATCGGTTCGAGAAAGATCTGGTTGATCCGGTGCGGCGGCTCTGGTGTCGGCCAGTCCGTGTCCGGGCCGTCGGTGGCGGTGTAGCGATCGCGCCGGCAGGGGATTGGGATGCGGGTCAGCTCGGTGCCGGTGAAGGATGTCCGGTAGGAAACGTCGTTCGGATAATCGGGCGGCAGACCGGCGTTTCGCAGCTTGCCGGCGACACCGAGGCGTCTGAAGATTTCCATGGTCCGGGCCGCGACATGATTACATTTCGGCGGCGGCGGCTCTCCCCGCGCCCGGATCTCGCAGACCAGAACCTCGACGCCCCGCCAAGCCAGGTCCATCGCCAGGGTAAGTCCGATGGGGCCACCGCCGACGACCAGCACCGGTACGTCAATTTCCCGCGCCACTTAGTCGACCCGGCGCATGATCTCGGCCTCGAAGCGGCGCATGCGCTCCAGGCATTGCTCCAGCCCGCTGCTCTCGCCGCCGATCACCAGATGCTCTAGGCCGGCGCGTCGATAGGCGTCGATATCGCCGAGAATGTCGTCGGCGGAGCCGGTGAAGGATCGGCGCCCGCCGTCCCTGGCCTCGTCCGCCTCGCCCAGGCGATACCAGATCGCGAGCAGGGCGCGGGAGATGCTTCCGGGATCGCGCCCCACCGCCTCGGCCGCGGCATTAACGTCGGCGAGACCGGCGGCATATAGCTCCGCCGTGTCGAAGGGCGCCTTGGGGTTGTTGCCGACCGGGTACCAGCCGTCGCCGATGCGACCGGCGCGCCGCCGCCCGGCCTTGGCCTCGCCGCCGATCCAAAGCGGTGGATGCGGGGTCTGCGTCGGCTTCGGATGGAATTTGAGACCGTCGAAACGGACATGGTCGCCCTCGAAGCGTGGCTTGGCCTCGGTCCAGAGCTCGCGGAACGCGGCGATATATTCATCCGACGCGACGCCGCGGGCCTCGAAGGGCGGTCCGTCCAGAAGCGCGATCTCCTCGGCCATCCAGCCGACGCCGATGCCCACCGTCAGCCGGCCCTTGGAGAGCACGTCGACGGTGTTCAGCATCTTCGCGGCGAGCACCGGTGGGCGATGCGGCAGCACCATCACCGAGGTCAGCAGCCGGATCTTGGTCGTCGTCGCCGCGACATAGCCGAGGGTGGTGATCTGCTCCAGGCATTCGCCGCTATCCTCGGCGAACCAGCGTCCGTCCTTGGTATAGGGATAGGGCGAGTCGACGGTATCGGCGATCACCACATGGTCGCTGAAGCCGAGATGGGAAAAGCCCAGTGCCTCGGCCTCCGCCGCTATGACGCGCAGGCTGTCGGGATCGGCCGCGGGGCCGCGAATCCCCAGATGCAGTCCGAATTTCATGGTCCGATCCTCGATTGGCGGCGGGTCTCAATAGGGCGTGTCGCCGGCGATGGTGATCCGGTGCATCCGCCTTCGCTCGTCATAATCCGCCAGCGCCTGATGCTGCACGCAGCGGTTATCCCACAGTGCCAGCGAGCCGACCTCCCAACGGAACCGGCAGGTAAACTCGGGCTTGGCCGAATGCGCGCGCAGGAAATCGATTAGTACGTCCGCTTCCTTCTCCTGGAACCCATCTAGGGTCAGTGTGTGACTGCCGATATAGAGCAGTTTGCGCCCGGTTTCCGGATGCGTCCGTACCAAGGGATGCCTTGCTTCGGTCGGCGCGTTTCCGGGGTCACGGATCTTGGCCTGCATGGT
>Ga0181579_10005008_pt1 | contig 10241 bp, 9 predicted proteins | sample 071ome_24_FD_132996 | JGI IMG/M metagenome (GOLD analysis project Ga0181579, IMG submission 132996) | Coastal salt marsh microbial communities from the Groves Creek Marsh, Skidaway Island, Georgia - 071402CT metaG (megahit assembly) | ecosystem: Environmental > Aquatic > Marine > Intertidal zone... | reverse complement strand
GTTGCGGGCTTTGAGAAAGCAATCAGGATGATTCAGGACGGTAAAGACATCGCCTATGTCGGTGTTACCGGCCCGATCGTCTTCGATTCGAACGGCGACGTTTCGGCGGCTTTCTCCGCGCAGCAGTATGTCGGCGGAAAGTTCGTAGAAAAGAACGGCATCAGCCTTGATGACGTCAACAAGATCAAGGCGATGACATCGGGTAGCTAACCGACGAACGACTTGACCAAAATAGGAAACCGGCCAGACTCGTTCTGGCCGGTTTTTCTATGAGCAAAAAACGCTATCGACTGGGTTTTATCACCCCGGCGATCAATTTGATCGCCGAAGATGACTACATCGCACTTGCCGCCGACGATGTCGGCGTTCATTTCGCCCGTGCAGATGTCGACACCGACCGCGAGGTCGCCGAGCAGTTCCAACAAATGATCGACGCTGCGCCCACGCTCGCCACTTCGATTGCGAAGGCCGGCGTCGCAGTTGTCGGGTTTGCTTGTACGTCGGCCAGCTTCTTTCAAGGCAAAGGCTCCGACCAGGTCATCGCCGAAAGGATGACCGCCGCGGCCGGCGTCCCAACATTCACGACGGCCACCGCTGCGGTTGACGCATTGCGCGCCGTCGACGCCAAACGTCTCGCCATCGCTACCCCCTACCTTTCCTGGGTCTATGAAGCCGAGCGCGGCTTCTTCCAAGATGCCGGGTTCGACGTCCTCGCCATCAACGGCCTAGAACGCAGCGGCGGCACCGACATCAATTCGATCTCGGACGAAGAAATCCGAGCTTTGGTCGCGGATGTCGACCATGAAACCGCCGATGCCATCTTTGTCAGTTGTACCGACCTGCCGGTGCTCGGTTTGATCGACGAACTGGAGCGTACCCACGGCAAACCGGTCGTCACCAGCAATCAGGCGACGTATTGGGCCGCCGCCAAAGCCGGCGGCGTGCCGAAGGTGAAAGGATACGGCACCCTCCTGAGAGATCACCTCTAGCGTGACCGTCCCCGAAATCGAGATTGCGCCGGGATACACTGTCAGTCGGTTGATCAAGGGCGGGTGGCAAACCATCGGTCGTGCCGACGACGCAGTGGACGACCTTCTCGACTTCGTGCGGGCGGGAATCACGACTTTCGAAACCGCCGACTCGTATGACGGCGGCGAAGAGCTAATGGGCCTTCTGCGCACCACTGCGCAGAACCGGCTACCTGCCGACCTCAACCGCAAAATCAAGATCCATTCCCGGTTCACCGCGCCAACCCTTGGCAAAGGCCCGACGGCACGCGATATCACCAAAAGCATTGACCGGTCGCTCAAACGGATCGGCGTCGAGCGATTGGATCTCGTGCAACTGCAATGGTGGAACCTCGATGTCCCAGGTCTCGTTGAGGCAGGCGCCATCCTGGCCGAGCTTCAGCGCCAAGGAAAGATCAAGCTGGTCGGGGTCTGCAATCTGGGCGTCGACGACCTCGTCACGCTGTTGGACGCCGGGGTGCCGGTCGCCACCAACCAAGTCCATTACAGCCTGATCGACCGCCGTGCCGACAACCAAACAGCTGCGTTCTGCCACGCACGCGGCATCGACCTGATGACCTTTGCACCGTTAGCTGGCGGCTTTCTCTCCGCGGCTTGGCTGGACGCCCGCGACCCGGTAGGGAGCGATCAACGTTTCAGCCGTGAGTTTCGCGCGCTGATTGATACAGGCGGCGGTTGGGAAGTTTTTCAGCGCTTGTTGTCGACACTTCATGCGATCGCGGCGCGCCACAATTTATCGATCGCGCAAGTCGCCCAGCGGTGGGTTCTGCAGCGCGGGCCGGGCCAAGCCATTCTGTTCGGCGCTTCGTCTGCCGACCGCCTGAAAGAAACGCTGCCGATCTTCGCCACTTCCCTAACCGATCAAGATCTTGCCGAGATCGAAAAGGCCGCGCCTGCTCGGTCGCCTCTGGACGTGGGCGACATCGAACGCGCGCCCGACTCCATTATGATGCAGGCCATCAAGGAACACGTCGGTTAGGACGCGGCCGGTTTCTCCAACGCATTCTGGTTGTAGCGCATGATCCGACCGTGCCGCCCCTCCTTGTCGCGCTCAAGATCGTAACAGTCGCCTTCCGGGCCCTGCCGCCGCGCCAACACGGCGTCGAGCATCCGGTTGTCATCGGTATCTAATGCGAACGAAAACACCTTGAGGTTTTCGTCGACATGTCGGGCCGACGTCGCCCCGACGATTGCCGCGCCCACATTGGGCTGATCAAGGATCCAGCGCAGCGCGACCAACGCGATCGTCACGCCATGCTTGTCGCCGATGTTCTTCATGGCTTGGAGCAGTTCTTGGAACAACGCCCAGCCACCGAAATCCTCGATGATCAGTTTGTATTTGGTCAGCGAGCGATTGGGGAACGGCTCGAACGGTTCCGATTTACCCAGCCAGTCGGCAGAGAAAAAACCTCCCGACAGCGTGCCGTAGCACAACTGAACAATGCCCTGGTCTTGGCAATAAGGGATCAGCTGGGACTCAGGGCGGCGGTCGACGGGTGAATATTGCGGCTGGTTGGTCGCGATGGGGACACCGGCATCCACCAGCATCTTGAGCTGCCGCGTGCTGAAGTTCGACACGCCGATCCGCGTGATCTTCCCGGCGGCCTGGAGGTCCCGCAGGATTAGACCGGTATCGACAAACCCGGGCTTGCCGTCCGGGTCCCACCAATAATACTGCACGACATCAAGCCGCTCGACCTTCAGCCGGCGGATCGAGCGGTCGATGATACTCTCGACATAGTCTCGGGTGACGTTGCCGAGCTTTTCGTAGTCGGGCACGAACTTGGTGTGCACCTGAACCAGCGGCGCAAGGCTGGGGTGACTTTTGCGAAAGTCGCCGATCATCTCTTCGACGCCGGTGTAGTGGTCGGCGCAGTCGAACGTGGTGATGCCCTTTTCGACAAACACCGCCATGTCCTTGATAGCCTGGGCCCGATCGACATCGCCGTGCCCGCCGGCAAGATGCCAGCCGCCTTTGATCAGCCGCGAAATATCATAGTCAGGGGCAGTCTGAAAGCGCTCGACGCTCATGCTTCGTCCTTGTTGAGTTTAACCGCGGTCGTTTCGGAATGGCGAAACGTCTGTTTGGCCACACGGCTAATGCGAAACCGCGACCCGCAATTCGGATCGAGGCACGCAACATCGGTATCGGTGGTCATCCAATCGTTGGGGTCGGTCATGCGCTGTTTCGCCGGCAACAGCGGCAACAAGATCGACATCGTATAGATCGACCATTTCACCCCCGGCGGGAGTTCGATGTGTTCGCCGCGTAGAAAGAAATGATCGCCTTCCTTGGCGCCGCACCAACAGGGGCGATCACCGGCCATCCACTCGACTTTGAGATCGTAAAGCTCGAAGGAGTCGTCGCTCATGGGGTCAGACCCATCTGACGGCACGTAGCTTCGAATACCGCCCCACCTTCTTTCGCGTAGTCGTCCACGATCGAAAAGTGATTCTGCCCCGCCAAGACCATTGCCTCGCAGTCCAACCCACCGGCCTGCCAGGCTGCCGCGTAATCGGATTGTTGGCGCATAAACTCAGGCCCCTCGTCGGTACCGACCGCGAGAGTCATAGGGCCCGCCATCGGTGGAATCGACAATATGGGCGACAACTTGTGGACCTCATCCTCCGTCAGGTTCAGCGTATCGTTCATGGTTAAATGCCGGATCGGCTCCAAGTCGTACAAGCCGCTGATCGGCAGCGCCCCTTTGACGATGTCTTCAGGTAGTGCCGCATCGACGCTCGGCCAATCCGTCGACATCAACAATGCGGCAAGGTGACCGCCCGCGGAATGTCCGGAAACGAAAAGACGTTCGGGGTCACCGCCCCAATCGACCGCATGCCGGTAGATATGAGCAATGCACTGACAGCAAGACTCGACCAATTGGGTCATCGTCACGGTCGGTGTCAGGGGATAATTGATGCTGACGAACGTCGCCCCACGCGTGACGTAAGCCGGCGCCATCGACTCGAAGACGTTCTTGTCTTGCGAATACCAATAGCCACCGTGGATGAATACCTGGATCGGCGTGCCGACACCGCCCTGAAAAACATCATAGGTCTCCGCGACGGCCGCCCCGTAGGCGACATCCAGAACCGTGTCGAGCGTCTTCCGCGCCGCCTCGCTTTCTTCGATCCACCTCAAGCGATAGTCGTCATAACCCTTGATTCGATGCCGATGCGAGTAAAGCTCATCGAGTTGTGCCTTGGTGAACCCGCCGTAAACCGCGTCGCTCATGTCTTTTCTCCTTGCCCCGGCGGCCAATGCCCTTTGAGACGCGCCTCGATCATCAATATTTCTGCATCGTGGAATGCGCGAACCCGCTTCCACCGCTCGTCGCTCATATCTTTCGGACGCCACCCCAGCAGTGTGATTAAGCAACAATCCGCGCCGTACCCAAAATCTTCCCCAGGCACCACTTTGACGGCAACCCGCATAGTGAGTTTGTCGGCCGTCCCCCCAACCTCATATTCGACGACCCCTGGAGTACCTTCGTCCAGGACCCGAAAAAAACTTTCCTCGGTTGCATCAAGTAGCGAGCGCCCGACCCAAACGTCCGCGGACCCCTCGACAGGACGGGTTTCCCAGGTGCCCATCGCCCAAGTCCCGACGTAATGCGGCGAACGTAGAAACGCCACGGCCTTTTCGCGTGAGACCGGCGCCAGGATGGTGGTGGCGTAGCAAAGCTGATCTTCACTCATCGCATTCGTCCAACGTCTGAGCATTGCAATAAACCCCGGACTCTAGTGGGTTCCGCGGCTTGGGCAAACGATAGGCGGTCCTTGATTGTTCCTGACAGATGGCAAACAATCGCCGCCCTCACACAATGGGAGGCCCGCATGACCCGCAAGACCATCTATTCCGGCACAAAGTTCGAAGAGCTGGCCGGCTATTGCCGCGCCATCGTCGATGGCCGTTGGGTCATCGTTTCCGGCACCTCGGGTCACAATGCCAAGACCGGCGCCATCTCCGATGATGTCCAAGAACAAACCCGCGAGTCGCTCCGCACGATCGAAGCGGCGCTCAAAGAAGCGGGCTCCGGCCTCGAAGACATCGTGCGGGTACGGGTATTCGTCGCAGAACGCGATTACGTCATGCCGGTTAGTGCCGTGCTTAAGGAAATCTTCGACAAGATTCGGCCGACCAACACCACGATCGTGTCGGTTCTCGCCGACGAGAGCATGAAGGTCGAACTGGAAGTCACCGCGCTCCGTCCGGAATAAAGCACGGCGATGTCCTACCGCGTTGGGATCGATATCGGCGGCACATTCACCGATTTCGCGTTGCTGTCCGAAGGTGACGGCCGCCTATACATCCACAAGCAACTGACGACGCCAGACGACCCCGCCAAATCAGTGCTTTCCGGTGTCCCGCGCCTTCTGGAAAAGGCCTCGGTCTCGCCCGGCGAAATCGACGCGGTGGTCCACGGCACAACACTTGTTACCAATGCAGTGATCGAACGTCGCGGCGCCAAGACCGCCATGCTGGTGACCGAAGGTTTTGGCGACATGCTCGATATCGCGCGCGAGCGCCGTTACGACATGTACGACCTGACGATCACCTATCCCGAACCGCTGGTCCCGCGTGCCCTGCGCCGCGAAATCAGAGAACGGATGGGCCCCGACGGTGTCCCGCGAACACCTATCGAACGAAGCGACATTGTTGCGGCGTTGCAGGACCTCGTCGATCAAGGTGTCGAGGCCGTCGCGATCTGCTTTCTCAACAGCCCCGCCAATTCGACGCACGAGCGCGCTGTCGCTGAAATTGCCGCCGCTCAATTTCCACAACTGTTTGTGTCGACTTCGACCGACGTGTTTCCGTTTTTGCGCGAATACGAGCGCTGGACCACGGCCACCATGAACGCCTTCACCGGTCCGTTGTTCGACCAATACCTCGCGCGCCTCGAAGTCGGTTTGCGCAAAACCGGCCTCCAAGGTGATTTGTTCATCATGTCATCCTCGGGCGGCACGGTGACGCCCGATGTTGCCCGACGCTTTCCCATACGCATGCTGGAAAGCGGCCCGGCCGCCGGCGTACTCCAATCCGCGACCTTGGGCCGACAGCTCAAACGCCCGAACCTGTTGTCGTTCGACATGGGCGGCACCACCGCGAAAGGGGCCCTGGTACGTGGAGATCAACCCCTCAAGCGCTACGAGATGGAGGTTGCCCGGGTTCACGAGTTCCGTGCAGGTTCGGGCCTGCCCGCCAAAATCCCGGTGATCGATCTCATCGAAATCGGCTCCGGCGGCGGCTCCATCGCCGCGGTCGATGCCCGCGGCACCATAGCGGTCGGCCCCCGGAGTGCCGGCGCGGTCCCCGGCCCGGCGTGCTATGGCCAAGACGGTGCGGACCCGACCCTCACGGACGCCAACCTCACGCTCGGCTACCTCGACGACGCATTTTTCCTGGGCGGCGAAATGAGCCTCGATACGGACGCTGCCGGGCACGCCATCGACACCAAACTCGGCACCCCCCTATCCGTAGAGACATTGCGCGCGGCGTGGGGCGTGCACGAATCGGTCAATGAAGACATCGCCCGCGCCTTCCGCAACCACGCTTCGGAACGCGGCTTCGATTATCGCGCCTGCGCCATGGTCGCGTTCGGCGGGTCGGGCCCGGCGCACGCTTGCCGGGTAGCGCGCAAGCTCCGCGTGCCCACCGTTGTCTTTCCGGTCGGCGCCGGGGTGATGTCGGCCGTGGGTCTACTGGCAAGCCCGCTTTCGTTCGAAACGTTCCGCGCCGAACGCGTCGACCTCGAGACCTTGAACGACGAAGGTTTCGATCAGCGCTTTCAATCGCTCGTCGACGAAGCGAAAACCTTTCTCGGTCGTCCACCGGAGGCCGGCGAACGCACCGTTATCCGTCGCCGCCTCGATATACGTTACCGCGGACAGGGCTATGAGATCGAAGTCGACCTGCCGGATGGCAAAACGTTGAACGATGTCAAAGCGTTATTCACCGAAGCCTACGAACGTATCTTCACCAAATCCTTCCCCGCCGAGTCGCTAGAGATTACGAATTGGAAGATCGAGGTATCGCTGGTGCGTGCGGCGGCCGACGCCGCTTATCACCTCGAGGTCGCGGCCGGCAAGTATGCCATCAAGGGTCGACGCCTGGCCTTTTTTCCTGAACAAGACATGCCACAGGAGACACCGGTATACGACCGCTACGCGCTGAACCCAGGCGATACGTTTACCGGCCCCGCGCTGGTTGAGGAACGCGAATCGACTTGCATCATTGGCGTCGGCGACCAGGTATCGGTGGATGCCGCCGGCAACATGATTGTCACCGTGGCGGGCGGTACAAACTGATGGGCACTGAAATGAAACAGATCGACGCCGTCGACCTTGGGATCATGTGGGATCGCTTGATCGCGATCACCGACGAAATTCTTCTTTCGATCGTGCGCACCGCGTTCTCCGTCGGCGTGCGCGAAGCGTGGGATCTCGCCTGTGTGGTCTTCGACGAAACGGGCCGCAGCATCGCGCAAGCCACCCTATCGATGCCCGCCTTCATCGGCACCGCACCGCTGACCATGCAGCACATGCTGGCGAAGTTCCCGGCCGAGACGTGGAACGAAGGCGATGTCGTCGTCACCAACGACCCGTGGCTCGGCACCGGACATACGCCCGACATCTGCATCGCACGCCCGGCATTCAAAGACGGCAAGCTTGTCGGTTTCGTGATGACCATCAGCCATTTGCCCGATATCGGCGGGGTCGGGCTCTCGGTGATGAACACCGCGATCTATCAAGAAGGCCTGATGCTGCCCGTCACCAAACTCTACGACGCGGGCGAACCGGTTGCGTATCTTCACGACCTGATTGCCGGCAACGTCCGCACACCGGATCAAGTTTTCGGCGACATCATGGCCGACATTGCCGGCTGCACCGTCGGCGAGCGCCTGATCGGTGAGTTCATGGACGAATACGAGATCCAGGATCTGTGCGCCCTGTCGGACGGGATCATCAGCCAGTCGGAAACCGCCATTCGCAAAGAGATCGCTGCCATCCCCGACGGCACCTACAGCAACGAAATCGAGGTCGAAACGGTCACCGATGCGGTGACGCTGGCCTGCCAAATCACCGTAAGAGGCGACTCGATCGCGATCGACTTCGCCGGCACCGGCCCCTCGGCGACCTACGCGATCAACGTGCCCTATTGCTATACCCGTGCGTTTGCGACCTACACGATCAAATTGCTCACCACGCCCACCATCCCCAACAACCTCGGTGCGCTGTTGCCGGTCGATGTCTCGGCGCCCGAGGGCTCGATCCTCAACGCCCAACGCCCCTCGCCGACGGGCGGCCGTCATTCCATCGGGTGGTTCATCGTGCCGTTGATCATGGGCGCGTTGGCCGATGCGATGCCCGACCGCGTCCAAGCCGACTCCGGCATGGCGTCTTTGTTTATTTGCCACACCAGCATTTCGGGCGGCGAAGCCGGCTCGACGCAATACTTCCTGGCCGGCGGCGTCGGGGCGATGAAAGGGCTCGACGGCCACCACACGACCCCCTCACCCACCAACAATGCCGTGGTGGCCAGCGAGGTTTGGGAAAACGAAACCGGCGTGCGAATCAACTACCGCCGTCTCCTCGCTGATTCCGGGGGGCCCGGCGAATATCGCGGCGGTCTCGGTCAAATCGCGTCTTTGACCAACACGCGCAACGACACGGTGGCGATCTTCATGTTCGGCATGCGCACCGAGTTCCCCGCTAAAGGATATCTCGGCGGCAAGCCGGGGACGATCCGAGAGTTCTTGGTCGACGGCAAACCCATCCCGCCCAAAGGCCGGTTGGAGTTGAAACCAGGCGAGACGTTCACCATCGCCGAAGCCGGTGGCGGGGGCTACGGCGATCCGCTGAAGCGGGACCTCCAACGGGTCCTGGACGATGTCCGTACCGGCGCTGTCAGCATCGACGCGGCCTTACGCGACTACGGCGTCACCGTCGATTTGGATAACGGCACCGCGGTGCGCGCCTAGCCGTCTCCTACCGAGCGGCGCGAATCTCTTTCAGCGCGTCGAGAAACTGACGCACTTCCTCGGGCGAATTGTAGTGGCACATCGAGACGCGCAAGCAGTCCTCGACGCCCAAGGCCCCGAGGATATGTCCGGAATAAGCATCCGAGATACGCGCGTGAACGCGAATGCCACGTTTGGCGAACGCTTGCACAAGATCCGGCGCCGTCATGCCCTCGAGGTTGAACGACACGATCCCCTCGCGCCCCTCTAGCGTCATCGGCCCGATCACCTTTACATCATCGAACGCGGCAAGCCCGTCGGTCTTGTCGTCGCCGTTGAGCAACAAATCGATCAGTGCCGCCTCATGTCGCTCCATCGCCGCCGTCCCGGCGCGCATCGCGGCATTGCGGTCGGTGTCGTTGGTGTAGTGGCCGCCGAGCCAGCAGAAATAGTCCACGACTTTGGTTTCGGCTGCGTAGAACGCCGGGTCACGCGAGCCGAGCTCCCAGTCTTTGTTGCTTTTTCCCAGCATGTGCTCGTGCGGCACGTCGTGAATCCGATCGTTGATCCAAGCGAACCCCAGCGACAGACGCGAGAAGGCCTTGTAGGGCGAGAACACGTACGCATCGACCCCGTAGGAGGCGACATCCATCGTGCCGTGCGGCGCATGTTGAATGCCGTCGACAATGATGTAGCAATCCGGTGCGACCGCGCGGATCGCTTCGGAAACCGCGGCAAGGTCGACGACGAACCCGGTCAACATGCTGGTGTGAATAATCGTCGCGATGCGCGTATCGGGCGTGACGGCGGCGGCATAGTTCTCGGCGCTCACCGTGCCGGTGTTCGGGTCGAACGGCACCTCGATCCACGCGCGATCGGTATTCGCCGCCCATTGCTTCGCCGAGTCCAAGCTGGCTGGGTGTTCCAGCGTACTCGATATCACCGGCCCCGGCGGGGCGGCCAGCGCAATCGACCGAATAAGCCGGTACAGCAACCTTGTGCCGGTCTCGCCTGAAATCACCTGCCCCTTGCCGGCACCCAGCGCCTCAGAGCCAAACAGCAAGTGAAGATCGGCCCGGCCCTCGTTCAGCACCTCCGTTAGATACGCCGACGCCGCGTTCTGACGTCCCTCTTGGTCCGGCAGCGCTTCAATTTCGGCGTACGCAGCGAGCGCTTCTTTCAGCTTGAGCGAGCCGCCGCCGTTCTCGAAGAACACGCGGGGTTCTTTGAGTATGGGGCAGTAATCGGT
>Ga0181579_10005003_pt1 | contig 10245 bp, 8 predicted proteins | sample 071ome_24_FD_132996 | JGI IMG/M metagenome (GOLD analysis project Ga0181579, IMG submission 132996) | Coastal salt marsh microbial communities from the Groves Creek Marsh, Skidaway Island, Georgia - 071402CT metaG (megahit assembly) | ecosystem: Environmental > Aquatic > Marine > Intertidal zone... | reverse complement strand
ATCTTTATCGTTTTGAATTATAGCTTTTTCTAGATCAGTTTTTTCACCTTCATATTTACTAATCTGTTCAGCAATTGCTTGAAGTTGTCGTTCAACCTCGATTAATCTTTCCTCTGCTGTAATTGCTGTAACTTTAGTAGGAAATACTGTAAAGCTTAAAATTGATAAAGCTAGGGTTGATATAAATATTTTTTTAATCATTTATAACTTTTCTAATTCCTACAAAAGAAGCAATGAGTCCAAACATTAATGACGAAAGCAGTAAGGCAAGGGTTAAATAAATCAAATAATTATCAGAAATAGTGATGTCAAATATACTATCTGCTACTACAGAACTTTTTGAATACTCAATAACAGCCCAACCCAAACCAACTGCAATACTTGTACCTATTAAAGATTCAAAAACTGCTTCAAAAATAAAAGGTAACCTAATGTATGTTGCAGAAGCTCCTACAAGTCTCATTATTTTTATTTCTTTTTTCTTTGAATATGCAGCAAGTCTTAAAGTGTTAATAATGAGTATAAATGCTGCAAAACCTATCAAAAATGCAAACGAAGTTGCTGATACTACTAGTGTATTTGTAAGATTCAGCAGTCTTTCAATAGCCTCTCCAGAAGTTCTAATTTCTTTTACAGCTGGATTTCCTTCCATTCTCTCTAAAATTAGTTGGTAGTCTGAAGGGTTATTTAAGTTAACTCTTAAAGATGAAGGTAGTGTGGAGTAGTCTACTTCAGACAAAAGCTCTGGTTGATCTTTAAACAGAACTTTAAATTCTTCTTCAGCTTCTGCTTTAGTAAAATATTCTACTGTTCGAACTTCGGGGTAAGATTCGAGAGATTCTTGAAGTTGTTTATGAGCAGTAGTTGTTACTCTATCGTCTAAGAAAACAACAACATGAACGCCATTTTGCCAACGAATTGTGTTATTTTCAACAATAGATCTTGCTGATAAGGTAGTAAAAACTAAAAAGCTGGATACAAGAACCGAAATGATAGTAGCAAAAACAATAAGTGGCGATCTTCTCATATTGAGAATTGCATTTTTAGCTACATAAGATAATTTGTTCATAATTAACTTGTAATATAATTTCCTTCTTGTTCGTCTCTAATTAGCTTTCCTTTAGAAAGTTCTAGAACTCTCTTTTTTCTTCTATTAACAATAGATGAATCATGAGTTGCCATTACAACAGTGGTTCCTGCACGATTAATTTTTTCTAAAAGCGAAACTATTTGGATACTTAAATCAGGATCTAGATTTCCAGTTGGCTCATCGCAAAGCAATATCATAGGATTATTTGCTAATGCTCTTGCAATACTTACTCTAGTTTGCTCTCCACCAGAAAGTTGATTTGGATACTTATAAGCATTTTCGACAATATCAACTAATTCAAGCAAAGTATTAGTTTTATCATCAATTTCTTGGTTGTCTACCCCCATTACCTCAAGTGCAAAAGCAATATTTTCAAATGCAGTCCTATTTTCCAATAATTGAGGTTCTTGAGTAACTATACCTAATTTTCTACGTAGCAATGGAGTTTTCCACTTAGGTAATTCATTTACATCTAAACCTGCTACCTCTATATCACCTTTTGTTGCTTCATACTCTTTATAAAGTATTTTTAGTAGAGAGGATTTACCACTTCCAGAGTGGCCAACTAAATACACAAACTCTGCATCATTGATTTTGGTCGTAATGTTAGATAAGGCAACACTGCCTCCTTGAAAAACGAGTGATACATTTTCTAATTTAATCATTTAATCCCTGTCTACGCCATTTTAGATACTCTTTTATAAATATGTTAATTTCTCCATCAAGAACATTTTGTACATTACCAATTTCAATACTTGTCCGAGCATCTTTGACTTGCTGGTAAGGCTGCAGCACATAAGACCTTATTTGCCTACCCCAACCAGCTTCATGTTGGTCGCCCCTAATATCATTAAGCTTTTTTAATTCATCATCTCTTTTTTTTAATAACAATTTAGTTTTTAAAAGTTCCATAGCTCTTAATTTATTTTGTAACTGTGATCTTTCAGCTTGACAGGCAACAACAATTCCTGTTGGCAAGTGAGTTAGCCGCACTGCAGAATCTGTTGTATTCACATGCTGTCCTCCAGCACCTGATGATCTGTAAACGTCGATTCTGAGTTCATCTTCTTGTATTTGAATTTCTTCTGTTTGGTCTAACAATGGAATTACATCTACTCCAGCAAAGCTAGTATGTCTTCTTTTATTACTGTCAAAAGGGCTAATTCTTACTAGCCTGTGAACACCTCTTTCACTTTCAAAATTTGCATAAGCTCTGTATCCTTCAATTCTTATTGAAGCTGACTTTATTCCTGCTTCTTCACCTTGTGAAATTTCCTCAATTTCATATTTATATTCACTTGCTTGCAAATATCGTGTGTACATTCTAAGAAGCATCTCAGCCCAATCATGTGCGTCTACCCCACCTGCTCCTGCATTTATTGTAAGAACTGCATTATGTACATCAAACTCACCAACATATAATGACTCGTCTTCTAAGTCTTCTAATCGTTTTTCTAATTGTTTTAACTCAACATTAAAGTCACTCAATTCAGAATTATTATCACTTGAAATTTCCAAAAGTTCTAAATAATCTTTTAAATCTTGTTGGAGATTTTCTAATGAATCAATTGTTTTTTCTAATTCTGAAGCTTGTATTGAAATTTTCTGAGCACGATTGGTGTTATCCCAAAAATCAGAACTATTTATTTCTTTTTTAAGATTTTGAAGTTGGTTTACTTTATTTTCAAAGTCAAAGATACTCCTTGGCTGAAGTCAATCTTATGATTAGTCCTTTTACAGTTTCAACTAATTCTTTATACATTTTCTATCCGTGGCATTTCTTGTATTTTTGACCTGATCCACATGGACAAGGGTCATTTCTACCTATTTTAGTTTTATCATTATTGATTGTTTCAATTTTAACTTTTTCATTATTTGTAGAATTTTTAATAAAAGCATTTTTATCAAAGTTCAAAAGTAATCTAATAACTGAATATTTGACGTTAGTTATTAAATCCTCAAATAAAACATAACCTTCATTTTGATACTCTACAAGTGGGTCTCTTTGCCCCATAGCTCTTAAACCTATACCCGACCTTAAGTAATCCATTTCTGCCAAGTGATCTTTCCACGCTTGATCAATAAATGAAAGTGCTGAGCCTCTTGCAAGTCTCCAGAAATTTTCTATATCTTGTTCTTTATTAGAATCAAAAAGCTCCATAAGTAGCTGCTCAATATTCAAACTATCATTTATTGAAACACCACTGAGCATTTTTTTTCTGACTGGTTCGCTTAAAATTTCATTCAATTCTACTTCAACATTTTCTGCAAACTCTTCTAGTGACTCATAATTTTTTTTGAACTGAGAAATATTACTATCAATAATCTCAATAACATCTTCTAACCAATCTATTATTAACTTTTCTACAGAATCTGATTTTAAAAGTTGTCTTCTCCATTTATAAATAACTTCCCTTTGTTGGTTCAGTACTTGATCAAACTTCAAAACATTTTTTCTTATTTCAAAGTTTAAGGACTCTACTTGAGCTTGTGCCCGTTCAATACTTTTTGTAACCATTGATTGTTCAATTCTTTCTTCATCAGGTAAATTCAATCTATTCATTATTGATTCAATTCTTTCCCCTTGAAACCTTCGCATTAAGTCATCTTGTAATGATATATAAAACCTTGACTCTCCTGGATCACCTTGTCTACCTGAACGTCCCCTAAGCTGATTGTCAATTCTTCTAGATTCGTGTCTTTCTGTTCCTAAAACGTATAATCCACCAAGCTCAAGTACCTTCTTCTTTTCTTCAGTAACCTGAGGGTGTAGTTGATTTAATTTGTTCATGTAAAAATTTTCATCATTAAGCTTGTTTTCAACTACTTGTGCTTGATATGCCATTTCTTCAGCATTACCACCTAACTTTATGTCAACACCTCTACCAGCCATATTTGTAGCTACAGTTACAGCCCCAATCCTTCCAGCTTGGGCAATAATTGCTGCTTCTTGTTCGTGTTTTTTTGCATTCAAAACACTATGTTTAATTCCTTTAGCAGTTAATTTTTTTGAAATCTCTTCAGATGCTTCAACTGAAACTGTACCTAAAAGAACTGGTTGACCGTTTTCATGTCTTTGTTTTATATCTTCTACAACGGCATTCAACTTTGCTTCTTTTGTTTTATAAACAGCATCTTGCTGGTCAATCCTTTGAATAGGTACATTTGTTGGAATCTCAATTGGTTCGAGATTATAAATTTGTATTAATTCTTCTTCTTCTGTTTTTGCAGTACCAGTCATTCCAGAAAGGTTTTCATACATTCTAAAATAATTTTGGTAAGTTATTGAAGCTAAAGTTTGGTTCTCATCTTGAATACGAACATTTTCTTTAGCTTCAAGAGCTTGGTGTAGCCCATCAGAATATCTTCTGCCGTCTAAAACACGTCCGGTAAATTCATCAACAATCTTTACTTGTCCATCAGAAATAATATAGTCTACATCTTTTTGAAATAGTGATTTAGCCCTTAATGAAGCTGTTAAGTAATGTATAAAGTTTGTTTGAGTGTTTTCATATAAATTATTAATTCCTAATCTTGATTCAACATACTCAACCCCTACTTCAGTTGGATGCACTTGTTTCTTAGCTTCATCAACTTCATAATGGATATCACGTTGCATACTTTTTACAATTTTTGAAAACTCGGAATACCATTTTGTAGAATCCCCTACTTTGCCAGAAATAATTAAGGGCGTTCTAGCTTCATCAACCAATATAGAATCAACTTCGTCAATTACACTATAAAACAAATCTCCTTGCACTAACTGCTCTTTTGAAACAGCCATATTATCTCTTAGATAATCAAAACCAAACTCATTATTAGTTCCATAGGTAATATCTTTCTTATAAGCTTGCCTTTTCTCGTCGTAATCTTGGTTTGAATAAATAAGCCCAACTTCTAATCCTAAAAAATTGTAAATTGGAGACATCCACTCAGCATCTCTTTTGGCAAGATATTCGTTAACCGTAACTACATGTACTCCTTTTTTATTTAAAGCCATTAATGATATAGGTAAAGTTGAGACTAAAGTTTTTCCTTCACCCGTTTTCATTTCAGCTATTTTGTTTCTTAAGAGAACCAAACCTCCAAACAACTGAACATCATAGTGCCTTTGGCCTAAAGTCCTTTTTGCTGCTTCTCTTATATAGGCAAAAGCTTCAACTTCTATATTTCTTGGATTACCTTCAATTTTGTCTTTTAGTGCCTGAAAATTGTGTTTAATTTCAACATCACTTAAATTAGAAAATTCTTCTTCTTTTTGATTTATAGCTTCAACAATTTTATTAAGTTCGCTTAAGAACTTTCCACTTCCAGCTGTTAGTACTTTTTTAAATAAATTCAAATTTAGCTTGTACCAAACTCCCAAGAGTCAAGATAGGTAACTTGATCACTTGTCAACACCTCTAGCTCTCCGCCCATTAGTTTTAGTTTTGTTGCTGCAATTTTTTGATCAACAGATTTTGGTAATGTATAAACTTTATTTTCCAGCTTGCCATTATTATCTTTAATCCATTCAGATGCAAGAGCTTGATTCGCAAAAGACATATCCATAACAGATGCTGGATGTCCGGTTGCTACTGTTAAATTTACTAACCTACCTTCTCCCAAAACTAAAATTTCTTTATCACCATATTGATAACTATCAACATGTTCCCTTATTCGATTTACTACTTTTGAATTTTTTTTCAATTCAACTAAGTTAATTTCAACATCGAAATGTCCAGCATTTGATAAAACAACACCGTCTTTCATGACATCAAAATGTGCTTTATCTAAGACATGTCTGTTTCCAGTAACAGTTACGACTACATCAGCAATTTTTGCTGCACTTAAACTATTCTTAACTTCATAACCGTGCATTAATGCTTCTAGTGCTCTAACACTATCTGGCTCTACTACAGTTACTTTTGCACCCATACCATAAGCACGTTCTGCAACACCTTTTCCACAATCACCAAATCCAAATACAACTACATTTAAACCAGCAATTAATAAATCAGTTGCTCTTACAACTCCGTCCATTGAACTTTGCCCAGTTCCAAATCGATTATCAAATAAATGTTTTGTGTCAGAATCGTTTACTGCAACTACAGGAAAACGAAGTTTATTATTTTTTTCCATAGATTTCAGACGAATTACACCGGTAGTTGTTTCTTCCATTGATCCGAGTATTGAAATATCTGTACGTTCAGTATGTAAAAGAGTTACTAAATCTGCACCATCATCCATTGTTATATCAGGATTCGTATCCAGAACTCTATTCAAATGTTGAAAGAACTCATCATTAGAAACACCCCTAATTGCGTGAACTTCAATATCCTGTTCAGCTAAATAAGCCGCAACTGCATCATTAGTTGATAATGGATTAGAAGCACAAAGTGCAACATTTGCTCCAGCTGCTTTTAAGGTAAGCATTAGGTTAGCTGTCTCTTTAGTTACATGCATACAAGCACCAATGTTTAAGCCATCTAGCGGTTTAGATTTAGAAAACTCTTCCCTAATTTCGTTTAATACTTGCATTTGTCTATGTGCCCAACTGACTTCTTCTTGTCCAAGTTGTGCTAATTTTGAATCTTTAATTGATGACATTTAGTTCCCTTTCAGCATTTGTTTTAAATTTTCAATTTTTTTAATATCGTAAGGATCTATCCCAAGAAGTTCTGCTTGATAAACACTTACTAAATCACCTATTAAGGTTAGATAAAATATTTCCTTAATTGGATTATTTGAAGATATATTTTCAACTTCTATAATTTCTACTTCCTCACCTAAAATTGTTTTAGTTAAGCCATATCGCTTTTGGACTTGTAAGTGATCGTTTAAATCTTTTAGAAATATTAAAATGAAGTTGTTCTTTGAACCTTCAGAATCAGATTCCCAAGATAAAATTTCGTTGTGATGAACTTCAGGCATGTAACCTGTATAAGCTTTAGATTTAGCATTTTCATTTATCTGTGTTTTCCATCTTTGTGCAACTAGAAAAGTAGCCGCGGTACCAGCATAAATTATTGATGTTTTTTTATTAATGGAGTTGGCTATGTTTTTTGAAAGAATTGCTAATTCGCTTTTTTCTTTTTCTTTAATTAATTCATTTAAATAATCGCCAGCTTCATTACATAACGAAATTCCATCAACTTGGATATCACTAGAGATGAAATGCACAACTGCTTTAGTCATTAAACCAAATGCAGCTCTTGGTTGAAGTCCACTTGGTACTACAACATAAGATTTATTATGTTCAGATGCTAAATCTAAAAGCTTTCCTCCACTTGCAATTGCGCCCCAGTTTAGATTTAATTTAATTGCTTCTTCTGCTGCACTAATTGTTTCCTCTGTATTTCCAGAGTATGAAATAAATAGCAAAAATAAATTACTTGGATTATGGATTTTAGGTAGTTGGTAAGTTTTTCTTACTTCAACTTTTTTATTAGAATTTTCTACAACTATATTTTTAAGTACGTCTCCTGCTACTCCAGAACCTCCCATACCGACAACCAATAATTCATTGTAAATTGGGAAGTTAAAATCTGATGAAAGTTCTAACTCAGTCTTTAGTTGATTTCCTAGGTTAAATACGTGATCTTTCATAAGTACACTATATTGTTTCTATAATTTTTTTGGTTAATTCGTCTAAGATTTTATTAGATTGAGCTTCTATATTTATCCTCAGCTTTGGTTCTGTATTAGATCCTCTGACATTAAACCAATATTCTTCCGTTCTGTACGATAAGCCATCTAAATCATCGAATTTTTCACCAAACTTTGATTTAATTTTTTCAAGTGAAGCACTAACACTATCAACTTTGAAATTGACTTCTCCCGAAGATGGAGGGAATTCATATTTATCTATAATTTCACTAACTTTTAAATTTTTTTCTGAAAGTATTTTCATAAACGTTAACAATGTCAAAATTGCAGAGTCAGCATAAAAATTTTCTTTATAGTAAAAATGAGCACTGTGCTCCCCTCCAAAATCTGCATCTACTTCTCTCATTAAAGCTTTGATATTTGAATGACCTACTTTACATTCAAATAATGTGATATTTTTTTCTGCTAGATACCTTAATGCATGTGGAGAAACGTTAACATTGTGAACAACTTTTAAATCTTCTTTTACATTTGACAAACTCTCTGAAATCAATGCAGTCATCATGCTTCCAGTAATTAATCTTCCGAGATCATCTATAAACACTGCTCGATCAGCATCACCATCGAAAGCTACTCCAAAATCTAAATTCTTAGCTAAAACTATATTCTTTAAATCCTGTAAGTTTTTTTCATCAGAAGGATCAGCTGGATGATTGGGGAAGTTACCATCAACTTCTAGATACAAACTTTCATAGCTTAATGAATACAAATTTGATAAAGTATCAAACACTGAACCTATTGCTCCGTTACCTCCATCAACTCCAAAATTTAGATCGGATGATATTGATTTTAAATCAACTAAGTTTTGCAGGTGCTCAAAGTAAATACTTAAAACATCGGCTTTTTTGATATCTCTTTTTAAATTTTCTATATCCTCGATTTCAAGAGTTCTGTTTTTAATAATATTTAATCCTGAGTTTTCACCAATTGGTTCAGCTCCGGAGTTACAAAATTTTAAACCGCTATATTCTTTAGGATTGTGTGAAGCGGTAATGATAACTCCTGGCTTTTTTAATAAACCAGAAAGTGAATAAACAACATCTGTCGGCACAAGCCCAACATAAATGTATTTTTTGTTATTAGCAACAATCCCGTTTACAACGGCATTTAGCATCTCCATATTTGATAATCGACCATCATGGCCAATTAAAATTTCATCATCTTTTACAAATTCTGAAAATGCAAAGCCAATTTTAGAAGCTATGTCAATGGTTAACTCATCACCATAAATTCCTCTAACATCATAAGATTTAAATATTGAATCTAGTTTATTTTTTAACATTATTCAATTATTGTACTCTTGATGAAATCAAACTCTATGTTTAATAGTTTTTCAATTGTAATTCCTATTTATAATGAGGAAGAGATTCTCCTAGAATCAGTGAATTCTATTATCTCAATGTGTGAAAGAACTAAACTTACTTATGAGTTACTACTCATAGAAAATGGATCAACTGACAAAACATTAGAGATTGCACAATCAATTTCTAATATGAATAATTCAATAAAAGTACATACTCTTAATCAAGCTAATTACGGAAATGCACTTAAAAATGGTTTCAGTTTAGCTATATATGATCTTGTTGTTGCATTTGATATAGATTATTATTCTGAAACTTTTTTAATTACTTCACTGCAACTTGAATCTGAATTTTCTGCAATAACAGCTTCAAAAAGATTACAAACTTCAGAAGATGCTAGAAGATTAATACGTCGAATAGCTACTAATTTTTTTGTTACTTTATTAAAAGTTTTGTTTAATACAGATTTAAGTGATACGCATGGCATGAAAGCAATAAAGAAATCAGAAATCAATAAATTTATTGAACAAGTAGTTTCAACACAAGATATTTTTGACACTGAACTTTTACTTAGGATTGAAAGAAGTGGTGGAAAAGTTAAAGAAGTACCTACAAAAATTAATGAAATTAGACCGAGTGTTTCTTTGATTTATAAGCGTATTCCAAGAACATTAAAAAGTTTAATTAAATTACGATTTATCTTTTATATGGAATCTTTGAAAACAAAAAATTTATAAAGTAAGTACTTCATTGGAAGAATTACACCATTAATTAAAATTGTGATAATAAGAAACCACAATTCATCAGTTTGTAATTTATCATTGATTAAATTTATTAAAAACCACAACAATAATGGTCCAAAAAGATTTATTAAATTAATTAAAGTGAAATTAACAAATTCTTTAAATGTTCCTCCAAAAATCTGTAGTTGAAAGATTACTTTTCTAGAAATAAAGTAGGAAATTACAACACCGAGACTGAACCCAAATATATTTGTTATGTAAGTTCTTAATGGAAAAGGTATAAAGACCAGCACATAAAATTGAAACAAGTAAGTAATCGTTAGTCCAAAGACCAAATTAAATGCTCCAACTAAGTAAGTTCTAAATAACTCAACCCAAGAATTATTGCTTTTGAATATTTTTGAATTTTTAAATTTTTTAAACAATACCTTTTCTCTTTCTATTGAAGATAATAATTGCCATT
>Ga0181579_10004997_pt1 | contig 10251 bp, 8 predicted proteins | sample 071ome_24_FD_132996 | JGI IMG/M metagenome (GOLD analysis project Ga0181579, IMG submission 132996) | Coastal salt marsh microbial communities from the Groves Creek Marsh, Skidaway Island, Georgia - 071402CT metaG (megahit assembly) | ecosystem: Environmental > Aquatic > Marine > Intertidal zone... | reverse complement strand
GGCCATGTTGGTTACTTGGCGCAAGCGAAGAAGCTCGGCGACAGGCTCGTGGTTGCCATCAACGATGACGATTCTGTCACTCGCCTAAAGGGGCCGGGTCGCCCAATTAACCCTGTTGAAAGACGCATGGCTGTCTTGGCCGGACTGGAAGCAGTGGATTGGGTGGTGAGCTTTGCCGAAGATACGCCAGAGAAACTTCTGGAAGCACTTCGACCTGAAATATTAGTCAAGGGCGGTGACTATACTCTCGACCAGGTTGTCGGTGGCGAGTTCGTCAAATCCTATGGCGGCGAGGTAAAGGCACTGGAGTTTCTGGATAATTGCTCAACCTCAGAGATTGTCGATAAGATGAAGGGAGTAGGCAACTAGGTTTCTAACTCAAGATGCTAGTTCTGCTCCAATGTTGATATTGGCTTGCAGATGCTCCGGACTAATCGTCCCAATAATCACACTACTAACCCCTTCCTTTCCCAACGCAAACTTTAACGCCTGTTCCGCACCACCTTCTGCCGTGGCAGTATGCCCACTATTCATAGCCTTCTTGATAAGCACGCCCTTGTTGAGTTCAAGTGCACGATCAATCACTGCTCCATCTTCCTGCGCGCCTTCGTTGTAAGTCACCATCACAACATCCAGGTTTTCCACTGCCTGCAGCCCACCCTCGATAGTCTTGGTGGACATGCCTATAGCTCGAATTATTCCCTCATTCTTGAGTTTTTGTAGTGCCTCCACGCAATCGGTGTCGTTGAGTATGTGCAGGTCTCTACCATCGGAATGGATCAGCACGATGTCCAGGTAGTCGGTGTTCAGGTCTCTGAGACTGAGCTTGATGCTTTTCTTTACGTAGTCGCCGGTGAAGTTGTAAACAGACTTGCCGGCCAGAAATTCTTCCCCAACCTTGGTGCAGAGTACCCACTGGTCTCTGTCTTTCAGTAATCGGCCCAGCCGTTGTTCACTGCTGCCATAGGCAGGTGCGGTGTCCAGCAGGTTGATGCCGGCGTCCTTGGCCTGTTGCAACAGTGCTTCCACTTCCCGGTCGGAAGGCAGGCTGAAGTTGGTCGGGTATTTCACTTCCTGGTTGCGGCCGAACTTGACGGTGCCCAGGCCGAGGCAGGATACGACGATGCCGCTCGCGCCCAGTGGCCGTTTGGCTAATGTGGCCATGCTCTTACTCCCAGTGTGCACGACCGATGGTCGCGCTTTCCATGTGCTTGCCCAGATCCTGGTTCGCGTCTTCTGAGCTCGGATTGATACCACTCTCGCGGAGATGGTCGACTAGCTTATCGGCCAGGGAGGGAGTCAGTGTAAGTTTGGTGGGGAAGGTGACCAGAACATTGTCCTGTTCGACCAGGCTGGCATTGTCCGGGCGGTGTTTGTCCTTGTCACTGGCCTCGGCTCGATTGATGTGAAAGCAATGCCACTGGGCATCACTCACATCCACCCAGGGGAAGTAGTTGGACATATGTTCTCTTGCTGCTTCTATTTGTTCTGCTTCGCTTTTGCCAACACCGGACTCGGCCAGCTCACCACCGAGGTACCACACCGGTATGCCGTCATCATCTACATGGGAGGTCACCGTCAGTCGTGGCGTCAGGCTGAAGTCATCGCCTATGCAATGTACATAGGCAGCGGGCATGTTCTGCTGTTTCAGGTACACCATGTGCAACGGACGCAACTGTGTACCGACGTTCAGCTCACATAGTTTGATCAGTGCCTCATTGCCTTCACCGGCAGCGAGGATGATGCGCTGGGTTTCGATGCTTATGTTTTCGTCATTGCCTTTGATGGTGAATCCAGCCACCTGGCCATTGTCTTTCTGAATCTCGATCTGTTCCGGCGAGACTGTATAAATAGCATCTTGATTGTCCGCGATGAGTTTATCCAGCAGGCTGGGTGTATCGATGACGAAGTCGGGTAACTGGTACAGGCTGCCATCCGCGGTGGCGTTGGCAAACACCTCTGGATAATCATTCTTATCGACAGCATCCACGCGACCACGCAGGCTCTTGCTGCCGAGAAAGGTTTTCAGTTTGGAGCGGAAGCTGGATTCGGACCACATGTAATAGTGATCACTGAGCACCTGGACGCCGGTGAGGTCGATCGGGTCATCGCCCTGCAGGCAACGGCGCCATCGGGCGGGCATCTCGGCAATCACACTGGCGGCACCGGTGAGGCTGCCGCTGAGTGCGTATTTTAATCCGCCATGGATGATGCCCTGGGAGGCGAGGGTCTGCCCCGAGCCGAGGGCATTGGCCTCGATGAGTATGGCCCGGTAACCCTCCAGGCGCAGTCTCTTCAGTAACCACAAACCGGCTATGCCACCGCCGAAGATCGCGATGTCAGTTGAATAGCGCATGTGCATTGGTTACCTTTCCACCCTGACTAGCTTCATTACTTCCTTTCGAGACCAGAACAGTCGTCTCTTGTGAGTTGTAAAGTATATCGACCCAGCGCCGGATTTCCCATGCAGGGAAATTCGCTCTCGACACTTCGGAACCCTTAACTTCCTATGCTCCGTTATCTTTACTCTTTGCTGTTGCTCCTGGCAGTCCCGTTCATCATCTTACGCCTGTATCTGAAATCAATGGCGTCACCAGGCTATCGTGAAAGAATCGGTGAACGCTTTGGATCTGGTAAAGCCCCGGCCACTATCAACAATGCCCATCAGGTAATCTGGATTCATGCGGTATCGGTAGGGGAGACCGTTGCCGCGGTGCCGCTGGTGAAGGCGATTAAGGAAAACGAAGATGTCGCTGTCGTGTTCACTACTACCACTCCAACCGGCGCAGAGAGAGCAAGAGCCTTATTGGGTGACACCGTACACCACCAGTATGCGCCCTATGACCTGGGCTTTGTCATCCGCCGCTTCCTCAACAAGTTCGATCCTGGTTTGCTCATCATCATGGAAACCGAGCTGTGGCCGAACACTGTGCACTACTGCCATCAGCGTGGGGTAAAAATCTTGCTCGCCAATGCGCGCATGTCGGAGAAATCCGCGAAGGGCTATCAACGCTTTGGCAGCATGACCAAAGATATGCTGCAGTCCATTGACCTGATCGCCGCCCAGTCAGAGCCTGATCAACAACGCTTGCTCGAGTTGGGAGCAAAGCTCGACAAGACTCGAATAACAGGCAGCCTGAAGTTCCACATCAACGCGGCGGCAGAACAGGCAATGCCAGCACCCATCTTCCAGTCGGTAGCTGACAGCAATCGCCCGGTAGTAATCGCAGCCAGTACCCGTACAAAGGAAGGAGAGGCAGAGGAGAAAAAGGTTCTCGATGCCTGGCGGCAACTGTCCGGCAATTTCGACAAGCCTCTTTTGTTGCTGGTGCCACGCCATCCGGAGCGGTTCGGTGAAGTCGCCGAGCTGTGCAGGAAAGCTGGTTGGTCTGTGCAACGGCGCAGCGAAGCCGAGCAGTTGAATGCTGACACAGATATCCTCATCGGTGATTCCATGGGGGAGTTACTGGCCTACTATGGCCTGGCAGACATCGCCTTCGTGGGTGGCAGCCTGGTGGATACCGGTTGCCAGAATGTCCTGGAACCCGCGGCGATGGGTGTGCCGGTGTTAACAGGCCCGTCGCAATTCAATTTCCAGGCGATCTGTGAACAACTGGAACAGGCGCGTGCCCTGCAAACGGTTGCGGACAGCAATGCGCTCGCCGGGGCGATCTCGCAACTACTGGCGGATGAGGACAAACGGAAGCAGATGGGTGAAGCGGGTAAGAACCTGGTTGCTGCCAATCAGCAGGCTTTGCCACAACTCACTGCAATGGTGGCAGAGCTGCTCAGCTAGCTGGTGATCGGGTCAGGTTCTCCACGCCATCGGTTGTTACCCGCACATTGTCCTCGATACGAATTCCTCCGAAGGCATAGAGCTGGTCTATCAATGACCAGTTGATGTTCTTACCGCGTTCACTTTCCCGCTCGGGTTCAAGTAGTAGCGGAATGAAGTAACAACCCGGCTCTATGGTAAACACCATGTTCTCTGCCATAGTACGCGTGTTACGCAGCATCGGTGAATGTTCAGGTGGCACATGGGTATCACCGTCCACATTCTTCTGGTGACCACCCACATCATGCACATTAATTCCTAACAAGTGACCTACGCCGTGGGGCATGAACAGATGTGGCACATTCTCGACAAGCAATTCCTCAGAATCGCCGTTGCATATTTCCAGCTCGACCAGCAGCTCGCCAATCTGGCGCAGTGCGCTGAGATGAATGTCCACATAGGATTTTTCCGGCGCAACTTCACTTACCAGTTGCTGTTCAATCTTTTCCATGCCCTGTAGCAGCGACTGGAAAACCGGATGCGCCGAATCTCTGGCCGTGGTGCGGGTAATATCTGAACCATAACCACGGACCCGGTAACCGGCATCGATCAACAATACCTGGCTTTCATTGATCATTGTGCGCCGCTTGTTCTGGTAGTGAAGAATCGCCGCCTTCTCATCCAGCGCCACGATGTTGGTATAAGGCATCTCATCTTCGAGCTGCTTGCAGGCACTGAGATAAGCCATGTGGATGTCGTACTCGCTGCCGCCAGCCAGGAAACATTCTCTCGCCGCCTCATGGCCAATCAAGGCCAGGCGATTGGCATCACGCAGCTGCACCAGTTCATACTCGCTCTTGTAGGCGCGATTGAAATCCAGGATATGGAGCAGGGTGGTGGGATTGAGCAGACGTGAGGGGATTCCAAGTTGTTCGGCAATTCCCGGTGACTCTCCGCAATAGACAAACTCTCCCGCTGGCAAGGCTAGTTGCAGCGCGGAGAGCGAATCCAGGCGCACCACTTCAAAAGTGTCGTGCCACAAAGGATCGGTCTCCACCTCCTGCTCATACCAGAAGTCGGCAGGTATAACCTGGTAGTAGACCGGTTTCCGATCTGGCCTGATCAGGACAAACTGGTTGGGCCTGTTCACATCCAGCCAGTGCAGGAAATGGCCATAGGCCTGGAAGGCGATGCCCCGGTCGTCGGCAAAATAGTGATGCTCGACGCCGCTGTGTAGCAATACACCGTCTGCCTCTACGCGAGACTGCTCCAGCGCCTCTGCGTATTGGCCGTTCAGTCCGTTGATATGGGCCGAATACAACTCTGCGATCAATTTAGGCTCCCGATTTCCCTGGCAATTCCTACATCTGAGAAAAAACAGAGAGAGCCCTGTCGCTCTCTCTGTTCGGGAATTATACTGAGCCCAACAGCTCGCCGGCTATGAATTTCGGCGACTCTCACCCAGAGGACCCAACTATGCTCTACCCAATGTTCATCATGGTAATTCTCACCTTCATGATCCTGCTGTTTACCCTGCGGGTGCGTATCGCCTCGGTACGCAAAGGTGACGTTGAGCTCAGCTATTACTCACTGTTTCGCGAACAGGAAGTGCCGGAGATCGTGACCAAGACTTCTCGCCATTTCAGCAACCTGTTTGAGGTGCCGGTATTGTTCTATAGCGCCGGTGTGCTCTATGTGGCGCTGGATATGACCAGCCAGTTTCCGGTTACCTGTGCCTGGGTCTTTGTCACTGCAAGGGTAGTCCATACCTGTATCCATCTGGGCTATAACAATGTCATGCACAGACTGGTCATGTTTGGCATAGCCAACCTTAGCGTTCTCGCCATGTGGGTGGCCATCGTTTCCGAAGCCACTTAAAAAGGAGAGAACAATGATTCGGGCAACAACCAATACGTTGCAGGGCAGAGAGATCGAGGAATACCTCGGCATTGTGGTTGGCGAAGCAATTCTCGGCGCCAATATCTTCAAGGATATCTTTGGCGCGGTGCGTGACATTGTCGGTGGCCGCGCGGGTGCCTACGAGAATGAACTAGGCAGAGCGCGCGACATCGCCTTTCAGGAAATCGAAGACGAAGCCCGGGCCATGGGCGCCAATGCAATTATCGGCATCGATATCGACTACGAGGTTGTCGGTATGAAAGGCGCGATGATGATGGTGAGCGTCAGCGGCACCGCAGTGAGAGTGAAAGTCTAGACCGCGTCATAAATTGGCGAAGCCAGGAAGGCTTTACTACACTTCAAAGCAGCCCTGAATCACAGGGCGACTTCATTACTGTCACGTTAAGGATAACAAGCAGTGAGTTACCAGGCGCTTCGTCGACGCCTGGATCGTGGTCGTGCCAATTACGAGGCACAGCAACATCACTTGTCGTTGCTCTCTCAATACCTGCACGAGCCCCGGTCCCGGCTGAAATCTCTGCTACGTCGCAATCAGCGCTTTCTGCATCGCGTCGAGAGTTTTCGTAACCATGCCCAGAGCAAGCTGCGGCTGCGACATTACCTGCAAAGTTTTCAGTTCAAACAGCGGGAAGAATTTCACGAATTGCAGACGGCCTGCCCGGGCTCTCGCATCCTGCTCAGTTACCACTTCGGTGATTTTGTTTACGGCAATAATGTTCTTGCCGCCTGTGAAGGGCCGAACAGACGACAGTGCTTCCTGACCCAGCTGCCTTCCTCCCCAGCATTCCTGGCTAACATGCACCGCTGTTTCGGCGATGATTTTCAGCATCGGGAACAAATCCTCACGGATAAGAGCTCTGCCGCAGCGCTGGTAGCGAAGCTGCGCAATGAAAGCTGCACCTTGTTAACCTTCGCCGATCTCCCCGCTGGTTTCGGCGAACGCATCGAAGTGCAGTTCCTCGGCAGGAGAGCGTGGTTTCCGAAGGGGCCGGCGGTGCTGGCACTGGCATCGCGCACGCCTTTAGTACCTGTGCTGAACTATTCGGAAACCGCGGCTAACAGGATCATCCTGTTTCCCGCCATAGAGCCGTACCGGTTAAGCGGCGAGAGTATTCATCAGGCCTGCACCCGTATCACCCAGCGCCTGGTGGACATTCTCGAGGTTGTTGTTCTGCAATACGCGTGGCAATGGCGTTTTCTGGCGCACCTGCCACAGTACTTTTATCGCACTGCCTTACCCAGCCATGATTGATCCGGGATCCCTGTTTCGCCAGGACGCGATCAGGCACAGGTTGAGTCGCCATCAATCACAGGTACTGTTAAATCGCAGTACCCACATGCGGCCTTTCCTGTGGTTGCTTTGTGTTTGTGTTATCGGTCTGGTGCTTGCCATAAACAGGACCAATTACAAGGAAGTGTTATCTGCTCGTGGTCGCTTGCTTGCAGAAGAGGGTGTGCAGCAACTTGTTGCGCCGCAAAGCGGAGTTGTAGAAGCCATCCTTGTTGCGGCAGGCGAGACCGTGAACGAGGGCGATGTGGTCGCGCAGATTTCCCGGCAACTTTATAACCAGCATGGGGAGGAAGTTAGCGAGCAAGAGAGGCAGATACTTGCCATTGAATACAAATCCATCAAGCAGGAGAAACAACTGGCGCAGGAAAGCTTCAATGCAAGAATCAGGGACATCGGGGACAAGATTGATGAGCGTAAGCAGAGTATCGGTTTCGCCAGAGAAGAACTGGCTGTGCTGCGTGAACAGGAAACCATCAGCGAATCTCTACTGGCCGGATCATTTGAGCTACTGCGTAAGCATGCAATCTCGGAAGCACAAGCCAGAGGCCAGCGCATGGCTCATCTCGACAAGGTGCGTGATCGACAACAGGCCGAGCGTCAGCTGCAGGCTCTGAAAGCAGATAGCAGGGAGTTAGCTGCGGCACTGCAAGTTCTGCTGCTGGAGCAACAACAAACTCTGCAGCGTATGGATCAGAGAATTACCGCCACTGCGTTGCAGCTTGAGAGGGTAGGCAGTGCGTCCCATCTTTCTGTCCTGGCCAATCGTGCTGGTGTTGTTTCTTCTATACCAGTCGAGATCGGTAGTGCGGTCCGTGCCGGACAGGCACTGGTCTATATGCAGGCAGACGGGAAGCCTCTGACAGCGGAGGTCTTCGTACCTTCTGCCATCATGGGCAAGCTCGCTCCCGGTCAGGAAGTCATGTTGCGCTATGACCCATTCGACGTGCATTCCTATGGCCGCTATCCGGCAACCATCACCGGTATTGATCGCACGCCCTGGGATCAGCGAGAGCATCTGTTACCCGCCGTCGAAACTACAGAGCCCCTGTTCAGGATTCAGGTCTTGCCGGAGCAGCACTATGTGGAGGGTGAAGATATCTATCCCCTGCAGCCCGGCCTGTTGCTGACAGCAGACTTCGTCGTCAATGAACTGTCGATGATCCAGTACATCCTCAAGCCGGTGTTCGAGCTACGAGGGAAGTTCTCGTGATGGGCCTGTTCGCGGCAAGGCGGCGCCTGCCCATGGTGTTCCAGGCCGAGACCAACGAGTGTGGCCTCGCCTGCCTGACCATGATCTCCGGCTTCTATGGACAGAAGTTTGATCTCAATGGATTACGCAGTCGCCTGGGCAGCAATGCACTGGGCGCTTCGGCGCGGCAGTTGCTGGAACTAGCGGAGAAACTCAGCCTTCGCGGCAGGGCGATAAAGCTTGAGTTGGAAGATCTCCCTGATCTTTCACTGCCGGCGATTCTGCACTGGGATCTTGATCACTTTGTAGTGCTTAAGAAGCTCAGTCGGAAATCTGCCCACATTCACGATCCTGCTGTCGGTGTGCGCAGATATGCATTCGACGAGCTGTCTCATCATTTCACCGGCGTTGCCCTGGAACTATCGCCCCGAGCAAACTACTCGAAAGCAATGGAAGTCTCCTCTCTGAAATTGAGTGAGCTGCTGGAGAGCGTGAAGATCTCCCTCGCTAGTATGGGCCTGGTGTTCTTCATGACCCTGGTGCTGCAGGTGCTCGCGATTCTGAATCCCCTGTACCTGCAACTGGTGATCGACCAGGGGCTGGTCAAGGGAGATACGGAACTGATCTTCATGCTGGCGCTACTCTTTGTGGGCCTGGTGATCCTGAAGACAGGGCTTGCGCATCTGCGCGGTGTACACCTGATGCACTTTGGCAACTACGTGGGTCTGCAATTGGTTAGCGGGGTCGCGCGGCATCTCTCTGCTTTACCCCTGAACTATTTTGAACGCAGGGAGATGGGAGACATCGTCTCCCGCTTTGGCTCGCTGGAAAACATTCGTCGCCTGATTACACAGGAGATGATCACGGTACTGGTTGATGGTCTGTTTTCCTTGCTCACCCTGTTTCTTTTATATCTTTACAGCCCCTTGCTCGGCAGTGTCGTTCTGATAACGGTAGCTATGTTCGCGGTGATGCGTGCGTTTTCACTTGCCAGGGAACGTGACCTGCGCCAGGAAGCGTTGGTAGTTGCGGCGAAGCAACAGACAAAATTCATGGAGAATATTCGCAGCGTCGGGGTGGCCAGGATTAATGGCGTCGAGCCCATGCGCCACAATGACTGGGAAAGCAGCTACACGGAGCAGTTGAACAGCAGCATGCGCCTGGAAAGATTTCAGCTTTCTCTCGGTTCCATCCAGTCACTGATGTTCGGGCTGGAAAACATCAGCATCATTTATTTGGGAGCCACTTTAGTGACTGCCGGTAATCTTTCCATAGGCCAGCTGATGAGTTTCATCTTTCTCAAGCAGCACTTCACCTCGTCGGTGTTGGCGATGATTCCCAAACTCAGTGACATCCGTTTGTTAAGTCTCGACCTGGAGAGAATCGCCGATGTGGTGCAACAACAATCCGAGGACACTGCCTCAGGCAATAGCTTGCTCCCGGCACCCAGGGAAAGTGACATTCAGTTGCGCGATCTCGGATTCAGTTACGATGGTTCAGAGCAACAGCTCCTGTCAGAGATCAACTTCACCTTTGCCCAGGGCCAGACTACGGCTCTGGTCGGACCCTCGGGATGCGGTAAGTCGACACTGCTGAAGCTGATTCTGGGTCTGGAGAAACCAGTGAGCGGCTCAGTCCAGATTGGCGGCAGGAATATAAAGCAGATCAATCACAGAGAGCTGCGCTCGATGATGAGTGCGGTGATGCATGGCGATGGCCTGTTGTCCGGCGACCTGGCCTATAACATTCATCTAGGTACCGAATCCGTAGACTGGGAGCGGATGGATCAGCTCAGTGCTGCACTGGGTCTGGAAGACTTCATCGTGAACCTACCCCTGGGCTATGCGACGGAAATTGGGGAGCTGGGCAGCATTCTTTCGGCCGGCCAGGTACAGAGGATCCTGCTTGCCCGGGCTCTCTATCGGCAGCCGAAGATTCTGCTACTCGATGAAACCCTTTCCAACCTGGGCACTGAAGCGGCCGTGAAAATCCTGGACTACATCAAGCGCGAGGGGCTAACACTGGTGCTGGTGACCCATAACCCTGAACTGCTGGGCAGGGCCGATTCGATACTTG
>Ga0181579_10004983_pt1 | contig 10280 bp, 9 predicted proteins | sample 071ome_24_FD_132996 | JGI IMG/M metagenome (GOLD analysis project Ga0181579, IMG submission 132996) | Coastal salt marsh microbial communities from the Groves Creek Marsh, Skidaway Island, Georgia - 071402CT metaG (megahit assembly) | ecosystem: Environmental > Aquatic > Marine > Intertidal zone... | reverse complement strand
GAACATGTCGGAATAGTGGCGCCGCAGGGATCCATCAGGGCCGACGTCTTCTGCCCAAAGATAATAAGAGAGCAATCCGCCAGGAGTCAGTGAAAGGGTTTCTAGTTCGAGCAAATGCTCGATTGATTGTTTTTCCTTTGCACCGGCCCCTTGTCCTGTCTCAACTTCAACCGCATCAACGCCGCTGATCTGATACCCCACGCCATAGGCCTGGAGCCCGTAGTCATCCCAGACTTCGCCTTGGAAAGAAACTTCTTCCAGCGCGGAGAATCTCTGATCGCCTTTCGGTCGAATCCATTTAAGACGGGGAGGTGCATTGGTCGAAACCCGAATATTCACTCTTGGAGGATTTTTGTTGCCGCGCCCATCCGCATCGGTGAGTTGGAGGGCATATCGATGGCTGGCCTGCAAGGTCGTATTGAGTTGGAACACATGGCTCCTCTGGGGGTCGGGCGAAAGAGGGAAGAGCTCTCCCTGCTCATCCATCAGCAGGGCGCTTTGGATGGGTTTGTTGATGAAAAAATCGTAGGTCAGTTCCGAACCTTCGACAGCTGAAATACGCAGAGTGTCCTTGATGGTTCGGTCCTCCAGTCCGGTATATGAAGGATACTGAAGGTGTGCATCTGCCTGTTCTAGCTTTGGGAATTCGAAGACACTCAGCTTGTAGGTCTCCGATTGAGAGCCATCAAAGGTTACGTAATAAGCGGTATCGGCAGAGACCGACATGAGGCTGGCTCCAAAGAGTGGGTCCTCCATGCTGCGGTTCATGGGGATTTGTTTGGTAGGACTATCGGAAGGCATGATCACCAGAGACACGCTATCGGGGACCTTTTGGCCAAAACGTGCCGTAATGACCAGGGCTTCTCCTTTCTCGATTTCGAGATGACCGGGCTCCACGAGCAACTCACCGACAAAAGCTTCTGCAGAAGTTTCAGCAGGGCTGCTCTTATCCAGTGAGGCAAGCAAGTAGGCAGCCCAAAAAACCACCAGCAAACTGCAGAAGCGTATCATGCCTGAAAAAAAGAGTCTGAGATGAAAGGGGTGATCCCAAGGCTCTTTGAGATTGATGGAGAGGGCTTTGCGAATGACCTGCTCCTGCAGGTAGTGATACCTTCCGGTTTCAGGGTGGGGCTCCTGATCCAATGCCGTAATGAGCGTTGACTGCAGGGAGGGATGTTCCTCCTCAATGCGTCTAGCTAAGTCTTGTAATGAGATAATCTGGCGCCTGTGGTGTAGCCAAACGGCGAAAGTCAGAAAGCTGCAGACAAGAAGGAAACCCTTCCAAAGCCAGTCTCCAGAAAAGTTCCACAAGGGTGCAAGCCACGCAGCGATCAAACCCAGCAGGCCCCAGGCAGTGAAGAGAATGGACAGCCTGCGCTTGAAACGGTGTTGCCGATGGTGTTTGAGAATCGGGTCGAGAACCTTGTGGATGGTGGGGTTAGCCATTCTGCGATGCATTTGATAGTGAAACCTCGAACCTGCCTGCGAGTCACAACCCGCAGGGCGGTGTCAACATACCGACCTCGACGCCTTGAACCTTTCCATCTAGCCCTGCAGTAGCGCCGCGTAACGTTTTTAGAATGAACCCAAAGGTGAACGAATGCAATGGGTTTCAGCGATCAAACGTGTTGAGCATCCCTGAGATAGAAACCGCAGCTTATTCCGTTGTGCCTTCGTTGTCGGTAAAACGGACTCGGGTCTTCAATGCGGCAATCATGGAGGGAGTGAATCCTTCTTCTCCGGTGAAAATGCGATCCAGAATGCTACTCATCATCTCCTCGTAAGGTGGAAGGGCCAGCCGTTTGGCGGCTTTTTGCACCCGTTGCTGATAGCGTTCCCAAGCAATTTGGGACAGATTCGAGTAACCCAGGGCCTGATCTTCCTCGCCAATGGCAAGGTAATAGAGGAATTGTCGCATCATGCCTTCGATGATGACTCGAGCCTGATTCATGTCAGCTTTGAGGAGGTTCTTTTCAAACCGATTGAGGGCGAATTCCTCCAGGCTCAAGCTTGCGGGCAATGAGTCTGGAAAGCGCTTCTTAAGCTCTGCAAACCAAAGACCTGAGGTTTCCATCTGATGGTGGAGATAAAAATAATACGTGGCGTTTTGGAGGAATTCGGTATGCGCCCGGTCGATGGTGGAGTAGTAGTTGGGATTCTCCTCCTCTTCCCGCACTTTGAGAAACATGGCATGGGTGTATGGCGCCAAGCCCAGGTTGGGGGCATACTCCAATTTTTGCGCTGCCTCATTTTCGATGATGCGACCCCGCTCAAACGCCAGGGCCATGCTCTGCCAGATGATGCGTCGAAGAAAATTTCTTTGTCCCTGGCGAGCCTTCTCAAGTCCGACCCAGGCCCAGTAGATCGCCTGTGACTCAGGCAGGCGCCAGTCAAAGGGGCCCAGGTTATCCTGGATGCGCTTCATGGTTTCGATCTCCAGGCCAAAGCGCGTTTTCAGTTGCTCCCGCTTTTGCACGATGTCCGGATCCTGCGAGGCCAGGATGGCCTCAAGATCGGGATGGCTCCCCAGACTTTGTCGCATGAGTGTCGCCCAGCGCTCCTTGTAGTAAAAATGAGTGGTATCTAGGTTGCCTCCCATCTTGTCCTGGAAAACCCATGCAAGTTCTCGATAGACCTCTGAGGAATCCGGATTGTATTGCAGAGCCTCTTGACGCAGGAGATTGACGCCACCCTGAATCCAGCGCCATCGCTCCTCGGGTTCTTCGAATTGTTTGGAGATGTTGTAGACCATGTTCCAGGATTGAAAGGTCCAAACCGAAGGGAATGTGGGCTGCAACTTGGTGATCCAGTCCGCCAGGGAAAGAGTTTCAAAAAACCTTCCCTGTTCCTGCAGTCTCGTGGCACGAGCCCAAAGGGCGTTCGCGATGAGTCCACGAAATCCACCCAAGGCGACGCTAGAAAAGGCGAGCATGGGGGGGGCGTTTTCAAGAGGGGCCAGGCGGGTCAACCCCAGGTTGCTCCGTGAGACATTTAACCGCTTCTGGACAAAGTGATTGGATGCCAGCGAAATCACCACCAAGCACCAGGCCAAAGCCTGTCGTCTTCGAGTTTGAAAAGGCGAGCCCATCAGGTGTGATTCAGTTCCTTCCGGTTGAACAACAGCATGCCCCAGCCGGCCGCTGAGCCAATCAGGACTCCGCCGACAAGAAGCAGATGCAGGATCCATGCGCCGGTGGGAATGCTCCTGCCGGTGACCAGTCGCTCGATCGGAGCCATGGAGCGCAGGATTTCAGTAAAGTGGTAGAGCATCGTGAAGAGTGGGACCATGATCCAGTCAAGATATTGCCAGCTGGCCTCTCCAGTGTGCTCGTCCACTGCTGAAATGGTGCCTTCAGTGACGATGGACCGGAACAAATTCTCTGAACTTAGCACCAACAACATCGTCAATATCAGAAAGGTTGCTACTGGAAGGGAGGCAAAAGTCGCCGCCCAAAGTCCAAGGGCGGCCAAGAGGCTCATCCAAGCCAGTAATACTGCAAGCCCCTTGAGGTAATTGAATAAAAAGCCTCCATCCCGGTAGAGCACCGCCAGTCCATCCTCTACCTTGAAGACAAGGCTTAAATCAGTGTAGTTCCGGCATTCCACCTGGAGCATGCCATCGGCACGGAGCAAGCTGGCGGGCACGGACCATTCGTGCGTAATCATGGGTGCGAGGTCGAGCTCCTTTTCCCAGCGGGTGGGTGATTTGGGATCCCCAATAATCCAGGTCATCGGGAAGGAAGTGGTCTCGGCATCGGGTGCAGCATAAAATTTCACCCTGATTTGTAGGGTTTCTTCCTCCCGGTGGACCCCTTGTTTACCAACGGGAATGGTCCACAGACGTCGATGGAGAGGCTTGACCAGCTGATTCATCCAGCGCACTTCCTCGCGCAATTGTTCACGCACCACTGAAACGTCCATCTTGGCAATATCGGTTTGCTGCGAGCGACTCTCGTAGAGCTGATCTATTTCCCTTTCTTCATCGGGTGGAGCTTCCGAGGCACTGGCACGAGAGGTCAACACCACTCGGTTAAGCTGAACTTGTTCCTCGGTAGAAAGATCCTTGGAATGAAAGAGCAGAAGGCCGTAAATAGCCACACCCATGCCCATGATCAGAGAGGTGTTGAGACAAAGGATTCCCAACCATCGTCCCAGCCAGATTTCCCACCTGGCAATGGGCTTGCTGGCTAGAAGGGTGATGTGATGCTTCTCCAGGTCGCGGTTGAGAATTCCACAGGAGAGCCAGATGGTGGATGCTGCCAAAAGAGTCGTGGTTGCCAGGAGGCTATAGGAGAGTTGAACTTGGGCAAACATTTCCGCTGAACCATCGTGACGAATGACGTATGGGATCAAAAGGACGGCCAATCCGAGTATCAAAAAGAGCCATGGTATCAGCTTGAAGCGAAAGGCTGCTTTGAGGGTCAGCCGGGCCATGGCGATCATGCGTTGGATGGAGTCGACCATTACTGCAATTCCCTTTCTTCAAACAAAATGGCTGCGATCCCCAGCGATATTCCTAAACCGCCGATGGCATATAGGAGGGCATTGAACAGGTAGGAGAGGGGAATGGTTTTTTTCATGGCGAGCGCATCAGCCATCCAAAATAACTGCCAATTGGGTATGAAAGCGTAGGCCAGGCTTGCCCATCCACCTTGTTGTTCGGAGCGTAACCCAAAAAAATAATCGGAAACCAAACCGATGAGGAAAAGCCCTAGGCAAACGACGAGTGTGGGGATCCATCCAAGTCGCGTGCTGCAGGCGATCGCAATGCCAGCGATGAGCCAGAGGGCCATCATGATCAAAACCAGAGCAAGGATCATGCGATGATCCAAATCTGTCCCGAAGGGTTGAGGTCCCCAACTGCGGGATAGAAAATTGATGCCTACGAAGCCTAATATCATGCAGGTTATTTGAGACCATACAGTGGGCCCGACAAAAGGTCTCATCATGAAGAAATTGATGCCCAAACCCATTGCAAAAGCCAGCAGTATGGCTGAGGCCATGATGACGATGGCCGGATAATCGGGCGAACCGTAGACATCAAAAGCCATACGAGTTGCCAGTAAGGCACTCAGTGATCCTGAAAAACATTGCATGGTCAGGGCACCGGCCAGCCCTGTGAATTTGCCCAGAATAAAGGTCAGGCGTCCGACGGGTTTCGAAAGGACTGCCAGTGCAGTGCCTGTCTCGACCTCCTCGCCAATGGAAGTCGAGGCCCCAACCACCGCCGTCAGGAGTCCTGTAAGCCATAAGGTTGCCAATACACCACTGTGAACCATCGAGGCGTCTTCTTCTGCCCCAGCGTAGTAAAGACTCGCAAGGAAGAGCATGAAGACACTAGAACTGACCATCAGTACCAGGTAAATGGGCTGACGAATCAACTCTCTGAAAGTGTTGCGTGAAATGGTCCAATAAACACTCATTTTCCTTTCAAACTCACTATCCCAGTCAGCCTTATCTACTATATCTGGGCCTCCTCATTCCGGCAAAGGCTTACCCTTGGTTTCCGGGGCCCACCAAATCACGATCATGCCCACCAGGTAAACTAGGGTGATGACCGCACCCATGCGTGCGTAATCGCCGTCAAAAAGTGCTACCAGTTGGCCACTGCCGATGGCGCAGCATGCCGCCATGATGCGGCCCATGTTGTAGCCAATGCCTTGCCCCGTAGCTCGGCAACGGGTCGGAAATAATTCAGGTAAATAAAGAGGAAACCAACCATAAAATGCCGCCGTGGTCATGCCGGCGAAAAAGACGAGGCATTTGAAGCTTGTTCCATAAGCCAGCTCCACTCGAAAGAGCACACCGCAAACAACAAGGGATGCACAACAAAGCCCGAAAAAGGCCGGTCTGCGACCCAATCTTCCCCCAATGAGTGGTCCGGAAACACACCCTAGGATCGCTCCCATGGCACTCAGCATGGCGACCTCCGCCTTGGCGGTGGGTTGAGTTTCCCCAACCAATTGATCGACCCAGACCGGTATCCATTGCACCGAGCCCCAAGTCCCTATCAGGGCGATGGACGAAAAACAAACTGCGAGAAGCGTCCATCGAAGCGTCGGGGGGCTCAAGACTTCCCGGATGGGGGAATGGTCTTTGGAGTTTGCACTGGCAGCCTTCCACTTTTCTGATTCTGGGACAAAAAGACGAATCAGAAAAACCAGGCCTGCGGGCGCGATGCCTACCAACCACATCCACCGCCAGTCATCCTGTGTCACGACGCGGAATTTTCCGACGGCCCCCACCAAGAGAAAACCAAAATTGGCTGCGGCGCCAATCACTCCGGCCATGAGAGGTCGCCATCGTTCGGGCCAACTCTCCATGACCAGTGCCACTCCGAGGGACCATTCTCCACCCATCCCCAATGAGGCGAGAAAGCGATAACCGGCCAAGTCCCACGGTGACTGGGCAAAATATCCCATGCCGGTGAAAATGGAATAGGTGAGGATGCTTAAGGTCATGGCTTTGACCCTGCCCAGCCGATCCCCAAGGAAACCGAAGAGAAATCCACCGGCAGCGGCACCGAGTAAAAAAACCGCGGTGATCCACCCCATCCACTGGCCGACATAGGCATCCACTTCACCTTGGCCAGCATACATGTCCATCAGTGCAGGGCGTGCGACAATCGGAAAAAGCCCCATTTCAAAACCATCGAAGAGCCAACCGAGAAAGGCGGCGCCGCACACCATCCATTGTGTTTTGCCGACCGCCATTTTTTTAGCTCTTTGCATGTGCGCTTGGTTTGTGGGTCAGCGCACGCTGCGACCCTCGTAAAGATCTCTTCCGGCCACCAACTGCTTCATTTTACGATCCGCAACAGATCTGGGTAACATCCAGAAACCACAGTCGGGATGCACCCATTGAACACGCTCGGGCCCAAGTTTTCTGGCGGCTTCCTCGATGCGCATGGCAACAACATCTGCGGATTCGACCAAGTTGGACTTGATGTCGATAACGCCGATGCCCAGTGCTATATCTTGTCGAATATCCTTGAGAGATTCCAGTTGAGAACTCTCCAGGCGCGAGCACTCGAGAACCAGATGGTCGACTTTCAGCCGATTGAGGCTAGTCACGAGGTTTTTCCAATGTCCGGTTTGAATTTGCTGTCCCCCGTAGTTTCCAAAACAAAGGTGGAGAGCACGTTCCCCTCGAATACGTTCGAGGATGAGGTTGAGCGGCTCATGGAACCAATCGGCATCTTCAGGGTGTCCTGGCAGGTTGGCCTCGTCGATCTGCACCATGGATGCATCCACATAACTGACTTGGTCGGCGAGAACCGAGGCAAGGCCCATCGTCAGGTCTCTCAAGTTGCCGTAGTGCTTGTCGTGAAGGGTTTTAGCAAGCATGTAGGGCGAAGTGAGGGTAAACATGAGGTTGCCTTGGGCCAGAGGTTTCATGGATTCCCAGCTGCTTTTGAGGTCGAGGCTTCCTTCGCCAATGGGGCCAATGACCATGCCCGGAGGGCGGCTTCGAAATTGCATCCCTTGCGCCTGCTGGTAGGCCTCCCGCTCGCTCAAACCGATCGATTGTGTGATTCCATCCAAAGGTCGGATAAAATATTCAATCATGCCGTTGGTTTCCGGATGGTTGGGATCGAATCGGGAAAGTTCTCCGTCTGAAAGAATATCCAATCCTGCCAGTTCCTGGGTCTTAATGATGGTAAGCATGGCGTCCCGCAAATTGGGTGCGCTTGGTAGCGCCTGCAGCCAGCCAGGTACTGGATAACTTCCGACGACTTGGGTTTGAATCACAGGACTCTTGGAAGCGTTCATTTTGGCTTCCATCTTGCCGTTCCCTCCGAGACATGCCAAGTGTCGACTTGACGCGTCATTGACAGTCAAGAAGGTCGCTGCAAAATGCCATGGTGACTCATCGGTCAACATTCTGTGTTCTATGCCTGTTATCATCCGAATACCCAGCTCGCTCAGAAACCTTGCGGATGCCCGTGAAAATTTCATGACAGAAGCTCGTACGGTAGGTGAGGCATTGGATTGCTTGCTAAAAGAGTGCCCTAATCTCAAGCCGCACCTGGAGGATGAGAAAGGGAACTTACCGCCTTTCATCAATGTGTTTCTCAATGAGGAGGACATTCGCTTCCTCGATGGAAAGGCTTCCCAGTGCCAGCAAGGTGATGAAATTAGTATCGTGGCCGCCATCGCCGGCGGATAGCGACTTCCCTGATTTCATTCTCGTTGAGCAAGCTATTCTCACCAACCAATGCATTGCGGCTTGACGCTGCAAACCTTTGTCAATAAGAAAGAAGTAGCTCTAGCAAGGCTTACCAACCAATCGTCAGCAACCAAAACAAAACACTTAACAAGCAAATATATGACAAAACGTGATCTTGTTGTAAGGATCAGTAGCGAAACAGGCCTGATCCAGCAAGACGTCCTGGCAGTTGTTCAGAAAACCCTCGATTACATTTCAGAAGCCGTTTCCAAAGGGAAAACGGTTGAACTGCGTAACTTCGGTGTTTTCGAAGTCAAAATTCGCAAGGCTCGTGTGGGGCGCAATCCCAATAAGCCTGAAAATGATGTGAAAATACCTCCCCGCGCTGTGGTCAAGTTCAAGCCCGGCAAGGAAATGAAAGAGGCAGTGATTCAACTCACCCCTCAGGAGTAATTTCACTGATTGAATTCCCAACACTTCCGCTTGTCCTTCTTTCAGAAACGTAAGAAGGTTCAGGCGGATTTTTTTATTGATGAAGCGTCACGATCGATTACCCGGTTTTAGAGATTTTTTTCCAGACCCCGTGCCACACCCTGATCTGGCGCGGATGGCCGAGAGGCACCATTTGTTTTCATCTTGGCGAAAGGTGGTAACACGTTACGGCTTTCGCGAATACGATGGCCCCCCCTTGGAGACCTTGGAACTTTACAAAGCCAAAAGTGGGGCTGAGATCGTGCACCAGCTTTACCATTTTGAGGATAAGGGAGGCAGGGAAGTGGCTCTTCGGGCTGAAATGACACCCACTTTGGCTAGGATGATCGCCGCGCATGCGCGCAATTACAAAAAGCCCATTAAATGGTTCTCCATTCCACAGCTTTTTCGCTACGAGCGCCAGCAGAAGGGGCGGCTTCGTGAACATTTTCAGCTCAATGCGGATATTTTGGGTGAAGGCGATCCATCAGCCGATGCGGAGTTGATAGCTCTCTGCATTGATGTGCTACGCGCCCTGGGTTTAACCCAAGAGGATTTTGTCATCCGACTGAGTAGTCGTCATGCTTGGGAATCCTTCTTCAAGGAACGCCAGAAGGACACCACCAAGGAGTATCTATTTTATCAGATCATTGATAAACTGGAACGCGAACTCCCTGAAAACAGTGCTCAAAAGCTTTCTGAAATGGGGATCGATTACCAAGAAGTGCGAACCTTTATCGAACAGGCAGAACCTACCGAGGAGCTACAGGAAATTATGGACCAGCTTCAAGCTCGTGGGTTGAAGGATTATGTCCGTGTGGACTATGGGGTCATACGCGGCTTGGCCTACTACACGGGAGTGGTCTTCGAGGCTTTCGATCGTCAAGGAACGCACCGAGCTATTGCAGGAGGCGGGCGTTACAACCATCTGATTGAACTGATTTCCGGAGGCAAGGTGGACATGCCGGCACTGGGTTTTGGTATGGGAGATGTGGTTCTCGGGGACATGCTTCGCGAAAAAAATCTATTTCCCCCAGCTAAGCCCTCTGTTGATGCCTTCGTGCAATACACCGATGCTGATCAGCGCATGGAGGTGATTTCCCTGGTGCATCAGTTAAGGGAATCGGGAAGAAGAGTAGAGTGGGGACTCTCACCCTCGGGAGCCAATCGTCAGTGGAAAGCGGCTTCGGAGATGGGAGCCACCTGTTTTCTTTCCTTGGTCCAGAAGGGTCTTTGGGAGGTTAAACATATGCAAACCAAGGAGTCCCATCAGGTGGTATCAGAGCATGTTTCGGTGACCTTGGACCGCCTCGAAAAAGACACTCAGAGCAACACTTGATCGTTCGCCAGGCAGGTCGCGATCAAGCTGCCCTGGTGCGGTTTTCAAGTGATCCTTACTTTTGAATAACTATCTCTTGACGGAGTTGTTCAGGCCGATAATCTGGCTCCAATCCTGAGCATGTAATGCTTCCCATTCGGTGGTGTCCCTTTGCTGCTGGAGGCTACCGTTATGCAACATTCTGCTCATCAATTGAAAACTTTTTAATTTATACTAGGAGATTTTATGGCTAGTGGACGTGTCAAGTGGTTCGATAACAAAAAAGGCTTCGGTTTTATCGTGCAGGACGAATCTGGTGAGG
>Ga0181579_10004979_pt1 | contig 10286 bp, 9 predicted proteins | sample 071ome_24_FD_132996 | JGI IMG/M metagenome (GOLD analysis project Ga0181579, IMG submission 132996) | Coastal salt marsh microbial communities from the Groves Creek Marsh, Skidaway Island, Georgia - 071402CT metaG (megahit assembly) | ecosystem: Environmental > Aquatic > Marine > Intertidal zone... | reverse complement strand
GGAAATCCCATTTGCTGTAAATCAGCAACATCGCGGGTGCCGCCATCAATCACCAGCCCAACAACGCCGCGCGCGCGGGCTGATGTGGCCAAAAGATCGCCAAAAAATCCGTCACCATTATCGCTGGTGCAGGCGACAACAAGCATGTCGCCTGGCTGGCAAAGCTCGATCGCGACATGCAGCATCCAATTATCGCCCGGTTGCGCCAAAACGGTGATTGCCGTCCCGCTAACCTTCGCGCCAGCATAAATCGGGCGCATATAGGGTTTCATCAGACCAATGCGCCCTTGCGCCTCATGGACGGTTGAAACGCCAGCATGGCCCAGGGCCTTTGTGGTGTCAGGGTCGGTGCGCTTGATTGTGCGAACGGCAACGGTTTTCATCATTTTTTCCTTATCAAATAGGCTTTTGATTTGAGAGGTTTGTCTTTTGGCTTTGATCACCACTTGTCTTGGTGATGGTGATAAATGTCTTGCGGTGTGGTGACAAGAGGGTCAGCATGGATCGATCATTTTCACCCTGCCAATTCGGGAATTTCAGGGGTTCGTTTGATGCGGAATTCTAATCATGCTTGACCGGCTCGTTCTACGCAATGTCTGGGTTTCATCATGGGTTTTGTCACTGTCTCTTTTCGGTGATGCGTTGATCTATGTGATTCTGCCGGTTCATGCCGATGCGTTTGGCGTTAGCGTGCTGATGGTTGGGTTCTTACTGGCGGTAAACCGGATAATCCGCACCTTTGCCTATGGGTTAATTGTTGAATTGGCCGAACGGATTGGGGTGAAAAACCTGTGTCTTATTGCGGCAGTCACGGCAACCTTATCAACCGCGGGCTATGGCTGGTTTGAAGGTGCGGTTCTGTTAACCTTGTCGCGCATGGTATGGGGTTTATCTTTTGCGGCGCTTTTGCTGGTTACTTTGACCTATGCTGCGGTGAATCCGGCCAAAACTGGTACGCGCATCGGGCTCAGCCGGTCGGTTGAACAGGTTGGCCCGCTTTTGGCGATGACGGTGGGGGCATGGCTTGCCACGATTGTTGGGCCAAGGGATGTGTTTCTTTATCTTTCGCTGGCAACGGCCGTGTCGGTCATGCTGGCCTTTGGTCTTGATGAATCGGCGCAACCTGCCAGAGTCAAAAAGCCGGTTGCCCGCGATCGCATTTTTCCGCGCCCCGATAGTCTGGATATGCTGATTTTCTGGATGGGGGCGGGGATTGACGGCGTCTTCACCGTATCGATATCGCTGATGTGGGCGCAATATGTTTCAACTGAAATGGCGATTTTATTTGGCGGCAGTATCCTTGCCGCACGCCGTTTAAGCGAGATGCTGGTGGCGCCATGTTCGGGTGTAATTGCCGATAGATTTGGCATTCGTCTGCCGTTAACCCTGATGATTGCGCTGGCCATTGCCGGTTTTGCGATGATTGGCGCCGGGCTTTTGGTTCAAGGGTCGGTTGCATTGGTATTGGCGCGCGGTGCCTTGGGAACCCTGTTTCCGGCCGCCGTGGCGCGGATCTATCCCGATAATAAGGTCAAGGCATTGGCGCGGAACCAGACATGGCGTGATGTTGGCGCGGCGGCTGGCCCGCTGGCAACTGGTGCCGGTCTTGCGTTTATTGCGCCTGAAATGATGCATATATTCGTGTCAGCGGCCTTTGTTATCGCCTTTTTTGTGTTTGTCATGTCACCGGGGTGGCGGGCGGTAACGCGCGCTGTATGAGGGGGTGACAAACTGGCAATGACAGCCTGGCTTTGCGATTGGCTTTATGGGAATGCGCTTGCTGCTTTGCCCGATATCCGGCAAAAATGACGATCTATTATTTGCGCTCATCAGCCACCGCAAATAATGCCAACCGAAAGGGATTTGAGACAGATCATGGCAATGCCGTCTTCATCTTTTGCGCGTGATTTGCGGCTGACAATCACCATTTTATTTTGTGGCAGCTTAAGCGGAATTAATATTGCCAAATTGGCACCTTCGATTACTGAATTATCGACCAGTTTTGGCCTGAGCTTGTCGCAGATCGGGCTGTTAGCGTCAGTCTTCACCCTTATCATGGTCGTGGCGGGGGTATTGATTGGCGGCATTGTACGCGGCGCCGGCACCAAACGCATTTTAATGGCAGCCTTGATCATTGCCTGTATTGGCAGTGCCATCAGCCTTATGGGCAGTTCGGTGGCAAGCCTGTTCATTGGACGCGCCATCGAGGGGATTAGTCTGATTGCCCTGACTTTGACCGCACCAAGCCTGCTAGCCCAACATACCGATCCGGCAAATCGCGGCTGGGTGATGGGAACATGGGGCGGGTTTATGCCACTTGGCAACGGGCTTGCGATTATCGCCGCGCCCTATCTTATCGAACAAGGGGGCTGGCATCTGGTCTGGCAAGTTGGGTTCGGCTTTTCGGTGTTTGTCTGTGGTCTTGGCTGGCTGTTCATTCCTGATGATCGATTGCCAATGAAGCGGCAATTTGATCTTGCCGTGCTCAAGCTGGCGATTGCCTTGCCATTGCTGGCTATTATCGGGCTTAGCTTTGCTCTTCATTCATTGGTTTATCAGACACTTATTCAATTCATGCCATTAATATCGCAATCGCTTGGCGGGTTCAGCCTTGCCGAGGGCGCGATGATCACGGGGCTGTTTTGTGCGGTAAATTTTGTCGGCAATTTGATTGCCGGACAGGCGTTACAAACCGGAAAAAAGCCAGCGCATATTGTCAGGCTGGTTTTTTCCATTGTGCCAATTTTGCTGATTTTGCTGGTTTTGTTCAGCAAATCACCATTTTTGCTGGTTTTGGTTTTGATTTTAACCGGCTTGGTGTCGGGCGGGTCAGCGCCAATTTTTTTCTATCTTGTCAGCCGCGCAAATGATGATCCACAAAATCTGCCTGTTTTTGTTGCTTGGGTGTTTCAAATCCAAGGGCTTGGCATGCTGATAGGGCCGGCTTTGATTAGTTGGGTTGTTGAAACGACGCATAGCTGGAATATTGGCATTTTATGCCTGATACCCGCCTGTTTGGCGATCATTGCCCTGTCAGGGCGGCTTGTTCTGCCAGATGCCAAGATCCGGAAAACCCCCGCCTGATCGGGCGTTTACACATGTTTGCCATCCCAAACCGAGACGGGCACAAAGACCTCGCCCCGCGCCAGCAGGCGTGTCGTTCGCAGCAGGCCGGCGCGTTCGATCTGCAAACCACCATCACGGTTTTCAAGACAAAGCTGAACATCAAATTTACCTGATGGATGCTCGATGATCATATCTTTCACCATGCCATCGGGAAGCGTGGCAAGGTCATGAATCGCGCTGTCTTCATAGAGCGCGGCACTAGCCACCGAAACCGCGCCAAGAACGCCAATGGCCTTGTGGCAATATTTAGGGATAAAGGTTCGCGTATTGACCGCACCACCGGCACGCGGTTTTGATATCAGGCTCATTTTCGGCACGGCTTTGCCTGATACATCACCAAGCCCCATTGCCAGACCGGCCTGAAGACGGATCGATTCAAGGCGCGATTTCAAAATCTCATCACGGTTAAGCTGGTCAGGGGTTTCATCTCCATTCAGACCAAAATCTTCAGCGCGCAAGCAAACAACCGGCATTCCATTATCAATGCAGGTCACCCGCACATTATCAAATTCATCACAATGTTTGCCGGTTGGAAACAGGCTACCGCAAGCCGATCCTTCCAAATCTTGATAATGACACATAACGGGCGCTGATGAGCCGAATACCCCGTCAATGCGCGCCTCACCATGATAGATGGGAAATCCGTTTTCCAGCGGAAATTGCAGCAGGCAGCGATTGCCACTATTGGTCATATAGACGCGAATATTGGCCTGATCACCAGTGGGGTTTATCAGGCCGGTTTCAACCGCAAAGGCACCAATGCCAGATAGAATATTGCCGCAATTTGGGGTGTCATCCAGCCCATCTTCGCCGACAAGCGCCTGCACAAAGCTGTAATCAATATCGCTGTCATCGCGTTGAGATGGCGCAACAATTGCGATTTTTGAGCTAAGCGGATCAGCCCCGCCAAGGCCATCAATCTGACGCGGGTCACCATAGGCACCCATGACCCATTTCAGCAGATTGTCACGGGTTGATTTATCTTGCGGCAAATCGGCAAGATGAAAGTAAATTCCTTTTGAACTGCCGCCACGCATCTGGATGAAGGGAATGGCTGTTTGGTTTGACATGATAGCCCCATAACAAAACTTATCTTAATCCTATACATGATTTTGGCGTGGGATGGTTGAAAATGCTAGGCCTATTCGCTGGCGCATGACTATAGTAATGGCGGGTCAATGATTGGGGTTAATTGATCGCATCACCGCGCATTTCTGCCCCTCATTCCGGTGTTTTGACCAAGCCAATATTTGATGAGGTATTTAGATGGCTCGATTGCCAGCGCTTGACCAAGCCAAGATGAATAAACGACAAAAAGAGATTTATGACGATATCGTCTCTGGCCCACGCGGCAATGTGCGCGGGCCGTTGGCGGTTTGGCTATATCGCGCCGAATTGGCCGATAAGGCACAGCAATTGGGTCGTTATTGCCGATATGATTCATCGCTATCGCCGCGTTTGTCCGAATTGGCGATCCTGACAACGGCGCGGATATGGGATGCGGCGTTTGAATGGCAGGCGCATGTGCCGCATGCTTTGGCGGCGGGCATTGACCAGGCTGTTGTTGACGCGCTGGCGGCCGATCATGATCCAGATTTTTCGAATGATGATGAACAGCTTGTCTATGAATTTTCGCGCGAACTGAACCTCACCCGCGGCGTGTCTGATGCGTTATATGCGCGTGCGATTGCCATTCTTGGTGAGGAGGGATCGGTCGATCTTGTTGGGGTTTTGGGCTATTACGCGCTGATTTCAATGACCATCAAGGCATTTGACGTTGATCCAATCACCGCAAGCTAGTGCTGATATCACATTGGTCTTGCCGGTTTATCTTTTGCGGCAATTTGCCGGTGCTGTTCGGCCAAGCGATCGGTTGCAAACTGATAAGCCGCATTTCGTGCTATAGGGATATTTTATGTGACGCGGGCGATTTTGACGATTATAGCGGCGATTTTTTCATTCTCATTGATGGGCGTCGCTGTCCGCATATTGACCGCTGATTATTCTATTTTTCAGATTTCATTTACGCGTAATTTTTTCGGCTTTCTGCCGATTTTACTGCTTCTTGCCTATAGCAAACAGATGGGGGCGTTAAAAACCCCGTTTAACCGGCAAGAATGGATGATTTGCGCATTGCGCGGCGGCAGCGTCAGTCTGGCACAATTATGCTTATTCACGGCCTATAGCAAATTGGAATTTGCCACAGTTGCCACCTTGGCGTTTTCAGGGCCATTTTTTGTTACCGCCTTGTCGGTTCCGCTGCTTGGAGCCGTCGTTGGGTTTTGGCGGTGGTCGGCGGTGATTTTAGGCTTTTGCGGGGTTGTTATGATTATGCAACCAGGTGCAAGCATCTTTTCGCTATTTTCGATTTTGCCAGTGCTGGCCGCGCTTTGCTATGCGATGTCGAGTACGCTTGTAAAAATCTTTTCGTATGATCGCTTGTCAGGCGTGATCCAGTTCCGTTCGCAAATTTTTGCGGTGGGGTTTTCCCTGTTGCTATGGCTTAGCTTTGGCGAAATGGTACCGATTGCATCGGCATTTGATCTTGGCCTATTTCTCGCGCTTGGCTTGCTTGGTGGGGCAGGGGTTCTTGGGCTTGTTGTGGCTTATCGCATGTCCCAGCCAAGCCTGCTTGCCCCGTTTGAATATTTTGGCATTCCCTTTTCGATGTTTTTGGGCTGGTGGTTTTTTGCCGAAGCCCCATTAGACCGCCTGTTTCCGGGCGTTCTGGCGATCATTGCCGGTGGTTTGCTAATTATCTGGCGTCAAGCGCGGATTAAGACCGATCCGCCGCGCTAGCCCAGTTTACGCGTCCAATTTTGGCGGTGTCGCCAGTTCCTGACACCATAAATCATGAATTGATTCATCAATCTCGCTTGGAAGATCTTCTTCCCATGCCAGATAATCGCGGGCATCTTGCAACACACCGTGATGCCGTCCGGCAAAAAGCGCGGGTTCATCAAGCGGTAAGTCAAGCCCGCCATTTGCCAGTTTCGCCATGTCAAAATCAGCGTCATGCCAGAGATAAACACCGGCAATTTGCCAGCCATGCCGGATAAGACAATCGGCAATCATGTGGCCTTGTTCAGCATTTTCGGCGATGATGGCAATTGGCTTATCTGCTGGTGTTTGACCTAAAATGGCACCGATATTCTGCCAATGGCTGTTGGCGATATGACCCAAGATAAAGGCTTTTGACGGTCTGAAATCATATAGCGCTATTTTGTCTTTTTGCCATATATCCAGCTGCGGCGCGGCAAATGACGTGACCGACCCTGAATCGTTGCTGGCAATGTTACTGGTAACAGTGTTTGTGATGGTTTCAATTGCGGCAAGGGGCGCGTCAAGATGGGCAATCGTCACGCTAAAGCCCATGCAGCGCAGCCAGAAAGCGGCAAAGGCGGCGCGGCTTCCCGATCCTTGGTCAAACAGGACAACCGGAACATGGTAGCGTGCAATCGACCGGTCCGTCTGCTGGATAAGATTGGTCCCCGAAATTTTGATAATACCATGCGCCAGGGCTGGCCCGTCGCGCCATCATCTGACACATCAAATAATAGCTCTGTTTTTTGGTCAGCAACAAAGGCAGCCAGCCCATCGGCCGCAACCCGTGTGGCAGGGATTTGCCAACGGCGCAGGAAATGGGCAACGGCGTCAGACGCTTCATGGTCTGCGGCAAACAGCCGGTTGGCATCATGTTCGCGTTCATAGCCATCAAGCTGCCAAGCTTGCGTGCCACCGCGAAACACCGCAAAAGGGCCATCATAGCCTGATGCCATCAGGGTAAAGGCGCCGATGATCGATCTTGTTCGCCCAGCGCAATGCAAAAGCGACATTTTGCCAGTATCTCTCAAGGCCTGAACATTGGCAAGCAACAGGCTGTTTGGCAGGCTTTGCGACTTTGGCAGGGTGAAATCCTGATATTCGGCCGTTGGGCGCACATCGAAAAGCTGCGCATCCTGATAATCGGCGAGATATTGTTTTGGTGTGACTTCAGGAAGATCAATTTCATGCGCAACCACTTCGCCAAACGCTTTTGACCAGACATATTCGCCTTTTACAAAGCCGCGCCCCATCATCGCCGGTTTTTGGGTGTTGTGAATGGTTATATTGCGAAATCCAATCGCTTTTAACTGGTGGATGGCCTCAGCGCTTGCCTTGTCCTGCCAGTCAAGAAAATGAATTGGAAAATCAAGGTCTTGAAAAAGATAGCCAAGCCGCGTTGAAAAAAGCGAAAGCGGAATATTGGTGCTGCCAAACCAGTGACCGGCGACATAGTCGCGCCGTTCGCGGCTGTCGATCAGGGCAAAGCATGTTCCAGCGTCATATAGCGCGGCGAATAATCCGTAACTCATATCATTTTCCTAAAAGGCATTGGGGCGGGTAAGACGCAATATTGGGCAAAAGGCTGGATAGGCGGCTAGGCTAGCTCATAGCGGAACCGTTTTACCTTGCTCATATCGGTGCCCTCAATCCGCACAAGGCTGGTTGGCCCCTCGCGGGTTGGTGAATGCAGATCGCCTTCATTATAGACATGGGCAACCCCCGGGGTCAGGCGATAGGTGCGTGATATTTGCACCTTGCCTGCTTTTTCGGCGCTGGCATCTTCGATTTTGTCATAATCGCGCATTTCGGTTTCGCCGCGCGCTTGGGCGTAAATCGCCCATGACGGCCCATGATCATGCGGTGGTGATGTTTTCGGGCTGTCATAATTATGCGCCAAAATACAAAAGCCAAGCTCGGCATCTTGATAAAGCAAATCGCGCTCACCCGTTGTCAGCGGAACCAGCGTTTCGACATTGGCCGGATCTGACAGCAGGTTTTGCAACAATTCGGCAATCTTTTTTCGCCCATCTGGGCCGGGTGTCTCGCTAAGAATCCGGTGACAATCTTGGGCTAGGTTTGACAGAATTTCACTCATAAAACAGGCTCCAGACGTAAAAGCAATCTGCCCCAACAGGACAGTAATCAAGGACATTATCTTACCGCTGATCCGATGAAATTCAAAGGATTTTAGGCCTGTTGAAATGACAAAGTTCGAACCACTTGAGGCTTTGGTTTTTACTTGTGGTTTTGCTTATCGCTTTTACTGGGCTTGTCGTTTTTGTTCGCGCCATGCGGTCAAGATGCCAGCAAAGGCAATTAAGCTCATGCCAAGAAGCGCTTGTTGCGGCGGCCAAGCGTCAAAAATAACCCGCCCCCAAAATGCAGCAAATAAAAGATAGGTGAAATCAATTGGCGCAAGCCAGCTGCTATCAGCTGTCTGATAGGCGCGCGCAAGGCAGATATTGCCTGATAGATTCAGCACCGAACAGGCGATCGCAACGCCAAATATCAGCCAGGTCAATTCTGGCCAGCCAACTGCGACATAGGGCATTGCAGCCGCAATATCCGCTGGCACGGGAAATAGCGTCAAAATCACGATGCCAGCAAGGCCAGTCAGAAAAAACAAAACAGCAACCGCAATGGTAAGTGATAATGGGTTTTCATGCCGGCAGGAATGGCGAAGGGTCAGAATGTTGCAGGCATAGAAAAAACCTGCGGTAACCGGAAGAAGCTGGATTGGCGAGAAACGCGCATCAAAGGGGTCAAGAATAAACAGCGCCCCCGCGGCACCGATCATCAGCGCAGCAATGCGCCAAGGGCCAACCTTTTCGCCAAGAATTGGCCCGGCAAGAAGTGAAACAAAAAGCGGATAGGTGTATAATCCAGCAGCCATCTGCGCGACTGTCAGATAAGGCGCACCAGAAAAAAAGCAAAACATGCAGATGCTAAGCATAACAGCGCGAAAATAGACCGGACGCCAGTTTTGCGGCACAAGCAGGCCATAGCCGCCGCTAATCATGGCAAGCATGACAATAAAAAACGCATTGCCGACGGCGCGAATTGTCTGGAATTGCCAGAACGAGGTTTCAGGGGCAATCAGTTTGACCGTTGCATCTTGAAGCGCAAGCGTGAGAACGCCGACAAGCAATAAACCCATTGCCAAAAATGGCCGATCACCTGTTGGCGATTGAAAAAAAGGTAAATGTTGCTGTTTCACGATTGTTCCTAGCTTCGCACCCGGCTGGCATTTGCGTCAAATAGCGGTTTGTTTATTAAGCTGGCTTTCAGGCTTTGACCCAGAAGTTCGACAGTCCAGCCATCATTGCGAAGGGCAAATTCCTTTGGCACCATCGCCAGCGCAACCGAAGTTTTGGAAGCATGTGCAAATCCGCCAGATGTAACCCAGCCAACCACAGCCCCGTCAATTGAGACTGGCTCATCACCGATAACATCAGCGTCAATTGCGTCAACGGCAAGGCTGATAAGCCGTTTGCTGCCGCCATTATCGCGTTCGGCCAATGCCGCTTTCTTGCCAATGAAGTCAGCTGGTTTATCATAGGCCACAAACCGATCTAGCCCAACCTCGACAGGGCCGTAAAGCGGGCGATATTCACGCCCCCACGACCCATAGTTTTTTTCCAGTCGAAGGGCGTTGAGTGCGCGCGAACCAAACGGGCGGATATCAAAATCGCTACCCGCCGCCATCAAATCATCATAGAGCCGTGCAAGGCTTGCCGGCTTTACCCAGATTTCATAACCAAGATCGCCGCTATAGCTGACCCTGCCAACAATTGCTGGTGTCATGCCAACATCCATTTCGCGAACCGCCATAAAGCGCATTGCATCATGCGAAACATCGGTTTTGCTGCATTTTTGCAGAACCTCACGCGCCTTTGGCCCGGCAATTGTAAGCCCAACAAGATCAAGGCCAAGGCTTTTGACCTGAACCGAGCCATCATCGGGCAAATGCGAGAGGAACCAGCGCATGTGATAGCTTTCGGCAATGCCCGATCCAATGATCAGGAACCGCGTATCACCAAGTCGGGCAAGCGAGAAATCGCCAATGATTTTACCATCATCCTTTAGCATTGGTGCCAAAGTCATGCGGCCAATCGGTGGTATCGCTGCGGCAAGAAGCTGGTCAAGCCATGCCGCCGCGCCGCTGCCGCTAACCTCATATTTGGCAAAGCCGGATATATCACCAAGCCCAACTGCGTTTCTGACAGCCTTTGCCTCATTGCCAACATGGTCAAAATCAACCGAGCGACGCCATGAGAAAACATCGGCCGTTCCATCAGGTGCGAACCATTGCGGAACCTCAAGCCCGAAAGCAG
>Ga0181579_10004975_pt1 | contig 10287 bp, 10 predicted proteins | sample 071ome_24_FD_132996 | JGI IMG/M metagenome (GOLD analysis project Ga0181579, IMG submission 132996) | Coastal salt marsh microbial communities from the Groves Creek Marsh, Skidaway Island, Georgia - 071402CT metaG (megahit assembly) | ecosystem: Environmental > Aquatic > Marine > Intertidal... | reverse complement strand
TGCTGTTGCCGCATATCGGGTCAGCCACAATCGAGGGTCGCCTCGAAATGGGTGACAAGGTGATCATCAATATTCAGACATTCTGGGATGGGCACGCCCCGCGTGACCGGGTGATTGAGGCGATGCTCTAGCCGCCACAATTGCCGCAGTCGTCGCGCCGCGAGGTGCTGATTTCCATGAACCCGCCCCCTCGGGCGTCAAAAAGCAGCAGCCTGCCGGTCTGTTCGCCGCCAATCCCAAGAATCCAGTTCACGGCCTCCAGCGCCTGAAGCGCGCCGATCACCCCGGTGACCGGGCCAAGAATGCCGGCCTCTGAGCATCCGGGCGCTTGCTGGGAATCCGGCATGTCGGGAAACACGCAGCGGAAGCAGGGCGAGTTTGGTGTGCCAGCGTGAAAAACGGCAAGCTGTCCCTCGCTTCGCACGGCGCCACCAAAGACCAGCGGTGTTCCGGTGCGATAGGCCGCGTCGCCAAGACGATAACGCGTCTCGACATTGTCGGAACAGTCGATGACAAGATCGTGGGAGGACAGCAGAGATTCCACATTGCCGTCATCGAGACGCTCGCGACGCGGTGTGATCTTGATGGCCGGATTCAGCGCGGCGGCGGCGGCGGCGGCCTGATCGACTTTCGATGTGCCGATGCTGGCTGTTGTATGCAGAATCTGCCGGTTGAGATTGGTCAACTCGACAGACTCGTCATCCAGAATGGTGATATGGCCGACACCGGCCGCGGCAAGATAGAAAATCACCGGCGAGCCAAGACCGCCAGCACCAATCACCAGCATGCGCGCCGCCAGAAGCCGTTCCTGCCCGTCCTCGCCAACATCCGGCATGATCACCTGGCGGGCATAGCGTTCGAGATTCGCGTCACTCAGCATCGGCTTATATCCCCGTTGACCCAAACCCGCCATCACCGCGATCAGTGGCATCAAGCTTGTCGGCGAGGGCGATTGATACCTGGATGACCGGGGCGATCACCATCTGCGCGATTCGCATGCCGCGGGTGACGGTGAAGGGTGCCGCGCCAAGATTGATCAGGATCACCTTGACCTCGCCGCGATAATCACTGTCGATGGTGCCCGGGGCATTGGCAACTGTGACCCCGTGACGCAAGGCAAGGCCCGAGCGCGGCCGGATCTGAACTTCGTGGCCTGTTGGTATCGCCATGGCAAGACCTGTTGGAACGGCGTGCCGCTCGCCGGCCGCGATGATGATGTCGGCATCGATGGCGGCCGCGATGTCCATACCGGCGGCCCCCGGGCTTTCATAGGCGGGAAGCGGCAGATCGCCAAAATGCGGCAGGGTGCTGATAGACAGGGCGGTGGTCATGCGAAATGGGCCTCGATCCGTGTGGCAAGCCGATCAGCAAGGGCGACCTTTGACATTTGAGGCCAGTCTTCCGAGTCATTGCCGGTAAAGAGGGTGGCGCTGTTATTGTCGTTGCCGAAAACGGGCGCGCCATCGGCTGTTGTGACGTTGTTGGCGACAATCCAGTCACACCCCTTGCGCGCCAGCTTCGCCATCGCGTTTGCATGCAGGTCCTCGGCCTCGGCGGCAAAGCCCACAACAAGCCGTGGCCGGCTGGCATGGGTGGCGAGGTGGCGAAGAATGTCCGGGTTTTCGGCAAGCGACAGCGCCGGCGGTGCGCCGCCATCGGTCTTTTTCATCTTGCCGTCGAGAACGCCTGTAACATGCCAGTCGGCAACGGCGGCGGCACAGACAGCAATGTCGGCCGGCAGCGCCGCCTCGCAGGCGGACAGCATGTCACGCGCCGTTTCAACCGGCACCAGATCGACATGCTGTTGTGGCGTTGGAATGCCGACAGGCCCGCTGACAAGCGTCACACGCGCCCCGCGGTGGGCCAGCGCGGCGGCGATGGCGTGCCCCTGTTTGCCAGATGACCGGTTGGCGATGAAGCGGACAGAATCGATGGGTTCGACAGTTGGTCCCGAGGTCACGATGGCGTGGCGACCGGCAAGTGGTCCCTCAGCCGAAGGCGGATGAAGAAGATCATTGGCGGCGCCGACAATCGCCTCTGGTTCGCTCAGGCGGCCGGTGCCCTCTTCGCCGCATGCCATATCGCCAGCCGCCGGGCCAACGAAATGCACCCCGCGGGCGCGAAGACGATGCAGATTGTCCTGGGTTGCCGGGTTGGCCCACATCGCCGGGTTCATTGCCGGGGCCATCAGTACAGGCGCGGTGGTCGCCAGCAGAATGGTTGTGGCAAGATCATCGGCAAGTCCGTTCGCGGTCCGTGCCATCAGATTGGCCGTCGCTGGCGCCACCAACACAAGATCGGCCTCTCGCGCCAGCCGGATATGGCCCATTTCCGCCTCATCGGTCAGTGAGAACAGATCGGTGAATGTCTTGCTGGCCGTCAGGGCGGACAGGCTGAGTGGCGTGATGAATTCGCGCGCGCCGCTTGTCATGACGCCGGTCACTGTCACATCGTGATCCTGCAGGCGCCGCGCCACCTCAAGCGCCTTGTAGGCGGCGATTCCCCCGCCAATGATCAGCAGCACCCTGCGTCCGACGCTGTGGCCACTTTCCAGACTGGAAAAGGCGAGGCTTGCCGGGTCGATCTGCCAGCCACGCGCGCGCAACGCCTCGCAGACTGGCGCGTGGGCGCGCTGTGGCAGGGCGCCTCTGGCAAGATAATTGCTGATGGCGCTTGGGCCTACCCCCAAAAGGTCCTGCAACGCCTGACGTCCGCCAAGCGCGGTGATGATGGCGGGAAGATCACAATTTTTCATCTCAATTTCCGATATGTGAATTTATTTGAATTTATGTGAATATTGCAACCAAGGCAACCGTGATTGCCGCCAGTGTTGTCACAAGCGGCCATGAGCTTTTGCTTGTCACCGGTGTCGGCTCCTGGCGCGCCTCGAGGGCGTTCAGGATTCGGGGAAGCCGCGCCATCAGCATCATCGCCTCCTCCAGCAGATCCTCGGCCCGTCTGGCAAAACTTGCCTGATCCTTCATCCAGTCACCGGCAAGCGGGCGTGCCAGCGTCCACATATCGGCGTCCGGATTCAGCTGGCGTGCCACACCTTCGGCCATCATCATGGTTTTCTGCAGAAGGTTGAATTGTGGCTGGACGTCGATCGCAAACCGGCCCGAAAGCTGGAAAATCTGCCCGAGTACGGTGCCAAGCGACACCTCGCCAAGAGCCTTGCCCATCACCGGTTCGGCAACAGCACGGATGGATTGCGCAAAGGGCGCCAGCGGAACATTGTCGCCAAGCATGCCGGCATCGGCATGAAGCCGCGCAACAGCGTCGTAATCGCGGTCGAGCATGGCCGTCAAAAGTCGCGCCAGAAACAGCCTGTCGGCGAAATCCAGATGACCCATGATGCCGAAATCAATCGGCACCAGTGTGCCGTCGGCGGCGATGAAGATGTTGCCGGGATGCATGTCGGCATGGAAAAAGCCGTCGCGGAAGACCTGATTGAAGAAACAGCGGGCCGCCGCCTCGGTGATGCGATCGACATCATGACCGGCGGCTGCCAGCCCATCGACATCATCAATGCGGACACCATCGATCCACTCAATCACCAGCATCGCCGCCGTCGTGTGCTCGAGATCGACCCAGGGAACATGGATGCCGTCATCATCCGCCATATTGTCAGCAAGCTTGCCAGCCGCGGCGGCCTCAAGTCGAAGATCAAGCTCGATGTCGGAAATCTGCGTGAACTGATCAACCGCGGTGACAAGCTTCAGCCGCTGCAGATTCGGGGCCATCCATTCGAGGATTCGCGCCAGCGAATAGAACAAAGTCGTATCGGACTGCATGCGGCGCCGAATTCCCGGGCGCAGCAGTTTGACGGCAACCCGGCGGCCATCGACGAGTTCGGCATAATGAACCTGCGCGATAGACGCCGCCGCCACGGGCACATCGTCAAAGCGCCGGAATATGTCGGCAAGCGGTCTGCCAGCCTCATGCGCAACCTGGCGGCGCGCCAGATCGGGGTGAAAGGCGGGAAGACGGTCCTGAAGAAGGCTCAGCGAATGCGCCATATGCGGCCCTATAAGATCGGCCCGGGTCGACAGGGCCTGGCCAAATTTGATGAAGCCCGGGCCAAGTCTGATCAGGGCTTCTGCCAGCGCGCTGCCGGCATCAAGGCGCGCCCCGCGTGACCGGATCAGCCTGTCGCCAAGCGAACAGAACCGCCGCATCCAGCCAGGCAGAAGCGTGATCTGGGCCATATGGCCAAGCGTGCCGGCCCGGCCAAGATGCCAGGCAATCAGCGGCAGGCGCAGCATTGCCAGAATGATCTGCCAGCCGGATGCGCGCATCAGTCCAGTTTCCATCCCGAATGTATGCAGGCGATGCCGGCAGACATGCGGCGCACCCGCACCTGGGCAAAGCCGGCACCGGCAAACATGTCGGCAAGAACTTCCGGCGTCGGGAATGTGCGGATTGATTCGACAAGATAGCGATAGCTGTCGGCGTCGCCGGCGACAAGCTGGCCAAGTCGCGGCAGGACATTGAATGACCAGGCATCATAGGCGCGCGCCAGCACGTCACTGCTGACCTGCGAGAATTCAAGACACAGAAAGCGTCCCCCGGGCCGGAGGATCCGGTGTGCCTCGGCAATCGCCGCCTCACGGTGGGTGACGTTTCGAAGCCCGAAGGCGATCGTTACCAGATCGGCGCTGGCGGTCTGGAAGGGCAGCGCCTCGGCATTGCCGACGCACCAGTTGATCCTGTCTGCAAGCTTGCCAAGATCGCGCCGCTTGCGGCCCGCCGCCAGCATTGATTCATTGATGTCGGTAACGGCCGCGCTGCCACCCCCGGCTTTCAGAAAGCGAAGGCTGATATCGCCGGTGCCGCCAGCCAGATCGACAAGATGCTGATAGGGTTGCGGGGCCATCCAGTCGACCATCGCGGCCTTCCACAGCCGATGAACGCCACCGCTCATCAGATCGTTCATCAGGTCATAACGGGATGCCACCGAATCGAATACGTCACGGACAAGCCCCGCCTTTTCGGCGCGACGCACCGTACGGAAGCCGAAATCAATATCCTCATCCCCAATGTCCGTTTTCCAGGAGGGCTGGCGCTGGTTCATGCTGATCGATCCGCAATCTGTCGCGACGGGACTTCCGTCACGGGGTTTTCCGGCTATGCTGACGCCGGATATATTTCTGCATCATGTGATACACGAAAATTCGTCAGGAGGACCAAATATAATGTCGCGACCCTCTGCGGACCAGTCCGGCAGGTTCCGGCCCGGCAGGTTCCGGCCTGTCACGGTGACAATCTGGCATGCCTGAGCTTCCCGAGGTCGAGACCGTGCGTCGGGCGCTTGTGCCAGCGATGGAGGGCCGCCGGATTGCCGGCGCCTATGTCGGGCGGCCGGATCTGCGCTGGCCATTGCCCGCCAATCTGGCGTCAAGGCTGACCGGCCGGATGGTGGGGCCGCTTGCCAGACGTGGCAAGTTCCTGCTGCTGTCGCTTGACGGTGCGGAAACCATGCTGATGCATCTTGGCATGTCGGGATCGGTGCGAATCCATGAGCGCAAACCTGACGCCGGCAAACATGATCATATGATCCTTGAGATGACCGGCGTCGGCGGGTCGTCATGGGTTGTCTTCAATGACCCGCGTCGTTTTGGCTGGATCGACCTGTTCAGCGGCGATACCCACCCGATGCTGGCGAACATGGGACCGGAACCGCTTGGCAATAAATTCTCGGCGGCCACGCTGATGGTTGGGCTGGCGCCGCGCCGCGGTCCGGTGAAGACAGCGCTGCTTGATCAGCAGCTTGTTGCCGGCATTGGCAATATCTATGCCTGCGAAGCGCTGTTTGGTGCGGGCATTTCGCCCCGACGGCGCGCCTACACCATCCGCCAGCAGCGTGCCGAACGGCTTGCCACGGCGATCAGGGATGTTCTGACGCGGGCCATTGAAGATGGAGGCACCAGCCTTCGCGACCATGTTCAGCCTGGCGGCGAGATTGGCTATTTCGTGCAACGTCTGTCAGTCTATGGCCGTGATGGTGAGCCCTGTCATGCCTGCGGCACGACCATCCGCAGTCTTGTGCAGTCTGGCCGAAGCAGTTTTTACTGTCCCCACTGTCAGCGCTGAGGTAGCCTGACAGGATGCTGGCGTCTTCATCAAAACCCATACTGAATCCATTCCGGTTGCTGCCGGCCATGGCATTTGCCGTGACGCTGTTTGCGACGATTTTTCTTGCCGGGGCCGATGCCCGCGCCGAAAGCCCGCAGCAGCAATGGGTTGGTGACCTGCCGATCATGGCCGGCATGACAATCGAGCCCGAGCTTGGTTTTGCCTTTGATTCGCCTGGCGGGCGGATCGTTCTTGTTTTTGTGTCCTCATCGGCCGGGTCTGACGGTGTCCTTGCCTATTATAATGACGCGCTGGCGAGCCTTGGCTGGGCCGGGGCCAACGGCAATTGGGAACGCGACGACGAAAGCCTGAGCCTGGCGCAGGTCGATACGTCGGTGGGCCGCCTCTGGCGGATCCGGCTGAGCCCGCGCTGAGGCGGCATGACAGCGCCTTTTTACGGTGCAAAATCGCTTGACGAACCCGCGGAAATCAGCCATAAGCCGCTCCTCAACTGAAATTGACAGGATGGTCCGATGGCCAATCATATTTCTGCCAAGAAGCGGATCCGCCGTAACGCGCGTCGCGCAGCCATCAATGGCGCCCGCATGAGCCGCATCCGTACCTTTGTCAAAAAGGTCGAAACAGCCATTGCCGCTGGTGATGCCGATGGTGCCCGCACCGCATTGCAGAACGCGCAGCCCGAGATCCAGCGTGGCGTGACACGCGGTGTGCTTCATCGCAACACGGCATCGCGCAAGATTTCGCGTCTTGCCGCCCGTGTGAAGGCGGTTGCCGCCTGACGACTCAGCCGAATCGTGCTGATCCAACGCCCGTCCGCCTGCGGCCGGGCGTTTTTTGTTGCCCGAAATCCACTTTCGGCGGGCATCTGCCGATGGCCGGGCCGAGGTTGTGAATTCGATTTGGATGACGATGTTGAGACGTCATGTCATGCGATACCGATTCGGCCACTGAATTTTTTCACTTTCGGCTCTGATCACCCGGGCTGACCGGTGCAGGCTGTCAACAGGAATTTCTGCAATTGAGACCGGTTTATTTGCTGTTTCCCCCCTCCGACCATCTTGCCTAGGGCGATTGCCAGCACGTATTGTCGTCCCAAGGTCGCTGACGTCGACCGTCGCAAATATCGTTCATGATCATTGGTCATGATCATCATCCACCGGGGGCAGCTGCATGTCAGGCAGACAATATCCAGATCAGTCTGTCACCAAGCTGAACTCGTCCGATAACCCATCCGAAAACATCCCATCCGCAGACACACCGCCGGCGGCGGTGAACGGCGGGGCCCCGGCGGATGACGCCTGGCAGCGCGTTACCAGCCGCATGCGTCAGGATATTGGCGAGGCGGCGTGGCGTAACTGGATCAAACCGCTTCGGGTCAGCAGGCTTGAAGACGGCACTTTGACGCTTGAGGCAAACTCGACGCTGGCACGTGAGCGGGTGACAAGCCAGTATGCCGACAGGCTGCGGGTGATCTCGGCAGCGGAATACGGTACCGTTCGCAAGGTTGAAATCAGCCTTGCAAGTCAACAGGCACCGCGGATGTCGCAGCAGAAGCGCACGGCATCCGGCAGCAAGACACAGGGCACCGAGCCACTCGGTGCCGGGCTTGACCCGCGCTACACCTTTGCCAATTTCGTGGTTGGCAAGCCAAATGAGCTGGCCTTTGCGGTGGCGCGACGCACCGCCGAGTCGTCAACCGTGGCATTCAACCCGCTGTTCCTCTATGGCGGTGTCGGGCTTGGCAAGACACATCTCATGCATGCCATTGCCTGGCATATCCGCGAGCAGGACCCCAGCCGTCATGTTGTCTACCTGTCGGCCGAAAAATTCATGTATCGGTTCGTCCAGGCGCTGCGCTTCCGCGATACCATGTCCTTCAAGGAACAGTTCCGTTCGGTCGATGTGCTGATGATTGATGATGTACAGTTCATCAGCGGCAAGGATTCAACACAGGAAGAGTTCTTCCACACCTTCAACGCGCTGGTCGAGGATGGACGTCAGGTTATTGTGTCGGCCGACAAGTCGCCAACCGATCTTGAAGGGCTTGAGGAACGCCTGCGGTCACGCCTTGGATGGGGCATGGTTGCCGACATCCATCCCGCAGATTACGAGCTGCGGCTCGGCATTCTCCAGGCCAAGGCCGAGCGCGCCCGGATTGTTGTTCCGGACAAGGTTCTTGAATTTCTGGCGCATCGCATCTCGAGCAATGTCCGCGAGCTTGAAGGTGCGCTGACCCGTATCGCCGCGCATGCCAGCCTGGTTGGCCGCGAGATCACCATCGACAGCGCTGCTGAGTTGCTGTCCGACCTGCTGCGGGCCAGTAGCCGCCAGGTCAGTATCGACGAAATCCAGAAACGTGTGGCGACGCATTATGATGTGCGGGTTGCCGAGATGTTTTCCGCCCGGCGCGCCCGCAACATTGCCCGCCCACGGCAGGTCGCGATGTATCTTGCCAAGACGCTGACATCCTTTTCCTACCCCGAAATCGGCCGTCAGTTCGGTGGTCGTGACCACACGACGGTGATGCATGCCGTGCGGACAATCGAGGGGCTTGTCACCAGTGACGAGCGGATTGCCGAGGATGTCCAGCTGCTGCGCTCGCTTATCGCCAGCTAGCCTGCAATTTTCCAACTTTTTTCAAGCGGTTGCCAGATGGTATCTGGCAGGGGCCAAAGGCCTGCCATTGTCAATATTTTGGTGCTTGTTTGAATTTGCCATGCTATATTTTGTGGTCAATCGCAGTCTGCGGGTAAAAAGCTGTTGCCGGCGGCTTTGCCGCCGTCGGCGATGGACGGCAAATCCCGCAGGGTCCGGTCAACAGAGAAGAGACAGCCCATGAAATTCACCATTGATCGCATCAGCCTCCTGCGGCCGCTCGGGCAGGTGCAATCCGTCGTCGAACGCCGCAACACAATCCCGATCCTTGCCAATGTCGTCCTCCAGGCGGCGGATGGCGGCCTGTCGATGACCGCCACTGATATGGATATGGATATCGCCACGCAGGTCGAATGCGCGGTGGCGACGGCTGGGACAACCACAGTTTCGGCGCATCTTCTCTATGACATTGTCCGCAAGCTTCCCGAGGGGGCCGAAGTCGAAGTCGCTGTTGCCGACGGTCACGCGATGATCAGTGCCGGCAGGTCGAATTTCCGTCTGCCAACCCTGCCGGTTGAGGATTTCCCGGCGATCAGCGTTGGCGACATGCCCGACGCATTCATGCTGACCGCGGCCGATATGCGCGACATGATCGACGCGACCCGCTTTGCGATCTCCACCGAGGAGACGCGGTACTACCTGAATGGAATTTATCTTCACAAATCCGAGCAGGGCGATCTGTGCGCTGTCGCCACGGATGGTCACAGGCTGGCGCTGACCCGTCAGGGCCTGCCCACCGGCGCGGCCGCCATGCCGTCGATCATTGTGCCGCGCAAGGCGGTAACCGAACTTCGCAAGCTGCTGGATGATTTCGAAGGTGATGTTGGCGTGGCGCTGTCGGACACAAGGGCCGAATTCAGCATCGCGACGGTGAAGCTGCGGACCAAGCTCATTGACGGAACCTTTCCCGATTACACGCGGGTGATTCCGCGTGGCAATGACCGCATCATGCAGGTTGACGCGGCAAGCTTCTCGGCCGCGGTTGACCGGGTGTCGACGATCTCGTCCGAAAAATCACGCTCGATCAAGATGCGGTTGCAGCCTGGCATGCTGACCCTGTCTGCCAGCAGCACCGATGCCTCGAGCGCGGATGAGGAGATTGAGGTCAGCTATGATGGCGCCGAAATGGAAATCGGATTCAACGCGCGTTATCTCCTCGATATCGCATCACAGGTCGAGAGTGACACCATCGAATTCGCGCTTGCCGATCAGGGATCGCCAAGCCTGGTGCGCGCGCCAGGCGACGAGGCGACGCTGTTCGTACTGATGCCAATGCGGGTGTGAGCGGTTCTTGACGGTCCTGATGGAAAGACAGCAGGTGGCGCCGGGCCGGCAGGCCGAGGCACAGCTGACAACATTGTCACTTCGGGATTTTCGCAATTACGCCGACTGCCGGGTGATGATCGACGCGCCAAATGTGCTGCTTCTTGGCGAGAATGGCGCTGGCAAGACCAACCTCATGGAGGCGGTGTCACTTCTTGCCCCTGGCCGTGGCCTGCGCCGCGCCCGCGCCGAACACCTGCCACGTCAGGCCAG
>Ga0181579_10004971_pt1 | contig 10290 bp, 8 predicted proteins | sample 071ome_24_FD_132996 | JGI IMG/M metagenome (GOLD analysis project Ga0181579, IMG submission 132996) | Coastal salt marsh microbial communities from the Groves Creek Marsh, Skidaway Island, Georgia - 071402CT metaG (megahit assembly) | ecosystem: Environmental > Aquatic > Marine > Intertidal zone... | reverse complement strand
GCGAGTCTAACGGTCGCCTCGCCGGGTGCCGGCGGCACCTGCTCCCCTACGCTGCCCCAATGAGCCTCGAGCCGCACACCGTCGTCGCAGACCGGCTCCACCGTGCCCGGCAGCGCTACACGGGCGGCCGCCGGGCGCTCGTGACGACGCTGCTCGGCGCTGGCCGGCCGCTCACGATCGCCGAGCTGCTGGACACCGACGAGGCCTGGTCGCAGAGCTCCCTCTACCGCAACCTCGGCGTCCTCGAGTCGTGCGGCGTCGTGTCCCGGCTGCCATCGACCGACGGGGTCGCGCGCTTCGAGGTGGCCGAGGAGCTCTCGCGTCACCACCATCATCTCGTGTGCTCGGCCTGCGGTCGACTCGATGATGTCGACCTGCCCGCGCGCGTCGAGGCGACGCTGCACCGTGTGACCGCCGAGGCCGGTGAGGCGCTCGGTTACGAGGTCGAGGAGCACCGCCTCGAGCTCATCGGACGCTGCGCGGACTGCCGCTGACCCGCCCGGTCCGAGGACGCCTCAGCGCAGCCAGCGCGTCACGTCCGAGCAGGACGATGAAGAAGCCCAGCACGCTCACCCCGGCGATCGTCGCGGCGGTCGCCGTCGCGAGGTGGTAGCTCGCGAGCAGTCCGACGACGACGGCGAGCGATCCGAACCCGACGGACGCGACCATCACGACGGGAACGCGCCGCGCGACGAGCACGGCGGTGGCCGGTGGGGCGACGAGGAACGCGAACACGAGGAGCGTGCCGACGGCTCGGAACGAGGACACCACGACCAGCGCGACGAGCGCGAGCATCACGAGGTGCGCGGCCTGCGGTCGGAGCCCGAGCGTGCGCGCCTTCGCACGGTCGTAGGTGAGCGCGAGGAACGGGCGGTAGGCGACCACGCTCGCGACGACCGCGATCAGCGTCGCGACAACGAGGACGCGGAGGTCGTCGCGACCGACGCCGATCGGATCGCCGAAGAGGATCGTCGTGAGATCGCCGGCGTAGGCGCCGCGCGCCGAGATGATCGCGACGCCGAGCGCCAGCATCCCGACGAAGAGCAGCCCGATCGCGGTGTCCTCTCCGAGCCGGCTGCGCGTGCTGACGACCGACACGCCGCCGACCATCACCGCCGCCCCGAGCGCAGCACCGAGCAGCAGGTCGCCGCCGAGGAGGTAGGCGAGCGCGATGCCGGGCAGCACCCCGTGCGCGAGGGCGTCACCGATGAAGGCGAGCCCGCGCAGGACGACCCACGTCCCGACGAGCGAGCTCGCGACGACGGTGAGCAGCCCGGCGGCGAGCGCGTTGCGCATGAAGCCATACGTGAAGGGCTCGAGGAGGAGCTCAGCCATGGTCGTCCATCCGCAGCGACCCCTCCGCGGGGCGCCGGCCAGCGATAGTATAGGAATGGTTCTCAGAAGAGACCCCGACGCGGACGGACCCCACGGCATGCGCGACCAGGACCGCAGCGACCTCGCGGTCGAGCTCGAGGACGTCTGCGTCCGCTACGGCGAGATCGAGGCCCTGCACGACGCGACGCTCCGGATACCACGCGGCGTGTCGGTCGCGGTCATCGGGCCGAACGGCTCGAGGAAGTCGACCCTGCTCGGCGTACTGTCGGGGCTCGTCACCGTCGAGTGCGGCATGGTGCGCGTGCTCGGGGAGCCGCTCCCCCCGCGCCGCGGACGCGTCGCCCACGTGCTGCAGGACATCTCTGTCCGTCCTGAGGTCCCGATGACGGTCGCAGAGACGGTGCGCCTCGGCACCTACGCGGAGCTCGGGCTGCTGCGCCGACCGACCGCTCGGACGCGCGAGCGGATCCGCGAGGCCGTCGAGCGGCTCGCGATCGGCGACCTGCTCGACCGCCAGCTGCCGGAGCTGTCCGGCGGCCAGCGTCAGCGCGTGCTGATCGCGCAGGGACTCGTGCAGGACGCGGACGTGCTGCTCCTCGACGAACCGGTCGCCGGACTCGACGTCACGAGCCAGCGCATCATCCTGGACGTGATCGAGGCCGAGCGCGACCGTGGTCGCACCGTCATCACCACGACGCACGACATCGGCTCCGCAGCGCGCGCGGACCTCGTCGTGCTCGTCGCGACCGACGTGATCGCGTTCGGCACCCCCGACGAGGTGCTCACCCCCGAGCACCTGTCACGCGCGTTCGGCGGCCATCTCCACATGCTGCCCGACGGAACGCTCGTGCTCGACGACCCCGCCCATCATGGTGCGCCCGCGGCACCGGCGGCAGCGAGCCTCGACCACGGCCATCATGACCACGAGCATCACGCCGACGACCACGCCTGACCGGCGCCGCCCGCGACGTCAGCGGGCGAGGTCGACCACCACCGGCGCGTGGTCGGACGGCTTGTCCCCGGCCTCGTTGTTGCGCCGCGCGATGCGGTCGACCTCCACGGCGGCGACATCGAGTCCCGCGACGAGCGCGAGGTCGATGCGCAGCCCGTGCCCGCGGTGGAACGCGCCACCGCGGTAGTCCCACCACGTGAACGCCTCGCCCGTCGGGAGCACAGCGCGCTGGGCATCGACCATGCCGAGCGCGAGCAGCGCGGCGATGCCGTCGCGCTCCGGCCCCGTGACGTGCGTCGCCCCCTCGGGGAACGCCGCGAGGTCCCACACGTCCTGGTCCTCCGGCGCGACGTTGAAGTCGCCCGCGACGACCGTCGGGCCGGCGGCGACGAGCACCGCCAGCCGGTCGCACATCGCGGCGAGGAAGTCGAGCTTGCGCGGGTACCACTCGCTCGCGACCTCGCGGCCGTTGGGCACGTAGACCGACGCGACGCGGACGCCGTCGACGGTCGCCTCGATCCAGCGCGCCTCCTCGGGGACGGGGTTGCCCGGCAGCTCGCGCGACACGTCGGCGACCGTCAGGTCCTCCCGTACGAGCAACGCCACTCCGTTCCAACGCCCCTCCGACGACTCGACGGCCGAGTAGCCGAGCTCCGCGAGCGCGTCGTGCGGGAACGCGTCCGCGGCCAGCTTCGTCTCCTGCACGCACACGACGTCCGGCGCGTGCGCCGCGAGGAGCTCGGGGACACGCGGCCAGCGCGCCTTGAGCGAGTTGACGTTCCAGGAGATGAGTCGCATGCCGGGGACGCTAGCGGTGCGACGGCTAGCGTCCCTCCGGCCCGGCCGATGCCGTCCGGGACCGGAACCGGCCCCGAGGTCACGATGTCCGAGCTGCGCCGACCCGGATGGCTCACCACACCGATCCTCGCCGTGTCGGGCCTGTCGATCGGCTCGGGGATCGCCCAGTTCGGCGTGACCGCGGTCATCGGCGACGTCGCGGCCGCCTTCGGTGAGGTCGGCGGCGGCGACGACCTGACCGCACAGATCGGGCTGCCGGCGACGACCGTCGGGCTCGCTCTCGCGGTCATCCGCCTGACCTCGCTCGCGTCGCTCCCCGTCGCCTCGATCGCCGACCATCGCGGACGTCAGCGCGTCCTCGTCGCACTCTCCGTCGTCGGCCTGTCGCTCACCACGCTCGCCGCGCTGGCGCCCGGTTTCTGGTGGTACGTCGCGCTCGTCGCGCTCGCTCGCCCAGCGCTGTCCGGCGTGAACGCGATCACGGGCGTCGTCGCCGCCGAGGAGACGCGAACGAAGGACCGGTCCGCCGCCATCGCACTCGTGACCGCCGCCTACGGCATCGGTGCCGGCCTCATCGTCGTCGCGCGTGCGGCGCTCGGGAGCCTCGCGACGTTCCGCGTCGTCACCGCGACCGCACTCGTCCCGCTGGCGCTGCTGCCGCTGATGGTGCGCGGTACGCGCGAGCCACGCATCGCCCGCGGTCACCTGCGCCGGCGCGGGATGCTCGGTGCTGTCCCGCGCGAGTACGTCCGCAGCGTCATCGTCCTGAGCGCGCTCAGCGGCTCGATCGCCCTCGCGACGGGACCGGCGTTCTCGTACCTGTTCGTCTACGGGGAGCGCGTCCTGGGCGCGTCGGCCGGACTGCTGGCGCTCCTCGTGGTGCTCGCAGGGCCGGCCGGCCTCGTCGGGATCCTGCTCGGTCGCGCGGCGGCGGACCGCATCGGGCGCAACCTCGCCGCCGGCGTGTCGATGGCCGGCACCGGCGCGGCCGTCGCATGGGCCTACGGCGGGACTGCACCGCGCCTCGCGATCGGTTACCTGTTGGCGATCATGGCGTCGAGCGCCTTCGCCCCGCCGACGGGTGCGCTCGGGGCGGAGCTCGTCCCGACCCGCATCCGCGCGACGCTCGCCGGATGGATCACGTTCGCGGGTGTGCTGGGTGCCGTCGTCGGGATCGCGGGGTTCGGGGTGCTCGCGGACGCGACGGGCGGGTTCGACAGTGCCGCCCGCACGATCGGCATCGTCACTGCGCTGTCATCGGTCGGCTTCCTGGGGCTACCTGAGACGCGCGGGGTCGAGCTCGAGGACCTCGAGGCCGACGCCTGAGGACGGTCAGCCGCGTCGCTTCGGCGGGGCGAGCAGCTCGCCGAGCGTCGACGTGACCCACGCGATGAGGTCGTCGGGCCGTGGGCGCGGCAGCGGGACGGTCAGCAGCCGCGATGCCGGCCGGTGCTCCGCGCCGGGGTGGAGCCGTTGGAGGCGGACCTGCGCGGCCTCGCCGAGGTCGACGGGCAGGACGCGCAGCCGGTCCCCGCGCGCGACGACGACCTCCTCGATGTCCCACCGGCCGAGGAGCACCTTGAGCGCGGCGAGCGCGGTGAGCCGACGTGCCGGTTCGGGCAGCGGGCCGAAGCGGTCGACGAGCTCCGCCTCGAGCGCTCGGAGCCCCTCTGCATCGCGCACGGCGGCGAGCCGGCGGTAGAGGTCGAGCCGCGTGTCGCTGTCGGCGACGTAGTCCTCGGGGAGGTGCGCGTCGACGGGGAGCTCGACGCGGATGTCGGTCTCGACGGGGAGCGGCTCGCCGCCCAGCCGAGCGAGCTCCTCCTTCAGGAGCTGTGTGTACGCATCGAACCCGATCGCGGCGACCTGGCCGGACTGCTCCGCACCGAGCACCGTGCCCGCGCCGCGCAGCTCGAGGTCTCGCATCGCGATCGCGAGGCCCGAGCCGAGCCGCGACTGCTCGGCGACGGTGGCGAGCCGCTGGTGCGCCTGCTCCGTCATCGATGCGTCCGGCGGGAACAGCAGGTAGGCGTAGCCACGCTCGCTCGAGCGGCCGACGCGCCCGCGCAGCTGGTGCATCTGCCCGAGCCCGAGCAGGTCGGCCCGCTCGACGATCAGCGTGTTCGCGTTCGGCACGTCGAGACCGGACTCGATGATGGTCGTGCACACGAGCACGTCGAGCTCGCGCTCCCAGAAGCGCAGCATGACCTGCTCGAGGGCGCGCTCGTCCATCTGCCCGTGCGCGACGCCGACGCGCGCGTCAGGGACGAGCGCCGTCACGCCGGCCGCAGCGTCCTCGATCGTGTCGACCTGGTTGTGCACGTAGAAGACCTGCCCGTCGCGCAGGAGCTCGCGGCGGATGGCGAGCTCGACCTGACGCTCGTCGAACGGCTGGACGACGGTCACGACGGGCTGACGGTCCTCGGGCGGCGTCTCGATGACCGACAGGTCGCGGATGCCGGAGATCGCCATCTCGAGCGTTCGCGGGATCGGGGTCGCCGACATCGTGAGCACATCGACGGATGCGCGCAGATGCTTGAGCCGCTCCTTGTGCGCGACGCCGAACCGCTGCTCCTCGTCGACGATGACGAGCCCGAGCTCCTTGAACGTCACCGACCTCGCCAGCAGCGCGTGCGTCCCGATGACGATGTCGATCGTGCCGTCGGCGACGCCGTCGAGCACACGACGCCGCTCGGCCTCGGGGACGAACCGGCTGACGACGCCGATGCGGACCGGGAAGCCCGCGAAGCGCTCCCGGAAGGTCTCGGCGTGCTGCTGCGCGAGGATCGTCGTCGGCACGAGCACCGCCACCTGCGCCCCGTCGAACACGGCCTTCCCCGCGGCGCGCACCGCGACCTCCGTCTTGCCGAACCCGACGTCACCCGCGAGCAGCCGGTCCATCGGGAGCGGCGCCTCCATGTCGCGCTTGATCTCCTCAACGACAGTCAGCTGGTCGATGGTCTCCACGTGCTGGAAGGCGTCCTCCAGCTCACGCTGCAGCTCACCGTCCGGTGCGACGGCGCGACCCGGTGCGTGCAGGCGCGCCGTGTACAGGCGCACGAGCTCCGCGGCGAGCTCCGCCGCAGCCCCGCGAGCACGGCTCCTCGCGCGCTCCCACTGCGCGCCGCCGAGCCGCATGACCGTCGGCTCCTCGCCGCCCCGGTAGCGGGTGAGCGCGTCGACCTGGTCGGAGGGGACGAACAGCGTGTCGCCGCCGTGATACTCGACGACGACGTAGTCGCGATGCACCGTGCGCCCGTCGAGCCCCTCCGACGCGCGAGTCACCATGCCGCGGAAGACGCCGACGCCGTGCGTGCGATGGACGACCGCGTCGCCGTCAGCGAGGGAGACGACCGCGTCCGCGGCGCGCATGCGCGTCCCGAGGCGGCGGCTCGCACGGCGACGACGCGGACCGAACAGGTCCGTCGCGGCGAGCAGCGCGACCCCGAGCGACGGCGCATCGAAGCCCGTGGGCAGCGCGGAGACCACGACCTCGACGCGGCCCGGCTCCGGACGGGGCGGGAGCACCTCGAGGACCTGGGCCGGCACCCCGTGCCCGGTGAGCACGTCGACGATGCGCCGCGCCGGTCCCTCGGCGTCGGCGCTCACGACGACACGTCGCCCCTCTGCGAGGAGCGCCCGCGCGCGCCCGGCGAGCGCGTCCACGTCGCCGCGCAGCGAGTCCCACGGCCGCACATCGAGCGGCTCGTCACCGGCGCCAGCGAACGGTCCGACGCGGGCGACCGCTCCCCCGCGTCCCTCGACCTCCGCGATGAGCTCCTCGGGAAGGGCGAAGCCGACGGGTCCATGGGACCCGCCGAGCCGCCAGGTGACCTCAGCCAGCCCCTCGGCCTCGGCGAGGATCGTCCGCGCGCGCTCGTCGCAGCGGACCGGGTCGACGAGCACCAGGCCCGTGCTGCGGGGCATGAGCCCGGCGAGGAGCGTCGCGTCACCACGCAGCGCGAGCGCGAGCGACTCCGCACCCTCGACACTGCGACCCTCGGCGAGCGCGACGAGCGCCTCCGCATGCTCCGGAGCGCCGGCGACCGCCGCACGTGCGAGCGTCGTGAGCTCCTCGTCGGCGACGAGCTCACGCGCCGGGTCGATGCGGACCTCGTCGACAGGTGCGATCGAGCGCTGGTCGCCGACGCCGAAGCTCCGCAGCCCCTCGATGTCGTCGCCGAACCACTCGATGCGGACCGCGTGATCCGCGGCCGCGGGGAAGACGTCGAGGATGCCGCCGCGCACCGCGAACTGGCCGCGTGCCTCGACGTGGGGCAGCCGCTCGTAGCCGAGGGCGACGAACTCGCCGATGACGCGCTCGAGCGACGACGGTCCCGGTGCGAGCTCGAGCGGACGGCGCTGCGCGACCCGTGGGTCCATCGGCTGGAGCGCCGCTCGCACGGGCGCGACGACGGCGAGCAGCGGCTCGGGATGCGCGTCGGGCCGGGCGATGCGGTCGACGACAGCGAGACGACGACCGACCGTCGCGGGCTGTGGGGAGAGCCGCTCGCTCGGGAGCGTCCCCCACGCCGGGAAGACCTCTACCCTCCCCTCACCGAGGAGGGCGCCGAGCGCGTCGGCCATCGCACGCGCGTCGGCGCTCCGGGGCGTGACGACGAGCAGCGGCGCCGCACGCTCCGCGAGGAGCGCGGCGACGACGGGCTGGGCGGCCTGCGGTGCGACGAGCGCGTTCTCCACACCGACCGCGTCCCACGCGGCACGGGCCGGACGCAGCAGCGCGGCGAGCGGCCCGACCGCGAGCCCCGGGTCCAGGACGTCGTCGACGTCGGCCGCCGCGCGCGCGCCCGGGTCGACCGCGCTGCTCACCTCGGCTTCGGTCGACCTCGGCGGACCGCGGTCGGGTCGATGCCTCCCGGGATCGGGAGCGAGCGGGTCAGCGGCTTGAGCCTGCGCTCGAGCTTCGCGATCTCCTTGCGACCGACCTTCACGGGCAACCGGTTGACGCGTGCCTGCAGCTTCCCGAGCGGGACGCAGTCCTCCTCGTCACCGACGATGAGCGTGTGGATCGGCACGTCACCGACCGCGCGCGACAGACGCTTCCGCTCCTGAGCGAGCAGTCCCTTCACGCGCTGGGCGGAGCCCTCCCCGACGAGCACGACGCCCGGCCGACCGACGACGCGGTGGACGAGGTCCTGCTTGCCGTTGATCGCGACGGCCGGGGTGACGAACCATGCGCCCCGCATCTGCTCGAGGACGGCGGCGGCCGCGCCGAGCTGTCCCTCGATGGCTCCGTACATCGCACGGCGCGCCCGAAGGTTGAACACGATGAGCGCGGCGAGCAGTCCGGTCAGCAGCGCCATCGGCGCGATGGCCCACGGCGAGATGAGGAGGCCCGCGCCGCCGCCCGCCGCGAGCCCGAGCGCGCCGGCGAGGATGACCCAACCAGCAGCACGCGGATCGAGGTTGCGGAGCTGCCGCCATACGGCAGCGAGGTTGCGGAAGGTCTGCATCAGCGGTCCTCCTCGTGCCGCACGGCGTCACCCGGGTCTGCACCCGGTCCTGCGCCCGAGGCGCGTCGGCCGTGGAAGCGGTTCTGCGCCGTCTCGAGCCCGTCGGCGATCAGGGCGGCCACCGCGTCGGCGGCTGTGGCGAGCACGGTAGCGACGGCGTCGCGCTCCTCGGCGGCGAAGGGCCGGAGCACGTGGTCGGCGGCGACCGTGGAACCCGGTGGGCGTCCGACGCCGATGCGCACCCGCAGGTAGCCGGGGCCACCGAACGCGCGGTCGAGATCCTTGAGCCCGTTGTGCCCACCGTGCCCACCGCCGCGCTTCAGGCGCAGCTCCCCGAGCGGAAGATCGAGGTCGTCGTGGCAGACGACGATCCGCTCGATCGGCACGCGGTACCAGCCGGCCGCCCGCTGGACCGGGCCGCCCGAGACGTTCATGAACGACTCAGGCACCGCGAGGACGACGGGAGCGCCGGCGATGCGGACCTCCGCCGTACGGCAGCCGGCGCGGCGGTTGCGTGCGAGCGCTGACCCGGCGTCCGCAGCGAGATGCTCGACGAGCTCCGCGCCGATGTTGTGGCGCGTCCCCGCGTACTCAGCGGGCGGGTTGCCGAGTCCGGCGACCAGCCAGCGCCCGTCGGTCACGCCGCAGCGTCGCCGTCGGTCGCGGCAGCCTCCTCGGCGCCCTCCTCGGCGGTCTCGCTCGTCCCGCCACCGGCCGGGGCGTTGATCGTGACGATGACGCGGTCCGCGTCGTCACCGATCTCCGCGCCCGCAGGGAGGAGAGCAGCGACGTCACCGAGCCGCCTCACGTCACCGATGCCCATGCCCGCGACCGACAGCTCGATGAAGTCGGGCGTGTCGAGCGGACGGACGCGGATCGGCACGACGTGTCGGACATGGTTCAGGTAGCCACCGTCGCGCTGGACGTCGTCGAGACCGACGAGGTGGATCGGCACCTCGATGTCGATCTGCTGGTCCTGGTCGACCGCCAGAAGGTCGAGGTGGAGCACATCGCGTCGGACGGCGTGACGCTGCAGGTCGCGGGCGACGACGAGCGTCGTGCGCCCCTCGAGCTCGAGCGCGATGAGCGCGTTGCGACCCGCCGGGCCGTTCAGTGCGTGGAACAGCTCACGCGCGTCGACGCTGACGGGCGTCGGCTCGACCTCGTGCCCGTAGACGATCGCGGGGACGCGGCCGTCGCGGCGGAGGCGGTTGGACTCGCCCTTGCCGGCAGCGGCGCGCGGCAGAGCGGTGAGGGTGACCTGCTTCGACAACGGAGTGCTCCTGCTGGAAGGTCCCCGGCGTGGGTCGGTCACCATGAGGCGGCGAGGTGTCACGTGGGGTGCCGCGGCGGTCACGGGCGCGGATGTCCGAGGACGGCGCGGGGCGACGGAGCGAGCGGCGCGCGGATGCTACCGGTGCGGGACAGGGCCCGGCAACCGGACCCAGAGCATCCGGAGCGGCCCGAGCGGCCCGGGGGTCCGCCTCAGACGTTCTCGCCGCGGAAGATCTCCGAGACCGACTCGTCCTCGAACACCGCCCGCAGCGCGGAGGCGAGGATCGGCGCGATCGAGAGCACGACCAGCTTGTCCATGTGCAGGTCGGCCGGCAGCGGGATCGTGTTGGTCACGACGACGCGCTCGATCACGCTCGCGTCGAGACGCTCGACGGCGGGGCCGGAGAAGATCGGGTGCGTCGCACAGGCGATGACCCGCTCGGCGCCGCGCTCCTT
>Ga0181579_10004970_pt1 | contig 10293 bp, 12 predicted proteins | sample 071ome_24_FD_132996 | JGI IMG/M metagenome (GOLD analysis project Ga0181579, IMG submission 132996) | Coastal salt marsh microbial communities from the Groves Creek Marsh, Skidaway Island, Georgia - 071402CT metaG (megahit assembly) | ecosystem: Environmental > Aquatic > Marine > Intertidal... | reverse complement strand
CACATAGCCGTCGGTGATGCCATTGGCCTCAATCACCGCCATCTTCGCGGCATCAACCTCGTCATCGCTGATCGGGATGTCGAAATCCATCAATTTGCAGGAATTTCGCAGGCGCTCGGTATGCTCGCGGCCCTTGAAGATCATGCCGGAATAGACACGCTCGCCCTCGAAGACCAGACTTGCATAATGCAGGCCATGGCTCAGCGTGTGGGTTTTGGCATCACGCCATGGAATGATCTCGCCATTCAGCCAGATGCTGCCGTCACGGTTATCGAACGGTATCAGGGCCATCTTCGTCTCCTCCAGCGGACACGCCCCATCGTGCCGCGCCTACCGGATCGCAAAATTAGTTCCAATCCGGTCTTATTGTGCTAATGATTCGATACGCTACCACCGCCCCGGATTATTGGTCAACATGGCTGACATAAAACCCATCGGAAAGGCTCTTTTCCTGCGCGAGGAGGAGCTTCGGCGTGGCATCGAGCTGATGTTCTTTGCCTACCGGGATTTCACCGGCGAGGCGGATTCGATCCTTGCCGAACAGAATATGGGCCGGGCGCATCACCGAGCGATCTATTTCATCGGCCGCAACCCGGGGATCACCGTCAGCGAATTGCTGGCGATCCTGAAAATCACCAAACAAAGCCTGTCACGCGTGCTGTCGGCACTTGTGGATTCCCAGCATGTTGTCCAGAAGACCGGCCCCGATGACCGGCGCCAGCGACTGCTCTATCTGACCGAGCGGGGCAACGCGCTGGAAGCGCGTCTGACCGAGGTTCAGGGGCGGCGATTCGCCAAAGCCTATCGCGATGCCGGCATGACAGCGGTCGAAGGGTTTCAGCGCGTCCTTGAAGGGCTGCTTGATCCGGAGACACGGCGCCAGGTCAGCGCGCTGGGCGATGCGCGCGAGGCACGACAGGATGACTAGGCGCGGGGCGTGTCAACATGATGGGTGATGACGCCTTGCAAGGGCAGCATATCCTTGTCATTGACGATGATGAACGGTTGCGGTTGCTGTTGCGGCGCTTCCTCGAGGAAAGCGGGTTCCGGGTGACCGATGTCGGGTCGGCCGGCGAAGCACGGCAACTCCTCGACGGGTTCATCTTTGACCTCCTCATTGTGGACATCATGATGCCCGGCGAGACGGGGTTGGAATTTCTCAGCGACATACGCGGTGGTAATCAGGTGCCGGCCCTGTTCCTGACCGCGATGGCCGAAACCGAACACCGTATCGCCGGCCTTGAAAGCGGGGCTGATGACTATATGTCGAAACCTTTCGAGCCACGGGAACTTGTGCTGCGGATCAGGTCCATTCTCAGCCGCGCGGCGGCGCAACGTGCCGCGCCAAGCAAAACCATCACGTTCGGCCCCTACAGTTTTGACCGGACGACCGGCGTTCTGATGCACAGCACGGGCCGCATCCACATCACCAATGCCGAGCAGAAACTGCTTGCCAGCTTTGCCGGGTCACCCGACAAGATTCTCTCGCGCGACGACATCACCGAGGCGATGGACAGCAGCATGCGCGGGCGATCGATCGACGTCGCCGTTGCCAGGCTGCGGGCCAAGATCGAGCCTGACCCGCACTATCCGGTCTATCTGCAGACAATCCGCAACAAGGGCTGGATGCTTCGCACCGACAGCCCGGCCGGAGGCGGCAATGCAGCTTCGTAACTATCTGCCGAAAACGCTGTTCGGGCGCATGCTGTCGATCATCCTGGTACCGATGATTCTGGTGCAGGTGATCACCGTCTTCATCTTCTATGAACGACATTGGGACACGGTCACACGCCACATGGCGGGCCAGCTTGCCGCTGACATAAGCCTGCTTGCCGACAGGCTTGGCGAGACAGCCGACGAGGCGACAATCGAGCTGATCCAGCAGACTGGATGGCAGTATTTTTCCTTCCCCGTCCAGTACAATGCCGAGGCCGAGTTTCCGGGGCGGAATATCAATCCACCGGCAAGCTATGCCGAGGAGGTGCTTCGCTATGAACTCGGCGTCAGGTTGAAACAGGAATGGCATGCCGATCTGGAATCGGACCCGCATCTTGTCTTTGTCGATCTGGCGCTGGATCCCGGTGTGCTGCGAATCTACGCCAGCCGCAAACGCATCTTCTCATCAACAAGCTGGACCTTCTTCGGCTGGACGCTTGGCTCCTCGATCCTGCTCTTTGCGATTGCCCTGCTGTTCATGCGCGGTCAGGTGCGGCCGATCCTGCGGCTTGCCAACGCCGCGCGGGCGCTTGGCCTTGGACGTCAGGCACCGGATTACCGGCTTGAAGGCGCGCGTGAGGTGCGGCTTGCCGGCCGCGCCTTCCAGGCCATGCGTCATCGCATCATGCGCCAACTGAACGAGCGGACTGAAATGCTGGCCGGCGTCAGCCACGACCTTCGCACACCGCTGACCCGCATCCGCCTGCAGCTCGAATTGATGGAGAACCGTGAGGACGCCGGGGCGATCCGTTCCGATCTTGCCGAGATGGAGGGAATGATCGACGCCTATCTGAGCTTCGCCGCCGGCGAGGGGGAGGAGCCGACCGAGGAGACCGACCTGCAGACGATGCTCGACAGGATGATCACCCAGACCCGCAATACCCATGCCTTTGACATCAGCTTTGACGCGCCCTCGCCACCTCTGCCGATCTTCCCGCTTCGGCGCAAGGCCATCAGGCGGGCATTCGAGAACGTCATCTCCAACGCGCTTGCCTATTCAAAGCAGGCCCGCGTCACCGCCAGCTATCACAATGACGAGGTGACTATCACCTTTGATGACAATGGCGCCGGCATTCCGGCCGAGCGTCGGGCAGACGCGCTGCGGCCCTTTGTCAGGCTCGAGACCTCGCGCAACCGGCAGACAGGCGGCACCGGGCTTGGCCTGTCAATCACCAGCGATATCGTGATGGGTCACGGCGGCGACCTGACACTTGACGATTCGCCGCTTGGCGGGTTGCGGGTGATCATCAAACTGCCTGTCTGAATACTGCCTGTCTGATTTGGGCGGTGAGTCAGTGAAGCCGGCTGCCGTCAGGGGTGTCACTGTCGGGCGACACCAGCACCACCTCGCCGCTTGCATTGGCGACGCCAAGCGTCAGCACCTCGGACATGAAGGGGCCGATCTGGCGCGGCGGAAAATTCACCACCGCCATGACCTTTTTCCCGATCAGCGTTTCAGGACTGTAGAGTTCGGTGATCTGTGCCGATGACCTGCGGGTGCCGATCTCCGGACCAAAATCAATCACCAGCTTGAATGCCGGCTTGCGGGCTTCCGGGAACGGGGTCGCCTCGACGATGCTGCCGCATCGGATATCGATTTTCATGAAATCGTCGAAGCTTGCGCTTGGACTCGCCTTGTTATCCTGGCTCATGGTCATCCTGGCTCATGGGTATCTCCGGGGTTTGCAGGGCGGCTACTGGTATCGCCCGCCCGGGGCCTGATCCAGCGGCTCATCATCGCTGCCGATGTCGTTCTCAACATCATTGTCCTGTGAGGCGCCGCCACGAAGAACGCGTAGCGTCCGTCCCCATTCCTCGGCCGTCGCCAGACGCCGGTCGATCTCTTTCATCGTCGTCGCCATATCGGGCGTGTCATCTTGCTGCCAGGTCCGCGCCACCACCATGGCAACGCCGGCGACACCGCGAACCCGTGCCTCTCCCTGCCAGCCCGCCAGATCATCACCGGCCATGCGAAGAAGCATGCGCGTGGCCTGTACCAGCGAATCAATCAACCGCAATCCAAGCGCCGGGTCGCGCCGCGCCGCTGCATCAAGCTGCGCAATCTGCCGCCGGTAAGGGGCGTATGTCTCGAAGCGATGCATCAGCGCCTCAATAATCCTGTCACGAACCGGCACATCGCCCGCATCCTCGATATCGGCCAGCGTTTCCAGAACCGCCTGCCGGTCAAGCCGCTGCAGCTTATGGAGGATCAGCGCCATGATGCTGCCGGCGACGGCGCGCGACGGCGCCGGCGCGACGCCTGCCGCGTCGGCAACATCGTCAATATGGATAGCGCGGGGAGACTGCTCGGCCAGCATCTGCCAGACGGCATCGGACAGCCTGTCCATCATCATGGTTGGCGTTTCAGCTGCAGCCATTCGACCATTCCCTCAAACTTGACTTACCACCCGAACATGGTGCCGATCGGGGACCGGATCAAGCCGCAACCGCGCGCAGGGATGCTGTCATCCGCCAAGTTCGACCGACCGGTCCCGCGCGGCAAGGACGGCGCGGGTCATCAAAGCTTCCAAACCGTCCTCAGCCATCAATACCGACAACGCCGCCGCCGTGGTGCCACCCTTGCTGGTGACATTGACGCGCAGCTGTGATGGTGGCTCGTCCACGGCGTCAATCAGGGCCCCGGCGCCGAATACGGTCGCCTCGGCAAGCTGGCGCGCCAGATCGGCAGGCAGCCCGGCCTTGATGCCAGCGGCCGTCATCGCCTCGGCGAGGAGGAACACGTAGGCGGGCCCGGAGCCCGACACCGCCGTGACGGCATCCATCAGTGACTCATCGTCCAGAATCACCACTGAACCGACAGCTGACAGAAGGGTTTTGGCCAGCGCCACGGTCTCGGCCGGTGCGCCGCCGGCAAACAGGGCCGTTACCCCCTTGCCGATGGCGGCCGGCGTGTTCGGCATCGAGCGAAGCACCAGCGCATCAGCGCCGAGGCGGGCGCGGAACCAGGCTGTCGGGATGCCGGCGGCGATCGACAAGAAGGCCGTGTCAACGCCGACAAGCGCGCCAAGGCCGTCAATGGCCTCATCCATCATTTGCGGCTTCACCGCGAGAATGATGATCCGCGCGGCGCGCTCGCTCGCCGCTGCGTCACCGACGCTGGCATGGAGGCGGACATTGTCATGCGCATCTGTCCAGGCGAGATGCTCCGCTATCGGCTCGATGATCGCGAACTCCGCATCAAGACCGGAATCGGCAAGCCATCCACGCAGCATCGCGCTGCCCATCTTGCCGCAGCCAACAAGCGAGATTAGTGGTTTCATATGACGTCAGGACATCGCGCCGGCGCGCTATGCCTCCCCTTCGGTGACCATCATCACGGCCACGGCGGCATCATCTGCCGACAACGCGCCGTTGACCACCTGATAAACGGCCGGATAAACCTGTTCGCACTCGCCAAGCATGATGTCGACAACATCCTCCACCTGCTCGGGCGTCGCCCCACCAGCACCGCGAAGCGCCAGCGTGTGCCGCAGCTCCAGCTCACAGGTCGCCATGTCAAGCGCCAGATGGCCAATGAAAAGCTGCTGGTTCAAAAGCGCCGCCAGCAGGGCCAGTTCGCCCACCTGCTCACGGTCAGCCTTCACATCAATGCGGCAGATAACCTGCAGCGCCTCATCACTGTCCTGCCATGACACCGCCAGTTGATACTGGCTCCACTGCCCGGGGATTTCGGCCAGCAGCGCATTATGCTCCTGCTGGCACAAAAGCCAGTCATGGCGCGCCACAAACCGCGACACAAGATCGATCGGGTGAGCCAGCGTCAGGTCTATGGAGGCTTGGGTCGGTGCCATGGGGCGGGAGTCCTCGGCAGGAAGCTACAGCCTCAAAATGCCGTATCCCGCCGGGGCTTTCAACACAATATTTTGTGGTTTCCGCATGACCAAACCACATCTACTTGTGGATAAATCAGGGAAATGACGCGTAAACAACGGCTTCACGGATGATGTTCGCCAGACACGCAAAGCCGGAAAAAAAGGATGGTCATGGATGGCGCGGATCGCCGTGATCCAATTCAGGATTTTTTGGCCGCCCTGGCACGCGTGCCGGCCGATTTTGTGGCCTTTTTCGCGGCCTTTTTCGGGCTGGAGGCCTGTTCGGCAAGACGCGATTCGAGGGCGGCAAGACGGGCCGCCACGGCGTCATGACGGGTGCGCAGCGCGTCGAATTCCTCGCGCGTCACAAGACCGCGCGCGTTCAGACTGCGCTCGGTGCGCTGTTTCACGATATTGTCGATCTCCTCGCGAAGCCCGCCAAGGGCCGACGCGGCGCCATTAGCCATCTGCGCCATGTCGGAGATGAATCGTGATCGGCCTCGCATGGGTCTCTCCCGCATAATTGCTGTCAAATCTGACCTGTGGTTCATATCAGATGTATGGTCTTCCTATGCTGTTTCCAATACCACGCCGGCACCGAATGCGATATTGTGCATCCCGCACTCCCGACCTGCAGACATTCTGTGAGGCCTGATCCATGAATGGCGGCATCATCCTTCCCCAATTCGATCCCTTCCTGATCAATTTTGGCGGGTTCGGCATCCGCTGGTACGCGCTTGCCTACATCGCCGGGCTTCTTGGCGGTTACTGGATTCTACGCCGTGAGGCAGGTCGGCAGCCGCGCGCGCCAATGCCTGTCGAGGGTGTTGATTCGCTGCTGAACCATGTTCTCCTCGGGGTGATTCTCGGTGGCCGGCTTGGCTATGTCATCTTCTACAATCCGGCATTCTTTCTGGCCAACCCGCTGGACATCATCAAGGTCTGGCAGGGCGGCATGTCATTCCATGGTGGCTTGCTTGGCGTTACGGTCTCGATGTGGCTGTTCGCACGGCGGTGGCGGATTCCGGTGCTGGCGGTCAGCGACCGTGTGGCCATGGTGCTTCCCATCGGCCTGTTCTTGGGACGGCTGTCGAATTTCATCAATGCCGAGCTTTATGGCCGGGTCACCGACCTGCCCTGGGGCATGGTCTTTCCGGGAAGCGACGGCCAGCCACGCCATCCAAGTCAGTTCTACGAGGCCGGACTCGAGGGGCTGGCGCTTGGCATGGTGATGTTTGTTGGCTGGCGACGCGGCTGGCTTCGCCGGACCGGCACCATGACGGCGGTTCTGCTCGTCGGGTACGGGTCTGCCAGATTCCTTGTCGAATATGTCCGTGAGCCCGACGCGCATCTCGGCTTGATGCTCGGCATGGCGACCATGGGCCAAATCCTGTGCCTGCCGATGCTGGCGGCCGGCGGCTGGATCCTGTGGCGGCGGCGCGGCGCATGACAAAACCGGCCCCCGCCACCCTTGCCGAGACATTGCACCGTCAGATCAGCCAGACCGGGCCCATCGGCGTTGATGACTATATGGCCATCTGCCTTGGTGACACGGCGCATGGATATTATCACAGCCGCGATCCGCTTGGCATGGATGGCGATTTCACCACGGCGCCTGAGATTTCCGGCTTGTTCGGCGAGATGTGCGGGCTGTATCTGGCACATATGTATGAGCTGGCCGGCATGCGGGAAGGTGCCGGCGTGATCGAATTCGGGCCCGGGCGCGGCACGCTGATGCGCGACATGCGGCATGTGTGGGACAGGCTGATGCCAAGCCTGAACACGGCACCGTTGCATCTTGTGGAGACCAGCCCGGCACTGCGTCATGTCCAGCGGGAAACGCTCGGCGCCGATGCCGTCACAGCATGGCATGATGATGTCGAGGCGGCGCTGGCCGCCGCTGACGGCCCGCTATTCGGAATCGCCAATGAATTCTTCGACGCTCTGCCCGCGGCGCAGGTGATCCACGAACGCGGCGTCTGGCACCGGCGGCTGGTCGGATTGCGTGATGGCGAACTCGGCTTTGTGACCGGTGATGCGATTGAAGACGCCGACCCGGCGCTACCGGATGACCCTGCTGAGGGTATGGTGGCCGAGCTGTGCCCGCAGGCAACGCATATCGTGACCCTGCTCGGACAGGCGCTGGAGCGTCGTGGCGGCGCGGTGCTGATTGTGGATTACGGGCGCGACGGCAATCCCGGTGACAGCCTGCAGGCGGTGGCCGATCATCGCCCGGTCGACCTTTTCGCCGCGCCGGGTGACAGCGACATCTCGCACTGGGTTGATTTCGCCGCGCTGGAAACTGCGGCGGTGCGGGCCGGCGCCCGCCTTGTCGGACCGGTGCCGCAAGGCAGGTTCCTGATGCGGATCGGGCTTGCCGCGCGCGCCGAACAGGCGGCGCAGCATGCCGCGCCAGAGGCACGACGCGCCCTGCTGGCGGCCATCGACAGGCTGACAAGCCCGACCCAGATGGGTGAAGTGTTCAAGGTGGCGCTGCTGGTGCCGGCCGGCGCGGGAAGGCCGCCCGGCTTTGAAACTGAAACCAGCTTTGAGACTGACGGGGAGTCAGGATGACGGGCTTCGAGATTGCCGGCACCACGCCGCCCTACCTGCATCACGCACCGACAAGCTGTCGGGCAAGACACGGTTTCTTCGGCAATGCCGGCGGCGTCAGTTCCGGCCTCTATGCCAGTCTCAATTGTGGATATGGCTCCGACGATGATCCGGCTCTGGTAGCGCGAAACCGCGGCCGGGTGGCGGCCGCGATGGGTCTGCCGGCAGACCGGCTGGCGGCTGTCTATCAGGTCCACGGGACGGATGTTGTAACGGCGCATGAAGGCACACCTGAGGATCGTGACAAGCTGGTACGGGCGGACGGGCTGGTGACCACCGGCCGCGGACTCGGCCTGACAATCCTTACCGCCGACTGCCTGCCACTGCTTCTCGTCGATGCCGACGCCGGGGTCATCGGTGCCTGCCATGCCGGATGGCGCGGCGCCGCCGCCGGCATTGTCGACACCACCCTTGCCACGATGCGCAGCGCCGGGGCCGGCCCCATCACCGCGCTGATCGGCCCGACGATCCGCCAGCCAAACTATCAGGTCGGCATGGAGATGCGCGACGAGGTTCTGGCACTGACCGCACCAACGATCCGTGATGCCGCCAGCGCCTGTTTCATTGCCGACATACCGGGAAAGCTGCGGTTCGATCTGGCCGGCTTTGTTGCCCTCTATCTCGGGCGGGCCGGTGTCGAGGCGGTTCATGATTGCGGGGTCGACACCTATGCCAGTGGCGAGGCGGCAGGCGCCGATTCTCTCGATTTCTTTTCCCACCGGCGCGCCACGCATGCTGCCGACCCGGATTGCGGGCGCCAGATCGCGGTGATTTCCCTGCCATCACCAGCCGGGTGACCGCACTCAGGAACGAGGCGAAGACAATGCCACATCTCTATATTTTTCTTGGACTTCTGGTGGTTGGCATGTTTGCCAGCTGCTTCATGGTCTGACGGCGTCAGCCCGTCAAAAGTTACAAAAGCATTACAAAAATCCGTTATGACCTTGCCCGCATGCCGAGGCATTGGTATCTACAGGCGACGGTTTTGGGGGGTGGCTGGTGGCACCTCCGGCAGCCAATCCAGTAGGGCTTAGATGAAAATCCTTTCCTGCAACAGCAATCGTCCCCTCGCCGAAGCGATCGCTGCCTATCTTGATGTTCCCCTGACCAAGGCGGATGTCCGCCGCTTCGCCGATATGGAAGTCTTCGTCGAGATCGGCGAGAATGTTCGCGGCGAGGATGTCTTCGTCATTCAGTCCACCTGCTTTCCTGCCAATGACAATGTGATGGAACTGCTTGTCGCGCTGGACGCCCTGCGGCGCGGATCGGCACGGCGTGTCACGGCGGTCCTTCCCTATTACGGCTATGCGCGGCAGGACCGCAAATCCGGCCCGCGTACGCCGATTTCGGCGAAGCTTCTGGCCAACCTGATCACCTCGGCCGGGGCCGACCGCGTCCTGACCATCGATCTGCATGCCGGCCAGATTCAGGGATTCTTCGACATTCCGACGGATAATCTGTTCGCGGCGCCGGTGTTCATCGAGGATATTCGCTCGCGCTATGACAATGGCCAGGTGATGATCGTGTCACCCGATGTCGGCGGCGTCGTGCGCGCCCGTTCGCTGGCCAGGCGCCTTGATGCCGACCTTGCCATCATCGACAAGCGCCGCCCGAAGGCCGGCGTGTCCGAGGTCATGAACATCATCGGTGACGTCAAGGACCGGCATTGCATCATGGTTGACGATATAGTCGATTCCGGTGGCACGCTGTGCAACGCCGCCGCCGCGCTGATCGAGTCGGGCGCGCTCAGCGTCGACGCCTATGTCACGCATGGCGTGCTGTCCGGCGGTGCCGTCAGCCGCGTTGCCGCCTCGCCGCTGAACTCGCTGGTGACGACGGATTCGATCCCCGCCACCGAGGCCGTGCGGGTCGCCCGCAATGTGCGCCACCTGTCGGTGGCCCCGCTTCTTGGCGAGGCCATCCGGCGGATCAATGAAGAACGCTCGGTATCGACGCTGTTCTGATTGGGAATAGCTGCCAAACCCCTGCTTTTTGCTTGAGTTTTGGGCCTCATGGGCCTATACCACGCGCTGCTGTGCACCCCTGGAGGCATGGCGCATTGTAAGAGCAAGGAGCAAGTACAATGTCCGATATCACAACCATCAGCGCTTCCGAGCGCGAACGGGTCGGT
>Ga0181579_10004965_pt1 | contig 10298 bp, 9 predicted proteins | sample 071ome_24_FD_132996 | JGI IMG/M metagenome (GOLD analysis project Ga0181579, IMG submission 132996) | Coastal salt marsh microbial communities from the Groves Creek Marsh, Skidaway Island, Georgia - 071402CT metaG (megahit assembly) | ecosystem: Environmental > Aquatic > Marine > Intertidal zone... | reverse complement strand
CTTAGCGAGACCAAAGAGGGCGATGTGGTGATCCTGTCGGGCAAAGCCAGTTGGCAGGGCCATGTGGGGTTTTTCAAGGGTCAGGGGGCGCAGAAAATCAATCTGCTGGGCGGCAATCAAAACGATCAGGTGAATGTGCAATCCTATCCCGCTTCTAAGCTGTTGGGGGTGCGCCGGGCAATCGCGCCGCATGAAAATCCAAGCGAAAGCACCACCCTTCAGGCCAGCACGGTTACAGCGCTGGCAGGAGCGTCAGCCACAGCCACGGCGGGCGTGGCGGCCATGCATCCCGCCGCGCAGGTTGCGCTGATTTGTGCAGGCGTTCTGGTGATGCTGGCGGGGGCTTATATTTTCCGTGAGCGCCTGCGCAAATGGCGGCTGGGTGACCGATGATTGCGCGGGTTAAAACATGGCTTGCGCTGGCGGGTGCCTTTGTTTTGGCCATGCTCGGCGCATTTTTATGGGGCGCTGCCAAACATAAATCAAACCAGAAGATCCGCGATTTAAAAGCGCGGGTGTCAGTGCTTCAAAACTCAAAGGAGATTGAAGATGAGGTGGATCTTATGTCTGATGATGCTGTTTCTGATGAGCTTGGCAAGTGGATGCGCGACCGTGATCAGCAGTGAATGCCTTTGGGCAGAGCCTCTTCGCCCCTCGGTGCGTGATATTCTGACGATTGGCACCCAGCGACAAATTTTGGCCCATAATCAAAAAGGCGTCGAATTTTGCGATTGGGGATGATTTTAGCGCTTTGATTGAGCCTAGCCTCGGATCTGTTGCGTAATAATGCGAAATGACATCCTGAGTGTGATCGGTTGCACAAAATTAGAGTGAGATAGGACAAATGAGAAGTTTTATCATTTGTCGTATCTTCCCATTAATACTGACCTCAATTCGAAAGCTTCGATACATTTGTTTGGGGTATTATGTGCTGCTGTCTTTGAATTTCATTTGCCCTGACAGCAATCTCATTCTCGGGCCAAATCAAGGCTGCTTTGGCTTTAGAACTAAATAAATTATTTTCCGGTTGCGTCAGAAGCTGTTTTCACATGAGAATTTTTTGGAAGAATGTGTAGAGAGCGGCGTGATTTTATCGACCTCAATCTGGATCATCGCGACCGTCTTCTAGAAATCAAATTGCGCAATCAGATCCAGTATGCCCTTGGTCTCAAAAGCTGTTAACCATTCTATTGCTGTCACCAACTCACGCGGCTTGGTCTGCAGCGCTGGCGATCGAGACCAAATTGGTTGAGATGAGGCTTTCTTTGTTATCTGTGCCCAATCCGCGTGATGTATCATTATACCGCAATCGAAATCAAACAAGGGCTTGCCCCTCGCGCTAAATAAGCCTAAAGGGGGGGCAACAATGGAGATACCTATATGCTGCAAGTAAGTGTTCGTGACAACAACGTAGACCAAGCGCTGCGTGTTATGAAAAAGAAAATGCAACGTGAAGGCATGTTTCGCGAGATGAGGGCGAAAGAATTTTATGAAAAGCCCTCTGTGAAGAAGGCGAAAGCCAAGAAAGAAGCGATCAAGCGGATTAAAAAGCTTGCGCGCAAAAAAGCTGAGCGTGAAGGGTAAAGCGCCCAACCGTTGATAAATATTACCTTAAGCTTTTATTTGACCAAAAATATATTTAGCGTCGTTTAACCGTGTTCTTTCGGTTACTTTTTGCGCTCTGAGAGAACTGAACAAGGACGCATGCGCCCGATAGATAGAATGTCCGATGGCGCAGCCCTAGGAAACGAAAATCAGCCTTTGAAGATCATAATTCGAATTTAGCTGAGCACTAAAATATAAGCGCCAGATTGATAAAATAGACCTGGGGGCAATGATGAAGCTACCCATGATTTTCAGAAAGTCTCCCGGATATGTCAGGCGTACATGATTGCATTGCGCGCCTCCATCACTCTTCTTCCAAGTCTGTTTCACGCGCAGTGTGCCGCATTTTGATCCTGATCGCCATGTGATGAAAAATGTTGAGAAATTAATCATACTGACGCGTTCTAATGAAGATTTAGTCGAACTAACTTCAAGCGATGTTCAGGAAGGAAACGAGGCATGAAAACTTTCTTTCACTAGATTCGGCGAAGTCTCTGAGTTTCTTAACGATAAGCCAAGTCGTTTGACTGTAGGATGTTCTGCTCGTGGCTCCGGTTTGGTGTTAGAGGAAACTTGGTTGAATATGGCACATTAGCTCTTTCTCAGAGATTGAATTTCCTCGTCAGTTATGATCCTGAAATTGTCTGACACTTGACTTTGAAAGCTATTCCACCCGTTCGGGATAATTTCTCGGTAGAACTTGAGGGTTGCATTGGCGAACTGCTTTTACGTGAGATAGTGGCGATAATGGGTCACGAATTGCTGCATTTCGGCGCATAATCCTTTAATCGGGTTCCGCTGAAGACAATATCGCAGTAATTGGATCAGGTGGAGGCGGCAATCCGACCATGCAGGAACTCTCGGACATCTGATCCTTTGTGATAGGCGGCGTTGTCCTAAATCACATGGATCATTTTATTAGGGTTGCGCGCCTCGATCTTGGCAAGAAGATCTAAGGCATTGGTGCTGCCCACAATGGTCGGCTCAACAAAGGGCGCGTCGAAAGTTTCAAGGTTGAGCGCACCATGGATGTTCAAGCGCTTACGCCCTTTGGTGGTTGTCACGGCGAGGCTGCAGCCTGCCTTGACCCAGCCATATGCGGGTTTCGTTTGATACTCGGCATGCACTGGTTCGGCGAAATATACCGCTTCATCTAGGCTCATCCTTTTCAGCAAGCGCTCGCACATGTCGAGGAATTCAGCCTGCTGTTCAGCAGTGGCAACATGGCGAAGGCTCTTTGGTTTGCGATACTCAAACTCCAGCCGGGTAAGACGCTTGAGGCAGCCAGAATCTGAGTGGTCCAATAAGAACTCTTTGAAAAATATGCGCCCCGATCGCAACCATTGAGCTGCAGAACGGAACATCCAGCCATTCAAAAAGCTCCGTTTCCTGCGTCAAAGCCATTCGAGATCGGTCGCGCTTCCAGCCATCGCAAGATAGCGTGTCCCAGCCACTTTCACGTTTGGTCTTGTGCCGGGCGCGAATGGCGTCGTCGTCCAAATCGAGAAACTTCGCGATCTGAACGCATCTTTCACCAACATCCAGCGAAAGGATTGTACTCGTTCAGCGTGTCACGCCATGGTTCTCGCGCTGACTGCGAACACATGCCTTAAGCTCAAGTTGATCAGAAGAAGAAAGAAAACGAGGACGGCTCTTGTAAAAAATGAATTTTTCTAAGGTCGGACGTCAACCCGAAAAAATCCGGGGTTCAATGACTCCGAGTATAAAGGTTTCATTTTACAGTTTGCGGCGCCTCAAAACGGTTTGGGCTTGCCGATTTGCTTTTAAAAAACCCTTATGATTGACTATGTATTTTGCGTAAATACGGGTTGAAAATCGGTGTGAAACTTAAGACCGCTCTGGGATCTGCTTTGTGCCCTTATACCTACAGAACCATTAAAAGATTACATATCTTGAGGCGTTGGATCTGACTTACATTGTGGATTATATGGCGAGGCGCGATTTTTAAGGCAATGGCACGTATAAAACGAATTTGAATAAAACGTAAAAGGCGGTGATCACCACTGCGCCGGATACCGGATATAAAATGAGTGTTTTTGCTCTCCAGCCTTCATGCATTGCCGCAATCAGCCCGCCACTGAAAGCCACAACACCTGCGGGGAGAAATCCGATCTTAGGGATCAGGAAACACATCAGAAACATCGTCATTATGAGCAAGACCCGGCGCCACCAAATGCCGGTTCCAAAGCCGCCCTCATCGGATGGTTTTAAAAATCTGCCGATGAATGAAACTGTCGCTGTGACGACCAGTATAATGGCCACGGTTTGCGGAAAAACTTGGCTGTCGCGATCTGTATAGCTGGTTGTGTCATACAGCGTTATCAGCCCCGCACAGATAAAAAACAACGAGGCAAGCAGAGATCCGATTTGTCCGCCGCTTTTCATTGCAGAAGGGGGTGTCATTGGTCGGCCTCTTCGTATCTGCGTGATTTTTGCCATTTAACCACCGGCGGTAAAATCAACGTTATGAGGGTGAACAGCAAAATGCCCTGCGAAATCGGTCTACCAAAAAACATCCCGAATAAGTTATTTGTCGCCGCGCCTATGGTCCAGCCTTGAACAAAGCCCTGCTCGGCGATCGGGCCCAATATCAACCCCAAAACAATCGGTGAGGCAGCAAACCCAAACCGGGCAACAACCCATCCAAAAACCCCAAGGCACAGCATAATGATCACGTCTGAGACGCTGTTGCGGATAGCAAAAGTGCCAATGATGGTCATAAATCCAACTGTTGGCACCAACACAGCTTTCGGTACAGTGACAATCGATTTATACGCATAACGTCCGATTAGAAGGCCGGCCGGCAACATCAAAACCGTTGCGATTATCAATCCATAGATGAATGTGAAGACGATCGAGCCGCTTTGTGTAAACATCGCTGGGCCGGTGCGTACGCCTTGCACCAACAGCGCTCCTAAAACGATGGCATCGGGCGGTGTGCCCGGAATGCCCAAAACCAGCGTCGGGATGAATCCGCCACCAACAGTGGCGCTATTTGCGGATTCGGTTGCCATGATGCCATTTGGCTCGCCTTCCCCAAATTTCTGGTCTTGCTTGGCGGTACGTTTGGCCTCTGAATAGGCCACCAACCCAGCAACCGAGCCACCGGCGCCGGGTAAAATACCCACCAAAGTACCGATAATTGAAGATCGGATCAGATTGAACTTCGAACGCATCGCGAGCGCAAATGCCTCTCCGATGCGAACCGTTTTCACGCCTTCTTCTACTTTTAAATGTCTGTCAGGAACCGCGACAAGATCGATTAAGACCGGTACGCAGTACAGACCAATCAACGCGCCCACAACGCCAAAGCCGCCAATCAAGGTTTGGCTGCCAAATGTCAGTCGGATATCAGCGGAAATTTCAGCCACGCCAACCGTTGATAAAATCATCCCGAAAGCCCCGCCCACCAGACCTTTCATCAAATTGCCGCTGGAGAGTGATGCGATTAAAGACAGTCCAAAAACCGACAACCAAAAATACTCAATAGGCCCAAAAGCCAGCGCAACCTGCGACAGGGGCGGCGCCAGGAATAGCAACGCAATTGCGCCAACCAGGCCGCCAAAAACCGATGCAAAACAGGCAAGGGCGACCGCAAGATCTCCATCGCCGCGTTTTGCCATGGGATACCCGTCAAAGGTTGTGGCAATGGCCGATGGGGTGCCTGGTGTATTCAATAAAATGGCGGCATAGGCGCCGCCGTAAATTGCCCCGGTGTAAATGGCCCCCAGAAGAATAAGCGCGGAGGCGGGCTCCATGCTAAAGGTGATGGGCACCAAAATAGCCAGCGCCATGGTGGCGGTTAACCCCGGGATAGATCCAATAACAGTGCCGGCCACAACGCCAAATAAAGCCAATGCAAAATTCAAAGGCGTTAAGGCAGATAAAAAGTGACTGAATTCCATCGTTACAACTTTCCGGGGTTAACCAGTTTATCTTATTTGATCAGGCCAGCTTCGCGGGCGTCTTTCAGGTATTCCGCAACGCGGTCAGCCATAAAGGCCGGCATATCCGCCGCGCTTATATCCAACATCGCAAAGCCACCATCGAGCATTTTCTGGCGAAACGCAGGGTCGGCATTGATCTGGCCAATCATATCAGACCACATGGCGGTGGTTTCTGCGCTGGCGGTATTGGGCAGCGCGATGCCACGATAGGCGCCGCCTACCATATCATATCCCAGCTCTTTGAAGGTTGGAACATCCGGGAAAAGGGGATGACGCTCTTCCATAGCAACGGCCAACATACGCACTGCATCGCCTTGTTTGGCGCCTACGGTTGTATAGCCCCATTGTGCTTTGACCTGATTGCCCAAAAGCGCCGTTACTGAGGCACCGGTGCCTTTGAACGGCACATATGTGGTGAGCGCGCCGGTCATCTTGTCAAATTTGATTTGGGCCAGGTGGTTGGCGCTGGCTTTTCCCGATCCTGACATGGTGACCTGTCCGGGGTTGGCCTTCGCATCATTTACCAAATCTGCCAATGTTTGATAGGGGCTATTGGCCGGAACAACGATGGCATCTGGAGTGAAGTGGAACATGTAGAACGTGTTCAACGACTCGGTGGTAAAGCCTACGTCTTTTTGCGCAGGTTTGATGATGATATGGGGTAGGTTCACGCCCATAATGGTTTGGCCGTCGCCGTTCAAACCGTTGAGAGAGGCCCAGCCAACGGCACCGCCACCGCCGGGTTGGTAGGAAACCACCATTTCTTGGCCGAATTTTTCGGCAAAGAAAGGCTGCTGCAATCGTGCGGAAATATCCGACTCCCCGCCGGGTCCGAAGGGAATAATGTAATTTACGGGTCCGTTCAATTCCGCGTGGGCTTGCACGCCAAATGTCAGTGCAAGTGCTGCCGCGGCGGTTGTTTTAAGAAGAGTACGTCTCAGCATAATGTTTCTCCCGAGTTTGCTGTAAGTTTGTGATGTCGTTGATACTAGACACAGATTTGGGTGCAAGCGCCATGGTTTTTTGAACGTGCAGCCCTAAAAATCTGGGCTTGCAAATCCGCTGACCTGCGCAAGTTAATGCATTTATAAGCGTGTCATTGATGGTCATTTCCCGCCATATACCGTGCTAACGCCATTAGGTTTCCCTAAAATTTGCGTTTCCGCCAGTCATTAATTTTTGGCTTTTTGTAAAGGGTTTCTTTATAAGCGCAATTGTGAGACTATTTTTTCCTGAGAGCTGCCGGAAGACCGATGACCATTGCCCTTTTCAAAACTTTAATCGCCATTTCAGAGCAGGGTAGTTTTCGCGCTGCCGCAGATGTCATTTGTGTCACGCATGCGGCAATCGGCCAACAAATGATGCGGTTGGAAGACACATTGCAGGTCAAATTGTTCGACCGCTCTGAAAAGTCCCCCAAATTGAATCAATTGGGCAAAGCGTTTGTGCCCAAGGCCAAAGCAGTTGTTTTGGCTTATGATACCATTTTAGATGATCTAACAGGCGATCCGCGCACGATTGGTGAACTGTCTGTTGGCGCGGTGCCATCCTCTTTGGCCGGCTTACTTCCCAAATCGATCAAACGGTTGATTACGCTTTATCCACAATTGCATATACGCGTGATGCCGGGGCTTTCACCTGCTCTATTCGAGCAGATCGAAGGCGGGACGTTGGATGCGGCTGTGATGAGCGAGCCTCGGCATATACATAACGGGCTCAATTGGTTGCCGTTTTATGAAGAAGAATTGGTGTTGCTTGCCTCGCCAGAAGTTGTCGAAGACGATCCGTTTCTCATCTTGGAAAAAATGCCTTATTTGCGCCATACTCGGCAGGCTGCCGTCGGGATGATGGCCGAAGAATGGCTGGCGAAGAATAACATTCGCGTGCATGATTTGATGGAAATGGGCTCTCTAGAGAATCTGGCCAGTATGGTTGCGCATGGTCTTGGGGTCGCGATTGGCCCGAATATTTGTGTTCCTGATCCGTCTTTTGAGCAATTGAGAAAAATTTCATTAGGACCATCTGCGCCCCGACGTACGCTTGGTATCCTAACGAGATCAGATTGTTCAAAATTAAAACTCCTTGAGCCCTTGTTGGCGCAAATCAAACTGACGATTGCCGACTCGGAGGGCCAGACTAAATTGTAAAATTAAATTTTATATAAAATGAAATTTATTTGGTTTGCTAAATAATATCTTGAGGGTGACAGTAAGGAGACCTGTCAGTCATCTTGGAGGCACTTATGCCAAACCATTCTACCGCGCCATCAGATGATGTTTTGGATCACATTAAAGCCATTCTGGGCCCTGGTGGATGGAAGGACGGGGCTGAAGCTATCAGTTATTTTGACGATCCGAGAGGGCGGTTTTGCGGGGCGGCATTTTTGGTGGTGTTGCCCGAGTCAACTCAGCAGGTATCTGAGATTGTAAGCCTCTGTAATAGAGAAAAAATTGCCCTTATACCCTATGGGGGCGGAACGGGTGTGGTGGCGGGCCAACTATCAATTGAAACCGAAAATATGCTTGTCCTATCGCTTGAACGGATGCATAGCATCAGTGAGATTTCTGACGATGACTGCACTGTGACGGTGCAAGCGGGCTGTATATTGGCGCATTTGCACGCAGCGGCCGATGAGAAAGGGCTGCAATTTCCACTGAGCATGGCTTCTAAGGGCAGCTGTAGTATCGGGGGGAATTTGGCTACCAATGCAGGGGGGATACAGGTTGTGCGCTATGGCAACACGCGAGATTTATGCTTGGGGATAGAGGCCGTGTTGCCCTGCGGCTCTATTCTAAGCGATCTCAGCCCTTTGCACAAAGACAATACAGGGTATGATCTTAAACATCTTTTGATTGGCAGTGAGGGGACATTGGGCGTGATAACTGCGGCCACATTCAAGCTCACACCGCTCGATCCTGAAACGGTGACCATGCTCTGCGCGGTCGCATCTCCCGCCGCTGCCCTCGCGCTCTATAAAAAATTACGCCTTGATTTGCGAGAGAGTATTTCTGCGCTCGAACTGATGAGCGATTTCGGCTTGGAATTGGTGGCCAGTTGTTTTTCAGACCTCAAAAAGCCCTTTGAACAAGATCACAGCTGGTATGTGCTGATCGAGGCAAGCGGCGCCAAGGGTATTACAGATCAAGCTTTGGACGCGATGGCCGCGTGTTTGAAGACGGGTTTGGTGCAAGACGCGGTGATTGCACAATCCGATACGCAGCGCGCCACCCTGTGGCGGTTGCGCGAAAATACACCCGAGGCAAACCGGTTGTCAGGTGCGTTTGTAAGCAGTGATACATCAGTTCCCATCAGCAAAGTTGAAGCGTTCATTCACGCAACATGCGCTGCTGTAAAAGCGATTAATCCGGATCTGAGGGTCAACACATATGGGCATATCGGTGATGGGAATATACATCACAATATTTTACCACCCCAAGGCGTTACGAAGGCCGCATTTCTAAAGGCAGAACCAGACGCGGCTGAGCGCATTCGCATGGTGATAAATGATGCCACGGTGCAATTTGGTGGCTCGATTAGCGCTGAGCATGGAATTGGCCGCTTGAAAACGCAAGACCTTGAAGCTTATGTCAGTCCGGTAAAGCAGCGCGCGCTTAAGGCCATAAAATTGGCACTTGATCCCAACAATATTATGAACCCCGGCGCGGTGCTTCGGTAAAGCGAAAATTTTTGGTTTGATGGCTTGAGATAGTATCCGGTTTGCGTTCAAAGCGCGGGATACGCGCGGGGCTGCAATCTGGCGGCGTCTCGCAAGCGTTTTTGTCAATGCCATCGCGCAAGAGATTTGGCGCCCCGCGTTGATATAGATACTTAGCAGATTAAACAAAATAAAGCTGTTTGCCTGCCACGCGGCGCGTGGTTCGGGTTTGATATTAGCGGCTTTTCACTTGCCAAACCGCGCGCTGATTAAGATGTTATATCCGCAGAGTGGTCAGCTTTTCAGCCGATGATTGCGCAAAAAAATTCTCCAATGTTGCCGAGGCGGTTGCCTCTGCCTCCCCGCAAGGATACGAGAAATCGGAATATTATGAGCAATTCATTCAGAGACAACATCAACTGCCTTATTCCCATAACGCATACGTGTTATGGTGAGGATGATAAGCGGCTTTAAAAAGGGCTTTTTGGTAAACGTACCTTCCGCGTCGGCGGCGATATCAAAAATAGTTACGAAGAGCGCAAAATGGCGGGTCAGCGTAAAGGCCATGGCGACAGGCTTGGTTGTGTTTGCCAATAAGGCATAGGCCGTATTGATATCGAGATCGAAATTTTCTGGAAAATCAGTCGCGATGCAACAGCGCGTAAATTGATACAAATCTGTCAGTGTTGAGAGGCGATATAGGCCGCTTACTCCGATTTAATAAGGCAAACCTCAGCTCCTATTCATAACATCGCAAGTGTTATAACACCGTGCTGACGGATAGGCCGCTTTCTAGCGCCCTTGTTTGTATCGAGGACATTTGGGCTGTGAGCTGAAAAATCTCAAGCTGTTTTAAGCTTATTTCCGAATGTCACATGCGTTCATGTTATCCATTTATAATGACCAGTCGAATGATATATTTTTGTTAGGAAAAGATATATGGGGTTGGCTTGGCTGAAATTGCAGCATCGGATGATGGCCGCCCATCTTAGCGCTTCTGTGGTGAAGGAATAGGCGGTGCTGCTCTCTCTTGCATGGATAGGGCTGCTAAAAACATTTGTTTTTTTAAG
>Ga0181579_10004954_pt1 | contig 10308 bp, 11 predicted proteins | sample 071ome_24_FD_132996 | JGI IMG/M metagenome (GOLD analysis project Ga0181579, IMG submission 132996) | Coastal salt marsh microbial communities from the Groves Creek Marsh, Skidaway Island, Georgia - 071402CT metaG (megahit assembly) | ecosystem: Environmental > Aquatic > Marine > Intertidal... | reverse complement strand
ATCGCGCGGCTCCTTGCCGAGTTTGACAAGAATGTCGTCCAGTTCGGCGGCGCTCGGCGGGGTTTTCAGATACTCCACGACCTGAGGCTCTATTCCGTTTTCTTGCAGCAGCGCCAGCGTTTGGCGTGACTTGCTGCACCGCGGATTGTGCAAGATCGTCACTGTCATCGTTTCTACCCGCTCAAGAATTGGGGATGGGATAGGGGTCGATACCTTCGAGGTAGGCGACGACATCGTCGACCGACTCCACATCGCCGAACTTGGAATCGATATCGAACAGGTTCCACTCCACGACACCCGGCACCCGGTCGCCGACGGCCTCGCGGACGACGATCGGACGGAAGCCGTCGGCGATAGCGTCTTCGGTGGTATGGCGTACGCAACCCGCCATCGTCACGCCGGTAATAATGACCGTATCGATGGCGTTGGCCTTGAGGAAGCTCGAGAGATAGGTCCCGTGGAAGCCGCTAGCCCGTTTCTTAACGATGACTTGATCGCCGGGTTCGGGGGCAATGCGATCGTCGATCGCGACATCCTCTTTCTTGGAGAGGTTCATCACTTCGACCGGAATTTTCAGGTGCCACAGGCCCATATCGGTGGCTTTCGTGGTGTCCGTAACGTTGTAGGCCGTTGTGGTGTACACGATGGGGACGCGTTTCTTCCGCGCGGCCTCGTTGAGGCGTTGCACCGCGGGAATGATCACATCCATGCCGTCGCAGGAAAACGGGTTGCCCGGCCGGGTCCAGCCGTTGGCGAGATCGATGTGAATAAGCGCCGGACGTTTGCCATAGCCGATGCGGCGCTGAAAGCCGCGTTGCTGGTAAATCTCTGAGTCGGCTGCAAAAATAACTTCGAGTGCTTTGCGCACCTCATCCGGTGTCGACATGGTTCTCTCCCTGGGGGCGTTTTCTCGTTGCCGCGTTATGGCATGATTCATGGGGGCAAAAAAGGGCGCGAATGACCTCACCCGAGCTGGATATCGCGGATTGGCGTCGATGCGTATTCGCCCTTTATGCCGAGGTACGGGCCGCTCAGGAACCAGTCGCCGCGCACGAGGCTTGGCGGAGAGGGCGCGAGGCGCTGTTTCGGCAGCACACACAGTCACCGTTATGTGACGATCCCGACCATGCAACCTGGCAGTTTCGAACCTATCCTTACGATCCCGCGCAGCGCTTCCTCGTCGACGTGGAGGACGCCCGCGGCGGCGGGCCGATCGGTGTTCCCGTGGGCGCGGACGGCGTTTTGCGGCTCCGTCCGTTCGGCCGGACGCGCGGCCTGCGTGAGGGGGTCGGCAGCGAACTGACCGTGTTCTGGTTGGAGGGGTATGGGGGCGGCGTGTTCCTGCCGTTCGGCGACGCGACCAACGGCTGCGAAACCTACGGCGGTGGACGATATGTGCTGGATACCATCAAGGGGGCCGACCTCGGACGCGTTGGCGAAAAGCTGGTGGTCGATTTCAATTTTGCCTATCAACCGTCGTGTTCGTACTCGCCCCGTTGGACGTGTCCTTTACCGCCGCCCGAAAACAGATTGGCGGTCCCCATCCGTGCGGGCGAGCGGATTGGTTAGGCGGTGGGAGCGGTCGCCATGATGGCCGCGCCGAAGTTTATCGGAAGCGATATCTATCGCCGCTCTCGCTACGGCGACAAGCATCCGTTGGCGATCCCTCGGGTGTCGGCGGTCATCGATCTTTGTCGCTCCCTCGGTTGGCTCGACGACGACGTCTATATCGATAGCCGGTTGGCGACCCGCGACGAGTTGTTGACGTTTCACCGTGCCGACTATCTCGACGCCCTCGTGCGCGCCGAAAGCGGCGAGACGTTGTCGCGTGACGAGCGGCGACGTTTCAACATCGGGCTAAACGGCAATCCGATCTTCGGTGAAATCTTCAGTCGTCCGGCGACGGCTTGCGGCGCGACGTTGACCGCGGTGGAAATGCTGAGCGCCGGCGACGGCATCGTCTACAGCCCGGCCGGGGGAACGCATCATGGGCGACCGGGTCATGCCAGCGGGTTTTGCTATCTCAACGATCCGGTCGTCGGCCTCTTGGCCTTCTTGGAGCACGGGTTCGACCGCGTGCTCTACGTCGACATCGATGCGCATCATTGCGACGGTGTCCAAGACGCTTTTCACGGCGATCCGCGCGTTCTGACGCTTTCGATCCACGAGGCGGGGCGTTGGCCCAATACCGGTCCGGCCCATGACACCGCCGACGGGTCGGCGATCAACTTGCCCGTCGAACCGGGCTTCAACGATACAGAGATGGCCCTGCTGCGCGACGACGTCGTCATCCCAGTTGTCGACGCCTTCCGGCCACAGGACTTGTTCCTGCAAGCCGGGGCGGATGCGTTGTCCGAAGACCCTCTTTCGAAACTCGACCTTTCGAACAACGCGATTTGGGATTTCGTCGCTTCAGTTGCGGGGCTGGTGCCGCGAACGCTGATTGTGGGTGGCGGTGGCTACAACCCTTGGAGCGTAGCGCGATGCTGGTCGGGCATCTGGGCAGGACTAAACGGCTTTGCCGTCCCGGATACGCTGGACGGCCCGGCCGAGGCTTTCTTGCGCTCGCTCTCGTGGAATCGTGCAGCGGGCCGAGAGCCGCCGGACCATTGGTTTACGACGATTCGCGATCCGGCGCGCCCGGGTCCGGTCCGGCGGTCGACCGCGGATCTGGTTGCGGCGGCGCGTCTACGGATCGCCGACGCGTCGTGGTAGGTTTCCGGTCGGCACGGCAAGGACCAAGAGCGATCGGCTGGATGTCTTGCTCAACAACGCCGGCGTTCTGATGTTCCGGCGTGAGGAAACCCAAGACGGGATCGAGATGACCTTCGGGCTCAAGCATCTGAGCTACTTTTTACTGACCCATGAGCTCCTCGATCTGCTCAAGGAGAGCCGGCCCGCACGCATTGTAAATGTCGCCTCCATCGCCCATCGGCGCGCGCGGCTCGATTTCGACGACCTTGAGCTCAAGACCGGTTTTCGCGCGATGAAGGCCTATTCCCGGTCCAAGCTTGCCAACGTCATGTTCACCTATGCACTCTCGCGTCGTTTGACGGGCAGTGGCGTTACCGCGAACTGCCTGCATCCGGGTTTCGTGCGCACGCATTTCGGTCAAAACAACGGCTTCTTTGCACGGTTGGGGGTTTCGCTGACCATGCGCTTCGGGAACGCCATTTCGGTGGCGCAAGGGGCGCAAACCAGCGTCTTCCTGGCAAGCGCCCCGGAGGTCGCCGAGCAGAGCGGATGTTATTTCGACGAATGCAAGGCGGTGAAGTCCAGCCAAGCGAGTTACGATGAGATCGCCCAGGAAAGGCTTTGGGATGTCAGCGCGACGATGGTGGGATTGTGAAATCTTTCGCCGATATTTCGAGCCAGGCAGCGCAGAACGCGGGTGGTCCCGCGGCGCTGCAGACCCGTTTGCCGAAGGTTGAGACGGCGGCGGCGTTGCGCAAGGTCGGCGATGACCGGTATCTCTCGACGATGTCGCTGCGCATCTTTGCCGCCGGTTTGCGCCATCAAATGGTCCGAGACAAATGGCCCGCCTTCGAAGAGGTTTTCGCGGGATTTGTCCCGGGGCGTGTTGCCTCGTTTTCGGACGAGGCGCTCGAAGGCTTGATGAACGACCGCCGTATCATCCGTCATTGGGGCAAGATCTCGGCGACCCGCGTCAACGCCATCGCCATGATGGAGATCGCCAAGGTACACGGCAGCTTTGCCGATTGGTTGGCCGATTGGCCCGTCACGGACATCGTCGGATTGTGGGATGCTCTACAAAAGCACTTTTCGCAGCTTGGCGGGATGTCGGGACCGATGTTCCTGCGCTGGGTCGGGAAGGACACCTTTATGTTGTCGCCCGACGTCGTCCATGTTCTGAAGGAGCTCGGGGTCGCCGATAGCGCGTTCAAGGGAAAGAAAGATCGCCGCCTCGCCCAGGAGGCGTTCAACCAATGGCACGCGGAAAGCGGATTGCCGCTTTCTCAGATCAGCATGACCTTGGCGATCTATGCAGGTGTCCGATGAACCGTCATCTCGATAGGCGTTTTTCGGTGGCGCCGATGATGGAGCGCACGGATCGGCACTGCCGATACTTCATGCGGTTGCTGACGCGGCAAACGCTGCTCTATACCGAGATGGTCACGACCGGCGCGATCGTGTTCGGCGATCAAGACCGACACCTCGCGTTTGACTCGACCGAGCACCCTGTCGCGCTGCAACTGGGTGGTAGCGATCCTGCCGCCTTGGCGGACTGCGCGGATATCGGTGCGGCCTATGGGTACGACGAGATCAATCTTAATGTCGGGTGTCCCAGCGACCGCGTGCAAAACGCGCGTTTTGGTGCCTGCTTGATGGCCGAACCCGACCTGGTCGCCGACTGCGTTCGCGCTATGCGGGACCGCGTGCAGATACCGGTCACCGTCAAATGCCGCATCGGAATCGACGACCAAGACGACTACGAAGGGTTTCTGGCTTTCGTCGACCGCGTCGCCGGGGAAAGCGGATGCGAGACCTTTATCGTGCATGCGCGCAAAGCGATTCTCGCGGGTCTCAGCCCGAAGGAGAATAGAGAAATTCCACCGCTGAAGTACGACTACGTCTACCGATTGAAGAACGAGCGCCCGGCACTGGAGGTCATCATCAACGGTGGGATCGCCAACTTGGATGAGAGCGCCGACCATCTTCAACATGTCGACGGGGTCATGTTGGGTCGTGCTGCCTACCAAAACCTGTCGATGTTGGGCGATGTCGATCATCGGATTTTCGGTTCGGCGAACGCCCCAAACGACATTGCCGACTCGATCGAGAAATATGTCGCTTATGCCGAGCGCGAATTGGCCAAAGGGGTGCGGCTCAACACCATGGCGCGACACCTGATCGGTCTGTTTCAGGGGGTGCCCGGCGCGCGCGCGTGGCGACGGTATCTGGCCGAGAATGCAACCCGGCCCGGTGCCGATGCGCACGTGATCCGCGAGGCGGCGATGTTCGTTTTGCCGCAGGCGGCGGAACGTTCGGCGTCTTAAAGAAAAACGCTGAGGACGCCGGTTTGCGTGTATAGGCGGTCGTTCGAAATCTCGCCCGATCCAAAAAACCCGATCAACGGAATTTCGCCGAGAACTTCTTGGATCATGGTCGCTTCTTCGTTGGTTTCGAAGAGGTGCGGGCCCCGCGCCACGCACGAACTGTAGATCGCACCCCGCGGCGTCGCGCCGAGGCGCTTTTTCAATCGCGACAGGCGGGTTCGGAGGTCTTCGCGCGCGGTGTCTGCATCGCGGCGGCAGAACATAATGGGTTGTCCGCGCGATAACGGTGCGCCGATCCCCAAGAGCCCGCGCTCTTCGTCTGCGCCGACGAGATTGCGGACGACATAGTCCGCTTGATCCGAGCCCTCGACGGGAAACGCCACGAACACCGTGCCTGCGGCGCTTTGAAGGTTGCCGCGATAGTCTTCTCCCGCATCGGCAAACAGCGCGTCGAGAGCCGGTGCGTCGTCGATGGTAACCGCCACGTTGCGGTCGCATTCGGTGATATGGCGTAGCGGGCCCGTGGGCACGCAGCCTTGCGAGACCGCTGTTGCAACGGCGACATCGGGCGCAAACAGGGCACCTGAAAACCCACCGCCGGTGACCCCGCCCGCGACCTGCGAGGGATCGATTTCCGGCGCGGTGAGGCCACCTGACAGGAAGGCGCCGCTCGCCTCGGCGAAGAAGGGCAGGAGGCGCAGCACATCTCGACCGCCCGGGTCGCCGTGGATGATCGCGAAACCGCCGCCGAGGGCATCGCTGGTCCCCGGCGCGGTCCAATCGGAGGGATCGTCTTTTTCGGTATCGAACAGCTTTACGTCGTCGCCGTCCAAAGCCGCAACCATGAGCGCAACGGCCGGGACGCCGAAATACTCGGTGTTGCCGGCACAAATGCCGATCCCGCAGGCACCGACCCAGTCCCGGATGCCGGTTTCGAACTGGAGGTTGCGCACGATGTCGCCGAGGTTGGTCCCGGCTTCTTGCGTTACGTAAACGAAACCGAGGTTTTGGTCGTCCGACAACGCGCCGAGTTGTCGCGTCGCGTCTCGGCTGGCGGCGCGCCAGTCTTTACCCGCGGCGTGTCCGACAAGGAAGCGGGACACGTCGGGTTAGGAGGCGTTGCTGTTGAGCCGCTCTATTTCGGCGATGACCTCGTTGCTTGCAATCACATCGCCGTACTTTTGGTTCATGTCGAACAAGCTTGCGTCGTGCGGCCCGATGGCGCGATCGCCGACACAATCGCGCGGCACGATGGGGCGGTAGTTGCGCGCGCAAGCATCGACGACCGTGGCGCGAACGCAGCCGCTGGTCGTGGCGCCGGTTACGATCAAGGTGTCGACATGATGGTAGTTCAACCAGGCGTCTAGCCCGGTGCCGTGAAAGGATGAAGCGTCGGTCTTGTCGACGATTAGTTCTCCCTCGATCGGCTCCAGTTCGGGGACGACTTGGCTCAACGGGTTGTCCTCGGTCAAGGTCTTGAGCTTGGGCGCTTTCTCGACGAATACGCCGGCGTTGCTGCCGTCTTTTTGGTAGATGATTCGCGTGAAGGCGACCGGCACGTTGTTGCGCCGCGCGGCATCGAGGAGGGTTTTCGTAGCGGCAATCGCGTCGGGGATGTTGCCGCCCCCGAAAACGTCCGGGTCGTTGAACCCGTTGACGAAGTCGACCACCACGAGCGCGGCTTTTTGTCCGAACCCGAGCCGGTTGCCCATGCCTTGTTTCTTGTAAATGGCGCTTTCGTCCATTGCTGTCTCCCTGTGGTGCCTTCGTTTCTCGGCTGCGGTGTTATTGCTTTGGGCATAATGCGGTAGAAACAGGGAAAGAAGAAAGGACCGAATCCCTTGCACGACGGCGGCGCCGACCTCGGACGACTGACAAAGCAAGAACTGATCGCAATGATCCAGTCGGCTGGGGGATCGGGCGGGACACGCGCCGACTCGGAATTCCGGGCGTTGGTCGATGACTCTATCCTTGGCGTGGTTGTCCATCGCCACGGAAAGGCGCTCTACGCGAACTAAGCCTTTGCGACATTGCTTGGGTTCGCGGCGCCGGAAGAAGTGCTCGCCATGGAGTCGATCCTTTCGTTCTTCGTACCGGAAAAACGTGCCCGGGTGCGCGACCTGCATGAGCGAAGACTTTCCGGAGAAGACATGCCGAGGGTGTTCGAACACCCATTGATTCGACAGGACGGAACACGGGTGTGGATCGAAAGCCGCATAAGTGACGCGATGTGGGGCGGCGAACCCGCGGTCCATGTTGCCGTGGTCGACGCCACCGAAAAACGCCGAATCGAACAGATGAAAGACGACTTCGTGTCGACGGTCAGCCACGAGCTGAGAACGCCCCTGACCTCGATTAGCGGCGCCCTTGGCCTGATCGCGATCGGGATGGCCGGGCCGGTCCCCGCGAAGCAGCGGGAATTGGTTGAGATTGCCGCCAATAACAGCGAACGATTGGTGCGCCTGGTCAGCGATATTCTCGATGCGCAGTCCTTCGAGAGCGGCGACTTCTCGCTGGAGGTGGCGCCAATCAGTGCAGATGCCGTCGTGGAAGAGGCTTTGGCGGTCAATCGACCCTTCCTGGAACGCCTTGATGCTCAGGCCAACTTCGTACGCCGGACGGATGGTGCGGTCGTGACCGGTGCGCGGGACGCCATGGTGCAAGTTCTGACGAATCTACTATCCAATGCCGCGAAGTTTGCGGGCGAGAACGACATCGAATTGTCAGCTTGCGTCGACGAGGGCTGGGTCGAATTTGTGGTGAGTGATCGTGGCCCCGGGATTGACGGCGAACTGGTGCCGAATCTCTTCACCCGGTTTGCACGGGGCCGCTCCGTCGGTGGCACAGGGTTGGGGCTCTACATCTCGCGTAACCTGGTTGAGGCACAGGGAGGGTCGATCGCGTATCTGCCTGGGCATCCGGGCAGCCGATTTGTCGTGCGCCTCCCGCTTGCGCCCACCTAAGGATCTGCTCCCCATCTCGGAACGAACCGGTCCCTTTGCGACCGTTGTCCCGGTATAGTGCAGCCACAGCACAACAAAGGGTTCACGATGGCCGGTTTTCTCAATCTTGATCTTGCCCACGACGAAATCTCGCGCGAGGCGTTCGTGCTCGATCTCAAGCTTCACATCAACACCGGCCTTGGGCCGGAATTGCGCGGTGTTTACGAGAAAAAGGCGGTGCCGGAGATTCGCAAAGCCCTGGGGCGGGATGCGAAGGACCGTCACGAAATTCGCAAAGCCATGGTGGCTCAACCGACTTGGCAATCTTGGGCATCGTTGTGGTCGACCTCGCAGGAGTTGATGTGGGACACCATCGGTGGCGAGATCGATCGGCTCGATGAAGACTTGCGCGAGACCGCCAAGGTGAAAGGTGCCGCCAAAGGCAGTTTGCGCATCGACCCGGCGTTTGAGGCGCCGGGCTATGTCTCGGATGTCCATATTCATGGCCAGCCCGGCGGCTACGACCTGAACTTATCCGACGATGATGTGACGGCGGGTGCCTTCTGCGAAGGCGCGGGACGGATCTATGCGCGCGGGCAAGGCGTCGTGGCAAAAGGCAACAAGGCGATCCACTATCTCTTCGAGAACCTTTGCGAAGCCTATCCGGATCTCAAGCCGCGCCGGATTCTCGATATCGGCTGCGGGACTGGCGGCAGCGCGGTGGCCGCCAAGACCTTTTTTCCCGATGCGGAAGTGCACGGCATCGATATTGGGGCGGGGCTGATGCGTTACGCCCATGCGCGCGCGGAAATGCAGGGCGTGCCGGTTCACTTCGCGACCCAGAACGGCGAGCACACTGATTTCCCCGACGGCCACTTCGACCTCGTCGTATCGGGGACCCTTTTGCACGAGATGTCATACAAAGCGATGTACAACATGTGTCGTGAAAGCCATCGACTGCTGTCACCCGGCGGCGTTATGGCGCACCTAGAGGTCGCGCTGCGTCACAAGGACGTCGACGACTTGTATTTTCAGTTTTATCGGGACTGGAGCACGCACTACAACGCCGAACCGTTTTGGGGAAAGCTGCATGACATGGACGTCATCGATCCCATGATCAAAGGCGGATTTGCGCGTGAGGCGGCCTGGGAAAAGTATTTCAAGATTCCCAGCGGCGCCCGGTGGTGGGCGATGGGAGCGCAAAAGGCCGCTTAGGCGGCGGCCACCAACTCCTGTAGCGCGCCCGATCCGGGGTTTCGCACCACCATTGTGCGGCGCGGGCCGAAGCCCGGCAGATCCGTCGTCATCTCGGGCGAAAACTCCTCGACGCCGAGTTCGCGGCACGTCGCAGCCGCGCGGTCGAAATCCGCGACGACGAACGTCTGCGCGAGATAGCCCCGGTTGGGCGGCACGGCGCGGGGCGTGGTGTTCGGCGGCGTGAAGTCGAGCGGCGTCGACGTCGCGATCTTGCCGAACATGTGGTTGCCCTGCATGAACAATGTCCAGATCCGGTGCTCGCCGAGGCGCAGGAAATGCCGGGCCTCGGCGCTGGAGAGTTCTTCGTCGATCAGCGGCCGCATCAAAAGCACGTCTTCGTAGAAACGTTTGCCGCGCTCGCGAGATTGCAGCACGTGATTGGTCGTCACGACCGGCGTGAATCCGGTGCGCGTGCGACCATGCTTTTCTACGTAGGCGCGCATTTGGCCGATCCGGGTCTTGGGGGCGGTGGTCGCGAGTTCGACCAAGTTGATCAACACGCCATCCGGGCCTTCGAAGACGACCTCGATCGGGGTGCCGACGTCCGGCGTCATGGCGTGCGCTTTGGGCTCGCTCCAAAATTGGAATCCCGCCGCCGCGAACTTTTCGGCCGCGGCGTGAATATCGGCGGTATAGAAATTGAGGTTCGACAATCCGTAGTGCCAGGGCTCTTTGTTGGCGCGCACCACTTTTCGTTCGGTCCCCGGGCAGTCGATTAGCAGGATTCGACCGACTTGGCTGTCGCCCGCTTGGAGAAAGGCTGCATCGGCGGTGGTGCCGGCCGGTAGGCCCCAGTGTTTTTCCAACCCGGTGCCGCGCCAGTCGCGCCGTTCGACAAGGTCGAGCCCGATCATGTCTCGATAGAGCCGCAGCGAAGCATCCATATCGCCGGTGCCGAGAACGGCGACGCTGAGCGGGCTGCCTTCGGGTGCAACGATTTCTGCCATGGTCTTTCCCCCGATCTGTGCGCCCGATCTTGGCATGCCCCGGGGGTGGTTAAAACGATGGGATTGGTGCCGTCGGCTTTGGCTCCTGTATGCTTGGCGCCATTGATGAAAGAGGGCCGCATGAGACGATTCCTGGTTTTGGCT
>Ga0181579_10004949_pt1 | contig 10315 bp, 10 predicted proteins | sample 071ome_24_FD_132996 | JGI IMG/M metagenome (GOLD analysis project Ga0181579, IMG submission 132996) | Coastal salt marsh microbial communities from the Groves Creek Marsh, Skidaway Island, Georgia - 071402CT metaG (megahit assembly) | ecosystem: Environmental > Aquatic > Marine > Intertidal... | reverse complement strand
CTTTATTAAACAAAGGGGTTTCGGGGGAATTAACGTACTTTGCCTCGCGACTCGGATCATCCTGGGGAGTGAGCTCCAATTGCCGGGCCGTAAAAGCGGAGATCCGCCCTTGGTGATCGCGGATGGGAATCATCAGGCGCCCTCGGAATCGGTAGCCCATTGATTCTGGATCGAGCCCACGACGGGTATAGAAGAGACCACTAGCCTCGATCGCTTTGCCTGAGAACCCTTTATCAATGACCCGTTTTCCCAGTTCGGTTCCCGATACTGGGGCGAAACCGATTTTGAATTCCTCGGCAACGGAAAGCTCGAATCCGCGGGTATGGACCCAGTAATTGCGAATCCATTGGCCGTCGTCGCTATTGGAGGTAAAAGCCTCTTGGTAATAGTCTGCCACGAAGGCGTGCAAATCGAATAGTTCCTGTCGCAAACTGCGATCTTCGCGGGGGCGTCCATCCGCTTCGTATTCGAGCTCGATATGGAATCGGCTAGCCAAGGTTTCCACCGCCTCGACGAAGGAGAGTCGTTCGGTTTCCATGACAAAGCTGATGATGTCGCCCGCGCTTCCGCTAGAAAAGCATTTGTAGAATCCTTTGTCAGGAGAAACGAAGAAGGACGGGGTTTTTTCGTTGTTGAACGGGCTTAACCCTTTGTAGTTGGATCCAGCCCTTTTCAGGGATACTTCCCGGGAAACCACATCGAGAATGCTGATGCGGTCTTTGAGATCGCGAATACTGCTCGGCTTGATGGCTGGCATGCGAGATCGAGTCGGGGATTGGCAGGTAAACTAGCGACCTAGGTAGGTTCTGGCTTCTTCGACTCCAGGCTCGCTGGGGGACGCCTTTTGCAGGAAATCCTCGTAGGCTTGAGCGATCCGGCTTCGAGGGGCATTGGTTCCTCTTAGCGTTTGGGCTAGGACCAGAGATATGGGGGCGCTGCGAGGGAAGAGATTGGCCAGCGCCTCGGCCTCCTCGACGACCCGATTGGCACTTTGCGTCTGGGAGATGATTGATAGGTAGCTACTGGCAATGGAGACCGAAGTAGGATCCCTTCGCTTGGCCTCTAGAATGCAGGCCTCTGCGTCTAGCCAATTGCGCGACTCTTCATAGACGTCGGCGAGTTCGTGCCATATTTCCGCGTTTTCAGAATTGGGGCCGAGAGCTCGCCAGTAGAGGTCGATAGCCACTGGAATTTCCCCGTTGTCATGAGCGGATCGAGCTTGGGAAAGGTAGTCGACCTTGGGCATCTCAATAGGCTCGGTGGCTGGGGGCTCCGCTGAATCAGCCAGGGCCACGGGTGGTTTCTCGATATCGTTGCTCTCAGGCGAAACCGGGTCCGGCGATGTCGTCAGACTCGTAGCTTCTGTTAATATCCCATTGGGCTTGGCAACGGCTTCCCGGTCTGCCAGTAAGGTTTCGCGTTCTCTCTGGGCCGCTTCTTCCTGTCGCTTTCTGGTCTCGATAGCTTGTTGTTCAAGTTGCTGGCGTTTGCGCTCGATTTCCGCAGCTGCCTCGGCAATTTCTTGTTGGGCTCTTCTCCAGCGTTCGATCGTTGATCGGGCACCTCGGACTCGAGGGTCGGTATCACTCGCTCCGTAGCGCTCGTCGTATTGCTCGAGCCAAGTCGATGCTGGCAGGTATTGCTGCAGTTGAATCTCTAGATTGATCAAAGCTGCTAGCGCATCTTGAGCCGGGGGATCATTCGTGTAGGCAGAAGCTTGGGATATCCAAGAACGGGCCTGAGGATCGTTTCCCATTTGCTGGAACAGTTGTCCTATCTTCAAGGTTGGGGCAGCAGATGGGCGAATGCGATTCCATTCCAGACAAGCTTGTATGGCTTCATTGAGTTCGAATTGGGCCTCGTGAATAGCTGCCAGGTTTTTCCACGCCAAAAAGTCGTCGGGGAAGCTCTGCAAGTAGCTGATTAACGATTCCTTGGCCTTCGGATACTCGCCAAGGCGCTCATAGAGATCGGCCACTGTGACCCAAAGGCGCTGTCGGTTGGCATCGAGTTCAATCGCTCGATCGAAGGCTTCGATGGCTGATAGCGGGTCATTTGCTTCCAGGTAAGTGTTCCCGAGCGCTTCATGGAGGGGGGCGCTGTCGGGATTTTTCAAAGCTGCCTTTCCCAGAATCGTTAGAGCATTGCTAGTCTCATCCCGTTGCCGGGCCTCATCCGCTTTCGAAATGGCCCGGGAAATTCGCTCTTCCCGGCTCGAGCAAGCGGAAAACAGCGACAGGACCGTTAGCAAAAGCGGAGCGATGATCCGTTTACTCAGTAAAATAGGCCTATTTCGATGCATTCAGGTAAATTAATGGGGGAAAGGGAGCTGAAAGCCAAGTAATTGCAAGGATTCAGTTGGCGGAATTTCCTACATTTGTCGGCCCTACGAAGCTGCTAGCAACCCTATTATCTTGGCCCGAAACAAAAGTCGGTCTAAAGCTGAGGCAGTGAAACGAGGTTAGAGTCGAATCCGTAATGCTTGATGAAACGGATTTTTTTCCGCAACCTTTGCAATCTTTGACCTTTTATTGGTTTAGCTAGCGAGTTCATGAATCTATCCCAAGCGTACCGCTTATTGCGCCGTGGCAGCCATCTCGGGGTTCTCGGGATAGTTGCCGGCCTATGTCCATTGGTCGAAGGCCAAAACCTGATCGGAGAACTCTCGGAAGTTGCGGAACCCTCTAATCGCGTATTCAAGTTCCAAATTGAAGACTTCGAGATAAACAGCTACACGGCTGCCGTTGAGAATTTGCTGGGAATCTACGAACGTACACAGGAAGTCAGCTTCAAGCCTGGTGAGAAAGGGAAGGTCGGGCTCAAGGTCTACAGCGATTCGGGACCCGGACTTAGTACGCCTGCCAATTTGGTAGAAGCGGTCGTCCAGTCGTTGGTCAAGCGAGGCTTCCAGCGTTCGGACATTTTCATCTTAGGGCTAAAAGGGCGCATGCTGCGCGAGTCTGGTTTTTTGCCTCCGCTTAGCAGGCGGTCCATGTACTTCAACCAAGTCTTCGTCAGATCCTTGGATTCCGGCAGGTATTACGATGAGCGCTGGTTCTATGATAGTCCGCTTCCCGCTCAATCAGCTCAATACTGGATAAATCTGGAACAGGAGAATGCTGTGGGATCTCAAGATGGAGAGGAAAATGCCCGGAAAAGCTATTTGCCTATGCCTTTGATGCATGAAGTCGATTTCTGGATAAATCTTCCTTGTTATTCGGATCATCCGACATTGGGAGTCAATGGAGCCCTGATGAACGCGACGCTTTGGAATGCCAGCAACACCTCTCGCTTTTTGAGGAGCCCGGCCTCAGCCCCCGTAGCCGTGGCAGAAATGGGCGCGGTCCCGGAGCTTAGGGAAACGTGGGCGTTGAATATCGCCAGTTTGCAGCGATTCCAATATGTAGGTGGTCCGATATTCAATGCCATGTACACGGTCTCCGAACCTGTCGTCATGCTTTCGGACAACCCAGTCCTGCTAGATTCCATTATGCGGGAGCGAATAAATGAGCATCGCAAGAAAAATGGGTTTGCTCCGTTGCCTGAGGACTTGAAGATATTGGCTTATTCCGAACAGCTAGGTCTGGGACAAATGGATACGAATTTCGCGAATTTGGTCTCTATCAACTAGCAAGCATTAGCTCCACCGAAATTTGAATTCCGATATCTCTAGTTTAATCAGGGTAGAGGTAACGACTGCTCGAGAGTCCTATCCTATATACATTGGGCGACAGTTGCAGCGCGCGATAGCAGATGAGATCGATAGCTTGAAAGCCCAGGGCTCGCGCTTGGCGATCGTAACGGATACGGCGGTTCGCCAGGCTATCCCCCAATACTTCAGTGGGCCTTTTGAGGGGATCCCCGCTATCGAGGTTCCCTCAGGCGAAACCAGCAAGAGTTTGTCGGAGTTCGGTAGAGTTCTCGATTTCTTTGCCAGAAATGGATTGGACCGAGGGGGTGTCGCTATCGCGTTTGGAGGCGGCGTGGTCGGGGATTTGACCGGCTTTGCCGCCGCCTCTTGGCTGCGAGGCATTCGCTTTATCCAAGTTCCGACTACGCTACTTTCAATGGTGGATAGTTCGGTCGGGGGAAAGACGGGGATTAATATCGATTCTGGCAAGAATCTAGTGGGGGCCTTTCACCAACCGATTTCCGTCTACGAGGACCTGGATCTTCTGGCTAGCTTGCCGCGAAGAGAATTCATGGCCGGCATGGCGGAGGTAATAAAGTACGGCATGCTGGGCGATCCAGAATTGTTCGATATGCTGGAAACCGATCCACTGCTCGACTCTCGCGACGAACGTTTGGCGGGAGTCGTCAAGCGCAATTGCCAAGCGAAAGCGGATGTCGTTAATGCCGATGAAAAAGAGCAGGCTGGCTCCGGGGGAAGGGCCTTGCTGAATCTGGGGCACACCTTTGGGCATGCGGTAGAGAATGTCGCAGGTTACGGAGACTATTTGCACGGCGAAGCCATTTCGGTCGGCTTTGTCGCTGCCGCGATTTTGAGCCAGAGACTTGGATACATCGATGCCGCTCAAGTCGAGAGAATAATAAGCGTCTTGCGAACCCATGGGCTACCGATTGAGCTGAAGACGTCCTTGGAAAATGAGGATCTGATGTCCGCAGTGAGGAAAGACAAGAAGGTTCGGGCGGGCATGCTGCGATTCGTTGTCTTGCGTCGTATTGGTGAAGCGATTACTGAGGATGGGATTGATCCGGAACTGGTGAAGTCGGTCTGGAGAGAAATCGGGGCCACCAATTAGCGATTTTCGGGTTGGAGCCTCGCGGATTTCTTCGATGGATGAATCAATAGCCAGGGAATATCTCGAACTAAATGGATTCGTCACCATGCCTTTGCGAAAGGGGCGGGCCCAGTCGAAGCGCTCCCAGGGGGAAGAAGGTCTGGATTTGTATATTCGCAATACGCGATTTGCGGAAGGGGACCGCCCACCTGCATTTCTATTGTTTTCCAGCGAGCTGAGGCTTTTGCAAAGCGCGGTAGTTTGCGTACGTGGCTGGCACAATGAAAAAGCCGCTTTAGCGGCCATGAAAAACGGGGCGGACATGCTTCGCTACGTCGAAAGCAATGTGTTGAAAAAAGTCGATAAGTGGTTCGAGTTCGAGCATTGGCGGGAGTTGGGAGAAACATCGTTTCCAAAGCGGATCCTCGTAGCGCCCGCTTTCCCGGCTCAAGAGGCGTATCGGGCCCGCATTGAATCTGCTTTGAGAGAGAAAGGCGTCGACGGAATTCTTTCATTCAAATCGATGCTGCTCGACATTATCGATCGCGTAGATACACGCCATGTCTATCACAATTCGGATTTGCTTCAAATAGTGAGGACCTTCAAAACCTTCGACTTGATCAAGGATTCGCAAATGAACTTTCTTTAGGCGCGATGATTCATGCAACGGCTATAGTTTCCAGTGAAGCCAAGATTGGCAGCGATGTCGAGATCGGCCCCTACGCTATTGTCGAAGAAGATGTCGAGATAGGCGATGGTAGCCAAGTAGCTGCCCATGCCATACTGAAATCCGGAACTCGTATCGGGAAATCGGTTACGATTGAGAGTTTTTGTATAATAGCGGGCCTGCCCCAGGACTTGGGGTTCGATGCGGCGACGATGACCTATGCCACCATAGGCGACCGTTCGGTGGTTCGCGAGGGTTCGACCATAAACCGGGCATCGACGGCTGGAGGCTCCACAAGCGTGGGGGAAGACTGTTTTCTCATGGCGGTTACTCACTTGGGACACGATTGCCGGGTGGGAAACCGGGTTGTCATCGGAAACAACAGCTTGCTAGCGGGGCATGTATCCGTGGGCGATGACGCCTTTCTTGGGGGGGATTCTGGGATCCATCAATTTTGCCGTATTGGCCAGGGTGTTATGTTTGGCGGCGATTCGACCGCGACGGTTGACGTGCCGCCCTACACGATGCTGGTTGAACGCAATACGTTGTTTGGGCTTAATCTTGTGGGATTACGACGGCGAAAGCACGAACCTGAAGCCGTGAGGGCTCTCAAACGCTGCTATCGGGAGGTGCTGGGCAGTGTTTCTGGGGTGCAGGAAACGGCTAGGTTACTGTTGGACACGCCTGTCGCTGAATTTGGAGAATGCCGTTCATTCCTGGAGTTTTTTCTCTCGGGTGAAAGGGGCTTTGCTCGACCAAGATCGAGATGAAGAATTGCAAGATAGCAATTACCTGTGGAGATCCGTCTGGCGTTGGGCCCGAGCTGATTTCCCTCTGTTTGCAAGAAGGTATCGGTGGTGACGCAGATCTCTCCATCATTGGCCAGCCTAATTGGTTGGACTCCCTGGAGGTGGGCGGGTCCCGTCCGTTTAGAAGAGTTGAAGTGGGTTTGGCGTATGGGGATCACCAGCCCGGACGACCGAATCCCGAAAGCTCGAAGATCGCTTTGGAAGCGATGGAGAAGGCTGCTAGTGGCTGCGCTTTGGGAGAATTCGATGCGGTGGTCACAGGACCGATTTCCAAATCGCGCTGCGCGGAGGTAGGCTTTTCCCATCCAGGACAGACCGAGTTTTTTGCATCTCATTGGGGAGGCGTGCCGACGATGGCCTTTGTCGGCAGCAAACTGGTAGTCGTCTTAGCTACATGGCACGTGCCTTTCGCCACGATTCGCTATTACTTGACGGAATCGGCCCTCGCCATGGCGATTGATCGAGCTCACGAATTGGGCGTCCGCTTGGGATTCTCCAACCCGCGCATTGGCGTATGCGGTCTTAACCCGCACGCAGGCGAAGAGGGATTGATTGGCAATGAAGAAGTGGCCATATACGATCCGCTGATCGAAAGCTTGGGGGAAACGATCCCCAGTGTCAGCAAGTGTCAACCGGCAGATACACTCTTCTATCGAGCTATCAACGGCGCGTTCGATGTAGTTGTCGCCTTGTATCACGATCAAGGTTTGGCCCCTTTAAAGGCAGTCGAGTTCGAGACAGCCGTGAATGTCACCTTGGGCTTGCCTTATGTCCGGACAAGCCCAGACCATGGAACTGGCTATGAAATCGCGGGTACTGGAGAGGCCTCGCCTAAGAGTTTTTCCCGGGCTATTGAGCTAGCGATTCAATTAGCCGGCCGGAATCGGGAAACTTGATGAAGCTAGGCGGGTGCTTAAGCTTTCAGAAGAGCTTGATAATATCGATTCGAGGGGAATGATAGGAGAAGAGGAGATGGATGTTGCTAGCGCAGAGTTGCCCGAAGGCGTTCGGGTGGGAGACAGTCGACTGATTGCCCTTACGGATTCGGCTATATCGAAAACGGAAGCCCTGATTGAAAAGGAGCCGGATGGATCGTTTTTGAGGATTGGTATTTCTGGAGGCGGCTGCAATGGCCTTTCTTATCAGATGAAATTCACCCAGATGGCTCGAAAGGGCGATATCCTCGTTCAATTTGGTCGGGTGCCAGTGATTGTCGACAGCAAGAGCGCTCTCTATTTGAGAGGCGCCCAGTTGGACTATTCCAACGCCCTGATTTCTGGCGGCTTTAAATTTAGCAATCCCAATGCCACCTCGAGTTGCTCCTGTGGAGAAAGTTTCAGCGTTTGATCGTCTCGCCAATTAGGTTAACTTTTTCGCGCCTATGGGAAAAAGATTGATTTGGCCCACTGATTGGCCGATAAGTCCCCGGTAACTGTATCAGACTAACAGATTTGTATAGCTAATTAATGCCAAAACCACGAGGTAAACGGAGGCCGCCCCAAAAGCAGGACCCATTCGCGAAAATTCGACGCAACCATCGGATTCGCGTCCCTAAAATCAGAGTTGTCGGCCCAGAGGGAAACCAAGTGGGCGTCATGGATACGAAAGACGCCTTGGAGATTGCTAAGGAGGCAGGGTTGGATCTCGTTGAGGTTGCTAGCCAGGCCAATCCCCCTGTTTGTCGCATCATGGACTTCGGCAAGTATGTTTATGAGCAACAAAAGAAGTCGAAAGATTCGAAGGGGAGCTCGAGCAAGACCAAAGAGGTCAAGTTTCGTCCTCGAGTGGATGTTCATGACTTCATGACCAAGCTCAGGAGAGCAGAGGAATTTTTGGATAAAGGGAACAAGGTCAAACTTACGCTTTCCTTCCGAGGTCGCGAGATGGCCCACACTGAAGTTGGCTTCGAAACGATTCAAAGGGCGATCGAAGACATCAGCCATATGGCGACGGCGGATAATGCGCCTAAACTAGTTGGCCGTAATATCAATGTCATGTTGACGCCTTTGCCGGCTAACAAGCGAAAGCCTAAGTACAGTCACCATCTTTTGGATCCAGATAAAGAAAAGCTGACCTCAGAAGAGGAGGGCGAAGCTTCCGGCGAATAATCCGTATCCAAAGAAATTAGTTTGCGGCCTGGATGGGAGCTAAAGGAAAGCTGTTATGGATCTTCCTGTGCACCGGGTTCTGGATGGTTTCTTGCCAAACGCCACCCGAGAGAGCTGCCAAGGACGCTCCCCCTTCGGAGCACTCGCCCACGGAGCCTGAGATAGTCAGGGGTGACGAGCCTGAATCCAAGATTGACATCCAGAAGACTCCAGAGATTGTCCCGCAACCCTCGCCATCGCTGAATATAGAATCGCAGGCTCGGGCGATTGGGGCGAAGGCCGGGAAAAAAGGGGATGACAAATGGGAGATATCCAAAGGCGACCGCTCGCTCGTTCTCACTGAGGAAAGCCGGGTTGCGGAGTTGAACGGGACGGTGCTGTTTTTGAACGAAGCGTTCATTAAGCGTGATGACACGCTTCGTTTGGGAGAACTGGATTATGAATACACTCTAAAGCCGGCCATGTATCCCTTGGCTTTGAAGCTGGGAGCCCGGCGAGTGGTGATTGATCCTGGACACGGTGGAACGGAGACGGGAACGCGGAATGAAACCCTGGGGGTCTTCGAGAAGGAATTGAATCTCGATGTAGCGATCCGGGTGAGGTACCTGCTTGAGGACGAAGGCGTCAATGTGGTGATGACTCGCTATGACGATCGAGTCGTTTCCCTAGAAGATCGGCTGAAAATAGCCAACCGAGCCAAGCCGGCGCTATTCGCCAGTATCCACTTCAACGCGGCTCCCAATTTAAAAGCGGAAGGGATTGAAACCTATGTTCTGACTCCGCCCATCGCTGTTTCCTCGAACGACAGCCTGTCTAGCTTGAGGCAAGGGCGGCTCGCGGGTAACGGTTTCGACTACGCCAATTTTGAAATTGGTTTCTTGGTGCAACGAAAATTGATTTCGGATCTCCAGAGGGTCGACCGCGGTTTGAAACGGGCCCGTTTTAAGGTGCTGACGGAGTTGGGCTGTCCTGGTATCCTGATCGAGTGCGGATTCCTGTCGAATGACAAAGAAGCATTGCTGGTCAACACGCCCGTCTTTCGTCAGAGGCTAGCCAAGTCTCTGTCGGAAGCTATCCTCGAATTATTGTCCCAAGAATAGAATTCCATAAGGGTTAAGTTTCGGCAAAATTTTGGGAAGCGGTATGAAAGCGGCATTGATAGTGGGATTGGGTAGCTTCATAGGCGGAAGCCTCCGCTATCTTTCCGTGCTCTGGATCGAGCGGAAAATCGATTCGCCATTCCCTATTGGCATTCTCTTTGTCAATATACTAGGATCGTTTCTGATAGGCATAGCGACCCAGGGACTGGAGCGTGTGGCTTGGAATGGCGATCCGCTTGCTCCACTCTTTCTTACCGCGGGAATCATGGGCGGTTTTACCACATTTTCTACTTTCAGTTTACAGACTTTGAGACTGGCTCAAGCGGGTCACGTGGGGATGGCATCCGCGAATGCCTTGGCCAGCGTGGTGTGCTGTCTATTGTCCGTCTACGCTGGCATAAAGCTCGGGCAGCTTTTGTTTCCGAGCTCATAATGGGAATGTAAGAAAGATTGCGTTACGAACTCTCTATGATTTTGTCGGCGAGACCGTATTCAATGGCTTCTTTCGCTGTCATGTAGAAGTCGCGATCGGTATCTTCTTCGATCTTCTCCAACGGTTGGCCAGAAGCTTCGGAGAGAATCTTGTTTAGCCGGGTCCGCAACTGCTCGAGATATTGGGCATGGATATGAATATCCACGGCTGGGCCGCGTAAATGTCCCGCGATCAGAGGTTGATGGATCATGACATAGGAATGCGGATACAGGTATCGGTTTCCTTTTTCAGCGGCGGAAAGCAATATTGATCCCATGGAGGCAGCCATACCAGTTACGATCACCCTAACATCGGACGATATCATTTTGATCGTATCGTAAATAGCCATACCGGCAGTTATGGATCCGCCGGGAGTGTTGATGTAGAAAAAGATCGGAGTATCCGGGGCATCCGCTT
>Ga0181579_10004946_pt1 | contig 10319 bp, 9 predicted proteins | sample 071ome_24_FD_132996 | JGI IMG/M metagenome (GOLD analysis project Ga0181579, IMG submission 132996) | Coastal salt marsh microbial communities from the Groves Creek Marsh, Skidaway Island, Georgia - 071402CT metaG (megahit assembly) | ecosystem: Environmental > Aquatic > Marine > Intertidal zone... | reverse complement strand
CTTCACCAAACGGTATCTAGACTGTCCCGCCGAAATCGGGGCCGAACTCGTTCACAAAGTTTGCGACGCTTTCGACAGGGCGTCCTGGGAAAAGAACTTCACTCTCATTGAAGGTAGCGGACATGCTGGAGTGGGATCTGTATTCGGCCTTTCCAATGCCCGAGTCGCCAAGCTTCTCGGAGCCAAGGCGATAATCGTAAGTCGGGGCGGAATCGGACAACCGATCGACGAGATAGCTCTTAATAAAGCCCTCTTCGATAGCGAGGGCGTAGAGGTGGTTGGGGCCATCATCAACAAAGTCCAATCGGACAAGATGGATCATATTCGGACCTATACGGGTCGAGCCCTGAAGCGACTAGGGGTCCCCTTGCTGGGATTACTGCCAGAAGAGAAGACCTTATCATCGCCCAACCTCAAACAGATTCAAGAGCGCGTTTCCGCTCGCCTCTTGAACGGGGATGAACGATTCCCTACCCAGCGCTTCGACAACATCATCATCGGAGCTATGACGGCAACACGCTTCTTGGAATCAATCTTGCCGAACACGCTTTTGATAACTCCCGGAGATCGGGAAGACATCATAATCGCCGCTCTATCTCATCGAGAAAGCGCCAGTGCCGGTTCGGTATCAGGTATTATATTGACCCGCGGAATCGAACCCTCCCCTGACTTGGCAAAGCGCATACACAATAGCCATATTCCCGTGGTAATTGCAGAATCCGATAGCTATACTATCGCCTCGCGGATACACGGAATGACCGTAAAGACTCAGCCCGAAGATGACGACAAGATCCCTTTAATCAAAAGGCTGTTACAGGAAAACATCGACCTCAATCAGATCGTCGATTAGTTCTGATATAGCGTTTTTCACTTGAGTTGGCCCCACAACCCTTAGCGATCGTAAAATCCTGAGGGTAGCAGAATTAGGGGCGACGACCGGTCCTCCCCGCCAAAATAAACACCGGAAGCGACTTCCCCTAAAGGGCCAGGACAATCTGGTCTTCCAGAAGTTCAACCTCCTTGATCGCCCCTAACGAACCGCTAACTTCGGTAGGCAATGGTATGGCGGAAATGCTTCCCTGGAAAAGCTCTTCGATAAAGCCGCCAAATTTCGGTAGGACCAGCGAATTTAAGTAGAGCTTTTCCACTTTAAGATTAACGCCGTTCGATCCATTCTCAAAATGGCCAATCGCCTGAGCGATGATCTCAAACCGATCTTTCGTAGGGTTTAGGACTATCTTCGAACTCAGGACGAATTGATCGTTTTCGATTCTGACATTCGGGGAAGCAAACGAAATGTCGGCCGGATTTCCTTCCGCATCTGTCTCTGCGCTCTTGCGCTGGCTGAAATAGTGGTTGATCTCCATCTCTGTAAATGGAATGGCCCCGGGAACTTGCCGAGCTAGTCGGCTAATACGCGAGCGTATCGTCGCAGACTCGCTGGAAGCGGCAGCCCCAGGTATGTAGTAAGTCGCATATTTGCCAAGCTGCTCATTTTCGCTTTCACTCGACTGATTCCTCACTGTTCTCGGCGGTTCCTTTATCAAAATGAATGCTCCGAGCAAAATCCCCAGGCTAATACCGGAAATGGCCGTGAAAATCATCCCTAAGGCAGAGGGCTCTTTAGGCAGTTTTCGCTTCATAACGCGTTAACTTCTATCGGCCTTAAGCTCCAGGTTCTTGAAGACATGACCCATTAAATAGAAATAAATCACCCCTCCGACGAAATAAGCGAAGGGAATCATGAGGGCCAGTCCCAGATAAGCCATGGTTGGCACCCAATACCCTTGAGCGCCCTTTTTCAGTAATCCGCCAATTGCTTGAAAATTAAAACAACTCTTAAAGTCACCCGTTAGCACGTAAAGATATAATGCAGAGCAACTTAAAGGTCCCGCAAAAAAATAGGCCGGAGCCAGAGGGACTCGAGAAAGAAACGAATCCAACGGAAAAATCGAGACTAGAGCGGTAACTGCGGCAACAGGGATAAATGCGAAGAGAAAAACGACCAAGAAGCATTTCAGTCCATCGACGAGCAGCTCCTTCCAATCACTCCATTCCGGCAATGATATTTCCTCTTGCCGCTTCCCTTGCAGAAAAAGGCGGTAAAGGTAGCCGAATGCCACGAAATGGACAAAAGGGATGATAGAAAATAGAACTCCCAGCATGCACTTATTGAACCAGTTTCGGTCGGCTGAAAGGCGTTTAGTGACTTGCTCAATAGAATGCATTTAGGAAAGCTGCGCTAATTTCGGTAATACAATCGCGCATTTCGCATGGAGTTCAAAGAGAAATTAGCCGCTTTCATCGCTCGGATAGAATCCGCAATCGACCAGCTCACCCCATCATCGGAGGTTCGACCAACGCGCATCCACGAGGCCATGCGCTATAGTCTGTCAGCCGGCGGCAAACGGATACGCCCGGCTCTCTTGCTGGCCTCAAGCGAGCTATTTAGCTCGAATACGGATGCTCTTCCAGCCGCCGTCGCCGTTGAATGCTTGCATACCTATACCTTGATTCATGACGACCTGCCGGGGATGGATGACTCGAAATTGCGCAGAGGCGTTGATACCTGCCACATTCGATTCGACGAAGCCACAGCTATCCTTGCCGGGGATGCCCTCCTGACTCTAGCCTTCGAACTTCTCGCCAAAAACTACGCCAGCGAACCGCGGCTAGCCGTAGACCTCATAGCGACGCTTTCGGAAACAGCTGGCAGTCAAAAGCTGATTGGCGGCCAAATGGAGGATATACTCGGTGAAAGCCGTCCGCTCGACGAGGATGAACTCGAGTATATACATTTGAACAAGACATCCGCCTTGATTGAGGCCAGCCTCAACATGGGAGCAGCGATCGGGGGAGCCAATGAAGTCCAGTTGGACTCGATTTCCCAATATGGTCGTTGCATAGGACTGGGCTTCCAAATAATGGACGATATTCTCGATGTTACGAGCGATTCCCGAACTATGGGAAAAACTGTAGGAGCGGATGCGGCAGCCAATAAGACGACCTATGTTTCCGTCCATGGTCTCGAAGAGTCTAAATCACGGCTAGCCTCGCTAACCAGTCAGGCTTGCGAAATCTGCGATCGCCTCGACGCTCCCTTTCTCAAACAGTTGGCGAGCTACCTTAACGAGCGCACGCATTAGCCTCGAGCGACCGGCATGCCCGATGTTTCATTTATAATTTCCGCCTGCAATTGCATCGAGCTAACTAAATCGATGATCGATTCGCTGCTTGCCCATACAAGCCTGGAGGACCGTGAATTGATCCTCGTAGACGATGCATCTACCGATGGCACTGCCGAATATATGAAATCAGTCAAGGGCAGGCCCATAGTGCTGAAAAACGAAGTGAATCGCGGCTTCGCCAAATCGAACAATCGAGCCGCTCGTCGGGCAACCGGCGACTACCTGGTTTTTCTAAACAACGACTTGGAGTTTTCTCGCAACTGGCTGGAGCCTTTAATCGAGCTCTACGAGTCAGAGGAAAACGTGGGCGCCGTGGGCAATATTCAGCGGAATTTCGAAACTGGTTTAGTCGACCATGCTGGCATATTTTTCGATCTGGAGGGTATGCCCACCCACGCTTGGAAGAATAGAAAGAGACTGCCTCCAAGCACTTACCGGGAAAGAAATGCGATTACGGCAGCTTGCCTGTTGGTGAAACGTTCCCTGTTCCTAGAGCTGGAGGGATTCGATGAAGCCTATCGCAATGGGATGGAAGATGTCGATCTGTGCGTCCGAATAAGGGAGAAAGGCTATCGTTTACTCGTGTCTCATCAGAGCATAATTCGCCATCACATCAGCCGCTCGCCCGGGAGGCATCGTTTCAATCATGAGAATTCGGAACTTTTTCGAAAACGATGGTCTCGACAAACTGCTCGTTTCGGAGCCCAGGAATGGCCAGCAGAATACTTTCATCGCTATGCCCGATACTGGTGGCGAATGAATCCCCGCCTGGCTCTCAAAGCCCTATTCATGCTGATCGCCCGACGCGGTCAAGGAACTGGATCCGAATTTCCTTCTATTTCTGAAGGTTCTCCTAAAGACTGCTAGCTTTTGATGATCCGATCCTTTCTCAACCGCAACAAGAGCCTCGTTAAGCAGCGATGCCTGAACGACGATTTCACTCGCCTGCGAAACCGCTACGAGATCTGGTACAATACCGCTGAAGCTCAGCGTGGCACGCGCATTACCGTTGAAGGAAAGGAAATGGTTATGCTCGCCAGCAACGAATACTTGGGTCTGTACGATCATCCTAAAGTAATCGAAGCCGGAACCAAGGCCCTCAAAGAATGGGGGGCGGGTACGATGGGAGCCCGATCCGCAAATGGAGGACGGCGCTTTCATTTAGAGCTCGAGGAGAGGCTCGCCGACTTTTTGGGCAAAGAAGCCTGCCACGTATCCTCCGCGGGGTATCTTTCTTGCATGTCTTCAATAACTGGATTCGCTCAGCGAGGAGACGTTGTATTGGTTGACAAGAATATGCATTCCAGCGTGTGGGACGGAATTCGTCTCTCCATGGCGGAAGTGGAGCGATTCAGCCACAATCGGCCAGAGCATCTTAAAACCCTTTTGGAGGAGCTGGATCCCAACGCCGCGAAGATCATAGCCGTCGAAGGCATCTATTCTATGGAAGGCCATATTTGCGATCTTCCGAAATTCGTTGATATCGCGGAGGAAAATGACGCTTTTCTCGTGATGGACGATGCTCACGGATTGGGTGTATTGGGGAATCAAGGACGAGGCACAGCCGATCATTTCAACCTGGTTGATCGAGTGGATATTATTACTGGCAGCCTATCCAAGTCGCTTGGAAGCACCGGTGGGTTCGTAGCGGGAGACAAAAGCGCCATCGACTATTTGCGGACGCATTCAAAACAAGTTATCTTCAGCGCCGCGCTTTCACCCTGCCAAGCGGCGGCTGCCCAAGCAGCTCTTCAGGTAATGCAAGAAGAGCCCGAGTGGCTGGATAAACTCTGGAGCAATACTCGGCGGTACAAGGCGTTTCTCGAAGAATTGGGATTGGATACTTGGGGGAGCGGGACACCCGCTATTCCAATTATCATAGGCGATCGCGAAAAAGCCTACTATTTCTGGAAACGCCTGAAAGAGCATGGTGTCTTCGCCATTTTCGCAACCGCGCCCGGGGTGCCCCCAGGGAAAGATCTCGTCCGAACGGCTATATCGGCCCGTCATGACGAGGCGGATTTCGAGATTATTGAAAACGCGATTCGCTACGCTGCCTCCAAACTCTAATCGAATACAGGAGGTTCAAGCGCCATCCGTGATCATATGGTCAATGATATCGGCAGCCGTAGCGTTCCATCTCGGCAACGCTTCAGATTGAATGCTGGCCTTCAAAATTTCGAGCTCAGAAGCGTTTTCGATCAAGTTTCTCAGATTTCTGGCGAGATCGTTTGCATCCCCCTTTTTGAACAGGCGGCATCCACCGAAGCGGGCGTTCTCCCGGATCGGATTTAGGGAGCTGCTGAGCGTTGGCACGCCCTTCCACAATGACTCCAGCAATGGCAATCCGCAGCCCTCAGCCAGCGAAGGGAGAACCACCAAATCCGTTCGGCCCAAAAGCCTCTGCAACTCTCCATCGGCAATTTGTCCATGAATTGCTACCGGGTAGCCACTTTTTGCCGTTCTTTTAAGCAAGCGTTCGACGTGCTTTCCGAAATAGGGATTCGTTCTCCCGACAAAATCGTATTCAAATCGGACCCCATCATCCCACAGCGACTTCGCGGCCTCTATGGCGATGTCCTGCCCCTTCCTGGTTTCAACTATCGACAGGGTCAGAATCCGAGGCGGATCGCCGACACCCTCTTTCGGCAGGGACCATTCGCCAAATACGCCATCGCAGCCCAATTGAATCGATCGCACCGAAGGCGCGTTCATCTGCCCGAGCCATTCCCAATATTCCTCTAGCTGCATAGCGCTGTGGCTGGAAACCGCGAAGACTCCGCCGAACAATGCCAGCATTTTCATATAGCTAGGGTGCCTTTGAACACTATGAGGCCAAGTGAACTCAGGATACTGCAGCGGTATAGCGTCATGAAAAATCCCATACGTTAGCCCTGGAAACTCTTTAATGAAGGCTTCTACGCCTTCCCTCTCGAATTCGCAAAACAGTTCACAAGTTAGGAACACATCGCCAGGCTCGACACTCCAACTGGGTCTCCTTATTCTCTGCCTGATAGTTCTAGAGCGATCATCCCACACTACCTCCACGAATCGATCGCCCAAAAGCGCTTCCAACTCCCTCTTAAGGCAGCTCGAAACTCTAGTGATGCCCGACTTTTGCTTTTGCCTGCAAGCCTTTGTCACATCGTAGAGAATTCTGCCCTTTATCATCGATCTTGAACTGCCAGGAGGTCTAACGAAATCCCTTTGTACTGCAAGATATTAGTCTGCAGGCGCAAGCCAGCAAAACCGGAAAACCGAACAGCAGTCTCTAACTACTGGAAGCTTTAACTAGCAACTCATAGAGCTTGCCAGAGTTCTTCTGCGCCGAAAACTCACTCTCCACCCATTCGCGGCCGGCTTTTCGCAATTTCTGGCAAAGAGCATCATCATTCTGGATACGTTTCAGCCGATATACCCAGTCTGATACATTTTCTACGCGGGCCAAGAATCCGTTTTCCCCATCCACTACCGCCTCAATCACGCCAGACACGGGCGAAGCCACAACAATTGTCCCAGATGCCATGGCCTCTGGGATCACATTTGGCAGCCCATCCCGATCTCCGCTCCTGGCAACGATCCCAGTATGAATCAGCGCATCGCCCCAAGCGATTTGGCTCAGGGTTTCCTTCATGGAAAGTTGTCCCAGCAACTGGAGACGCTCGGCTAGACCGCGGGCCTCGATTTCTCTCGAAAGAGTATTTCTTAAAGGACCTTCACCGACGATTTTCGCTTGGAATTCGATCCCGCTCTCACGCAGGGCTTCATAGATGTCTAGTTGATACGGAAGACCCTTTTTCTCTACCAGCCGGGCAACGCAAATTAGTCTCAGGCAAGATCTATCTTTTCGCAGCGTCCCAAATTCCGGAAAGACATTCAGCCCCCTTCTGATGACCCGTATTTTATTAGCCTCGACCAACTGGGAAAGGACTAATCGAGCTGATTCCGTCGAAGTGTGAACGAAAGCCGCATGTGCGGCTTTGGCCGGCAGAAGCCAATCTCCCCCTTTCTCAAAGACATCATAGGCATGAGCGCCGATCGAAAAGGGCCTATCGGCTAGACTGGCAAGCAACCACCCAAAAGCCGCCGGAGCGCTCGACCAAACGCAATGTATCACGTCGGGCTTCCCCATTAGCAGGCTTCTTTCCCGAACGATTGCTGCGCCCAGCCCCAATAAATTTTCCCAAAAATTCAGCCAGCTTCTCGGAGCGCGGCTGAATAGCGCCTTCCAATGCTTCCAGAATAGAGAAGGTTTGGATACCATTAGCCAAGGGAAGAGCCAAATCAGCTGGAAAAGCTCGCGCTTCTGAAACCGATCGATTTTCAAGTTTTCGAATTCCAGATCGCCTCGATGCAAAGAGACGATACTCAAATCAGCCCCCAAAGCCTTCAGGGCTCGAACTTCTCTCTGCAAAAACGTTTCCGAATAAACCGGAAATGTAGTAGTCACATAAAGGATACGCATTCGCTTTGAGCGAACGGGTTTACTCGCCAACGACCTTCAGCATAGGTCGCTCTTTTTCGGGCAAAGCGTCGTGAGCCAAGTCCACCAAATCGTAAATCACCTCCGACGGCCGATCCTTGAAGCGCATATTCCGGAAACGCCTTTTCAAGTCGCGGAGCCGTTCAGGGAATCGGCTCCAATTCATCAGCAATCGCTCCAGGTCCGATGATTCAGAAATAATTTCAGCGGCCTCGTCCTGGAGGAAGTATTTGGCGGTTAGCTTTTCTTGGGGCATGACGCCTCCTAAGCCATTGAAAATTATGGGGCACTCATAGTAGAGAGCTTCCGAGCAAGTTGTCGTACCGCCTCGCGTAATGACCAAGTCGCTTACCTGCATGAAGAGATGCATTTCGTTGCAATACCCTTCCACGTGGCAACTTAGGTCTGGATTATTCTTTTTCCAGTTGCTGACTTTCAAGAACGCCTCGTTGTTTCGACCGCATACGACAAGGACCTGAAAGGCTTCCGAATACTTCTTTATAGCTGGCAACAAGGAAAGGTGGTTGTTCGCCCCCGTTCCACCAGTCGCCAGAAAAATGATCCTCCGGTCCGAGCGCAATCCTAGCCGTTCGGTTATAAACCGGTGTCTTTCAAACGCGGTCAACCTCTCTTCGTAAATCCGGGGCACCAGGAAATGCCCTCTGACGATGATTTTCTCCGGATCGAGCTTGTAGCGGGAAACCGCATAATTCTTGGCGGTGCGAGTTCTGGAGATATAAAGGTCAACGCTTGGTTCAATCCAATTGCGGCTGTATCCATATCCTCCAGAAAATTCAGAACAGTAAGTGGCGCAACGGACGTTTTTCTCTCCGAGAATTTCCCGCGCTTCTTGGAAATATCCTCGATTCAAGCAGTCATGAACGCTCAAGACCAGGTGCGGCCTGTAGTTTCGAATCACCTCGCCATAGTATCGCCTTCCCAAGGTAACGCGGGAGCGATTGAGGTAGCTCAATCCTTCCACGAGGACAAAATACGGGTGATGCAACCAAGGGGCATGTTTTTGAATGAAATTATAGAACGCGACTCCGAAGCGGGCAATGCGCGAAGAATCCTCTAGCATGCTTTCTACACGCACCTCAACTTCCCAACCGTAGATTTTCCGCACCCATCTGCGGAAAGCGATGGCTCGAGCATCGTGCCCGCCACCGGTGCTAGAAGTTAAAACTAGTATTCTAACGGCCACTAATTTTGAGATCCTCCTATTCGGTGTAGTAGGAAATGTTCCCGGCTCGGGTCCAGCCTGCAGGAACAAAACGGCGTAACAACGGGGCTAGACACGCTTGAAAACGCGTACCAGCCCGAACGACGCCCGCTCTGTCTTTCCGAATAGCTTTGCATAACTTGTCCGCCACTAAATCAGGCGATGGCGACTCACTTATACGTTTCTCTATTCTCCTCCAAACCTTGTTCACGCAACCTTGATTTTCAATTTTACCGCTTTTTACCATCATATTGCAGTTAAAACCAGTTTTGATGTCTCCAGGCCTCAAATCTATCGCCTTCATGCCGCTAGGTTGCGTTTCCAGAATAACACTTTCCGTAAAAGCTGACAGCCCCGCCTTGGAGGCGTTATAGGCGCTCATAAACGGTACCGGAAACTCGGCTGCGAGCGACGATACATTTACCAAATAGCCCTCGCGTTCAATTAAGCCGGGCAAAACCAATCGGGTCACCTTCATCGTCCCAATTAGAAGCATCTCGATTTGCGACTTCCAGTCTTCAAAGTCGCTCTCCGCAAATCGCCCGAAAACCCCGCTCCCTGCATTGTTGACCACGATATCGAACCCGACGGCTTCCAATTCTTGCTCGCGCCAATCCGCTTCAATCTGGCTAAAGCGGCTAATATCTAGTCGCAATGGGCGAATTCCGGGCAAAAATCGTTTCGACGCAGGATTGCGCGACGTTCCCCAAACCTCTGCTCCCTCGCTCAAAAATCGAGACGCAATAGCCTCGCCGATTCCGCTACTTGCTCCCGTTACTAGAGCCTTTGAACCCCTTAGCCGCATTAGGATCCTAACGACACTCCCCCGTTTTCCGCCAGTAACTCCTTGGCATGCGACAAGGCGCTTCCAGCCTCTCGATCCCCTAGCATCCGAGCCAGCTCGACAACGCGAGAATCATCATTCGCATTCAATTTTTCGATACAAACAGTTGCCCGATTTCCGCTCTGATCCTTCTCGACGACAAAATGGTTGTCCCCCAAGGCGGCAACTTGCGGCAGGTGGGTAATGCAAACAACTTGGTGGTTCGCTCCGATGCCTTTCAGCCTCCGCCCGACCATCTTCCCGATTTCACCGCCGACGTTGGCATCGACTTCGTCGAAAACCAGTACCGGCACGGAATCGACGTTGGCCAGGATCGTTTTCAAGGCGAGCATAACCCTAGCTAGCTCACCACTGGAGGCGACCTTGCTCAGAGGTTTCAGGGGCTCACCGACATTGGGTGAAAAGAGGAGCTCGGGCAACGCGTCTCCATACGATTTGAGATTGGATTGCTTCACCAAGTTCAATCCGCACTTCCCCTTTTTGAATCCCAATTCCAATAACACCGCCTCCGCTTTACGAGCCAATTCCTCGCCGGCTTTTTTTCGCTTTCGTGTCAATCCAGATGCTAAAGACTTGAGCTCT
>Ga0181579_10004945_pt1 | contig 10319 bp, 11 predicted proteins | sample 071ome_24_FD_132996 | JGI IMG/M metagenome (GOLD analysis project Ga0181579, IMG submission 132996) | Coastal salt marsh microbial communities from the Groves Creek Marsh, Skidaway Island, Georgia - 071402CT metaG (megahit assembly) | ecosystem: Environmental > Aquatic > Marine > Intertidal... | reverse complement strand
TGGGGATGCGGTCGTCTACGGCCTTCTTGAGTTCCCGATCCTCCAGTAGTCGACGAGTGTTCTCGGTCACGACATACCCCGGAGCGATTGCATTCACGCACACACCGCGTGCACCCCACTCAACCGCGAGAGCCTTCGTGACACCGGCGAGTCCACTCTTGCTCGCCGTGTAGGCGACGACGGAATCTCCGCCCAGGAAAGACAGGAGTGATGCAATGTTGATGATTCGCCCGCCTTGGCCCCGCTCGGCTAACGATCGTCCCACTGCTTTCGCCAATGTGAAGGCGCTCGTGAGATTCACTTGCAGGGTCCGCTGCCACTCCTCCAGCGGATAGTCAACCGCTGGATCAACGTGGATCATTCCAGCGTTGTTGACCAAAATGTCTAAGCCACCGAAGTCCTGTTCGATTGATGCCACCAGTTCAACAATCTCACTTTCCCTCGCCTGTTCGAAATCACACCTGTAAGGGCGGTAGGAGATTGGCAAGCGGGAGAGTTCGTCGAGTGTGTCATCGACATCACTGCGATACACAGCAGCAACGTTGGCACCAGCTTGTGCGAGCCCGACTGCTATCGCACGTCCGATCCCGGTCCCTGCGCCGGTGACAACGGCTACCTTCCCATCAAGCCGGAAAAGCGGGCCGGCCGAGGAGTTCGCGGAACCTGTCGGTTCCGTCATGCGCGATTCCCTTCCGCACTCATCATCGACGGCAGAAGATAGCGCTTCCCTGACTTCTCCTTGACCTCATCCCATTGCGCTAGCAGGTGGATCCCCTCCAAGACCGTTCGGAAGACCTCGTCTGAACCTGCGCCAACTTCCAAGCTCTTCCGGGGGGCGCTGTTCACAACCGCGTTGACCGCACCGGCCCGGAATCCGAACAACGAACTTAACGTGTAGATGATCGAAGTCTCGCGTTCAAAGTTCAAGATTCCGGCCTGCGTCCAGTACTCGGGCTGGGCTTTGCTGTCTTGTTGGTGGTACCCAAGAACTGGACGCCCCTGCCCAGCCTGACACGAATCAGTGGAGCGCGTGACGCCAAGGTGGTGTCGAATTCCCATGTCGTCGGCCGCCTGCAACATGGCAAGCATCACTTCATAATTGGCGAAAGCCGGGTAGGTAGGAACGATGTACGCCTGTGACGTCCCTTCGTCTCGAACCGCACCTGCGGCTATAACGAGATCACCGACCGCAACCTCGTCGAGATAGGTGCCGGAAGTGCCGGCCCGGATGAAGGTGTCGGCTTGGGAGAATCGGAAGAAATCGACAAGGGCGATCTCCGTCTCAGGGGCACCGCTGCCCGTCGAGCAGACGGTGACCTTAGTGCCCTTGTAATGACCCGTATACGTGACGAACATGTGCGTATCGGCAACGAGATACGAGTCATCCATGTACCCCGCGATGACAGCTGCCACATCATCTTCGTAGCCGAGAGGGTCATGGACGGACAAGATCACGTAGCGACCCACATCCTCTGGGGTGATCCGCGTCATGACCGATGATCCATCTACGTCGAACAGCGGCGGCGTCACTTCCGTTCGATTCATCTTTGCCTCCTTCTTCGCCTTCGTATTGTCTTCACTGTAGGGCTCCAAGGGCAGTCATTCCCGCGACCATCAAGACAAGGCCTGCTATTTGCCCGCGGCCCATTCTTTCGCGAAAGAGGACGAATGCCATGAGGGCAGCCAGAGGTGCCATCTGCGAGGCAAGAACAGCTGTCACCGGTAGATTCACTGCGGCTCCTACCGTGTAAATGCTTATCGCAAAGACGTCCACGATTGCCAGCAGGCTTATCCACGCAAGTACCTGCCGAGGCACGCGAAGGCGCCCGGCGATGGCGAGAGGGATCGCTAGTGCGACGAGACCCACAATGCGGGCTGGCATGAGTATCCAAGCCAAGGGGATCTCACCGCTCAAAAGTCCGACAGTCAACAGTCCGCTGGCGAAGAAGAGTGCGCCCACCACGGCGAGCGTCGCAGCGAGCGCCGGACGCTCACCAGCAAAGGGGGCTGGATCACGCGAACGTGCCCCGATGACAATCCCGATGACGATGATGACAAGCAAGAAAGCCACCAGCGGTTCCACGCTGTTGCCGATGATGGCCGCCATGACGGCTGCGATGCCCCCTTCGGTCGCCACGATCGGGGCGACCAATCCGACTTTGCCGTAGCGGAGTGCCGTGTAAACAAAGAGGAATCCGAAAACGTTTCCCACCCCGGACATCAGCATTAATCCGATCTGGCCAGACTCCAAGTCCGGCGTGCCCTCGCTGAGTGCCCAAGGGAAGACGAAAATCGAAGAAATTAGCGCCGATAGCGCGACTACTTGCGTGGCATGCACAACCCTGCTGGCTTGCGCCGCCGCCACCATGCCGACCGCGAAACAGACTGCTGTCGCAAAGCCAGCCAAGACACTGATCATCCCTTGCCACTCACCGATGCTCAGGTCATTCCGCCACCGGTGCCCCGATACGAGGGACCCTCGTCCCTACGCTGCAAACGACGTCACCATTCTAGATCAACCAAGCGCCCCCGCGTCCTCTTTCCAGCCACCTCAATTGATCAACACATTTATTCAACACTCGTCGGCCTTATGCTCTCTTCATGCCGTCTGTTCTGGCGATGGGCGACACCTTGGTCGAAGTCAGCATGCAGGTAACCGATGCCTGGGAAGACTCCCCCGACATGCAGGCTTCTTCGTGCGTGTTCGGTGCTGGTGGGTCAGCTGCCAACTTCGCCGCGGTGACTGCCGCCTTGGGGATTAACTCCGGACTGGCCACAGATGTCGGCAATGACTTCTTTGGTAGCTTCCTGATCGACGACCTTCATCGCAGCGGGATTTCTACAAGACTCGTTCGCGAGCACTCCGGCGACAATTCCACCTGTGTCATCTCCGTGGGTGCCGACGGTGATCGTCGTTTCATCTCCTACCGAGGCGCGCCCCGTCAAGCCCCGCCGGCGGAGTACCAAGCGCAGTTGATGGACGATCTTGCTTCGCGAGACTGGCTTCACATCTCTGGCTTCTGGTTGCAGAGTCCCATCACAGCCGACCTGGCCCTGCGTTCTGCAACAGCGGCAAAACGCCAAGGCATCCCTGTCTCGATGGACCCCAGCCCTCAGATCATGGAGAGCCCCAATGAATTCGTCGACCAGCTTCTGGATGTCACCGACGTCTTCTTCCCGAACGCGTATGAGGCTTGCACCTTCACCCGGAAGTCCGATCCCGAGGAAGCTGCTGGTCAACTTGCTGGCCGCGTTCCCACGATCGTGGTCACCGATGGGGCCAATGGAGTGATCTGGGCATCCTCGGACGGCATTTCAACCATCGATGCCCTGTCCGTCGAGGTCGTCGATACAACGGGCGCAGGGGACGCCTTGGCGGCCGGATTCGTCGCCGCTCGACTCCTTGGCGAATCAGCTGCCGACGCCCTCCACATGGGCGTTCGGACTGCAGCCGTCATCATCAAGTCTGTGGGAGGGCACTCTGCAGTGGAGAGGCTATCGCCGCTCCGACCTTGAGAAATTTTCAAAACAATTGCTGCGCTGAAATGTGAGGGAAACACTCCCGCGACCGCATTTCACGATGGTTTAATGCCGATCTCCTACCAAAGGATTCTTTATGCGCGCCAGTGAGGAAGTCCGCCAAGCGCTCAAGGATGGCACCCCGGTGGTTGCACTCGAATCAACGATCGTGGCGCATGGCATGCCTCGTCCAACGAACATCGAGACAGTTTTCAAGGTCGAGTCGATCATTCGCGATGAAGGCGCTGTTCCAGCATCAGTCGGATTGATAGAAGGTGAGATCGTTTGCGGCCTATCGGAAGATGAGCTGGAGTTTCTGGCGTACTCCGATGACGTTATCAAGGCTCAAGAACGAGACCTCGCACGAGCCACTGTCACCGGACGCAGCGGCGCCACAACCGTTGGAGCGACCCTGTTCGTCGCTTCCCATTTCGGGATACGCGTTCACGTCACAGGCGGCATCGGAGGCGTTGCACCCAACTTCGACGAGACGTTGGATATTTCTGCGGATCTCCTCGCCATCGGTCGCTATCCGTGCATAACAGTAGCCTCAGGGACAAAGGCATTCATGGACATCGGCGCCACCTTGGAGTACCTGGAGACGATCGGCGTTCCCGTTGGCTCATGGACCGAGAACACGTTCCCGTGGTTTTATAGCCGGGACAGCGGAATCACAGTTGAGTGGGAGGCCAATACGGCCGAGGAGGTCGCGGCCATCTTCATGGCGGATCAGCAATTGCGCGGCAAAACTGGGATGCTCCTCGGTGTGCCCCTCCCGGCAGCGGATGCGCTGCCCGAAGAGCGAACCCGCGCTGCGATCGACCAAGCTCTCGCCAGGGCAAGCGCCGAGGGAATCTCCGGGAAGCCGTTAACGCCGTACCTGCTGTCCAAGATCTTCGAGATTACTGACGGTGACAGCCTGGTCGCCAATGTGGCGCTCATCAAGAACAACGCGTCGGTCGGCGCCCAAATCGCCTCAGCCGTAGCTTCTCGATGAGTTCGCGATGCCTCGACATCGTCAACGCGCATGTAGTGACCCTTGACGAGTCCTGGACGGAGATTTCTGACGGCTTCCTCCGGATACGCCACGGTGTCATCGTGGCGCTGGGACCCATGTCGGAGTACTCCGTCGGTGAAGAACGAGTGGAAGATGCGCGAGGCTCGTTCGTATTCCCCGGGCTAATCAATACCCACACTCATTCCTTCCAGGCATTGACCCGCGGCATAGGAGAAGGACTCGGAGTCTGGGACTGGTTTTCCCAAGCGATCGACAAGGTGGTCGGGCATCTCACACCCGAGGATGCTCGGCTAGCGGGACAAGTCACCGGACTCGAGGCCGTAATGTGCGGCGCCACCACAGTGCTTGACTACAACTACCCGCACCCGACTCCAGGAATGGCCGAAGAGACCATTGAAGGGATGAGATCGACAGGCGTTCGGACCGTTCTTGCGCGGGGGATCTTGGACACCGGCACCGTGCACGCCGACATTATCCACTCGACCAAAGACGAATTGAGCGCATGTCGCTCATTGGCAGCGGCATTCCATAAATCGGACGACGACCTCGTCCGAGTGTGGTTCGCGCCATACACGATCTTCAGCACATCTCCCCAGGCACTGAGAGCATCAATTGAACTGGCAAGCGAATTCGATTCGGGGGTGACGATCCACGCAACCACCCCGTCAACTCTTGAGGCTGCCCGTGAACTCTACGACAGTTCCGACATCGCATTCGAAGCATCAATCGACTTTCTGAGTCCACGCACCATGCTCGTTCATTGCACGCACCCCGAGGATGTGGATCTGAACCTCATTGCGGCTTCAGGAGCATCGGTCTCGCATAACCCCGTCAGTAATGCCTACTTGGGTGAGGGAATCGCACCGATCCTGGACATGCGTCGCCTCAAGATCAACGTATGTCTGGGTTCCGATGGCCCGGCTAGCAACAACAACCAGGACATGCTCCAAGTCATGAAGGTGACGGGTCTGCTCCAGAAGTTGACGCACAAGGATCCTTCGGTTCTCATGGCTCGAGACATTGTCTGGATGGCGACCGTAGGAGGCGCTCAGGCTTTGGGGTGGGAGCACGTGATCGGCTCGTTGGAGGTCGGCAAGGACGCCGACCTTCTGATGCTCAATCCGTGGTTGCCGAATTCCGTTTCATTCAGTGATCCGTACGCCACTCTTGTCTTCAGTGCGACCCAAGAAAACATCCATCTTGTATGTGTGAAGGGTCAGGTGGTGATGCGAAACAGGATTCCGTCGCTCCTGGATATGTCCGACACCCTTGAACACGCGCAAGAAGCGGCGCGCGGGCTGGCGCATCGCGCCGGTCTAGCGGATTCCTAGTTCCTCGACTGTGAGTTCGAGAGTCGCGATATCGTGGACGTCGTTGAACTCGAAGATGATCCGATCCACACCCGCTTCCTGCAGTTGCGCGACCTGCTCGCGTGTTTCCGCGATGGTCCCTCCGAGGAACCCGGAGGCACGCCACTGGTCAAGATCAGGTGGCAGGCCCGGAAAAGTTTTCCGGTGACGGGCGATACATCGGTTCACCTCATCCATGTCCCTCCCGAGGATTAAGGGTGTCATCAACGAACGCCGCAGGGTGGAGGGGTCTCGGTGGATCGACGCACAGGCGTCGTTCATGACAACTTGCATCTGGACGACTTCTTCGACGTTCTTGTAGAAGCAGTTCCACTCCTTGGCGAATCTTGCAGCCAACATGATCATGCGCGGACCCCAACCACCCAGGATTATCGGGGGAGCGTCGGTGACGGGGCGCGGGAGTATCGTGGCTTCCTGCAGCGAGAAGTATTCTCCGCTCCACGTGACTGCACTCTCGCGCCATAACCGATCAACAATCTCCAGGCTCTCCTCCAATCGAGATACCCGCTCACCAGCCGGAGGAAATTCACGACCGAATCTGGTGTGTTCATCTTCGTGCCAGCCGGCACCCATGCCCAGATCTATTCGACCATCTGTCAAGACGTCCAACGCGATCGCTTGGTGGGCCAGGTCTACTGGGTGCCGAAAGGTGACAGGACTGACAAGGGGACCGATCCGGATGGTCGAGGTGCGGGCTGCCAACACACTTATTTCTGTCCAGGCTGGCAACACATCGCGCGCTGCCGTGATGTCGACCGGTCCGTAGTGATCGGACACGTAGACGCCATCCAGCGATAGACGTTCAGCGTGCTCAGCGACATTGAGCAGCGCTGACCAAGTTAGCCCCTCTTGGCTCTCCAGCAGGATTGCAAAGTGCATTCAGATCCCCGTGAATCCGCCATCGATCAGAATGGTCTGACCAGTGACATAACTTGAAGCGTCACTCGCCAGGAATGCGATGACGTCTCCGATTTGCTCTGGTGAGGCGTACTTGCCGATGGGGATTGCCGCCAGTGTGGCGTCGCTCCCGGCCTCAAGCTCCTCCTTCGAATGCTCCTTCAAGAACTGTTCCACGTACAGATCGGTAGCAACTACACCAGGGGCCACGCAGTTGACACGGACCCCTCGGGTCGCCAGCTCGATGGCCATTGTCATTGACAGTCCGACAACTGCGGCCTTCGATGCGCCGTAAACGGCGTGCCCCGGCATTCCAATTCGGTGGCCGACCATCGAAGCGGTGTTCACGATCGCCCCGCGACCGGAGGCTTCCAGCGCGGGCAGAGCCGCTTTCGAGAGCCGAAAAACGGATTCAAAGTTGATTCGCATCATGTCCGATACTTGATCATCGGTCGTTTCCTCAAAGGAGTCGGCCAGGCGCAGGATGCCAGCATTGTTCACCAGCGAATCCAGTTGTCCGTAGACGCGAAGAGTCTCCTCGACGCACGCGCGGGAACCTGCGTCACCGCTGACATCTGCTTGGACGAAGGCGGCTTCTCCCCCGGATTCAGCGATGTGCCGAACCACCTCGGCCCCGGAGTCTGCACGATCCGCGACAACGACCTTCGCTCCGCCAGCGGCTAGCACGCGAGCTGCTGCTTGCCCGATGCCCCGTCCGGCACCTGTGACAAGACAGACTCGATCCGTGACACGAATTGGAGTACTCATCTTTGGGGCACCGAATCTGGCATTTCCCACTCCTCCATGGAGTAGTACGCAGACCACGCCACGGTCTCGTAATGCTCACTGGTGAGGAAGATCTGTCGCAGCCCGTTCCGTCTGTGCTCGGGAAGTTCATCTGTCAATGTGTCCACCAGGCCCAGAAGAGCCTCGACATGGTCGTCCAAACCTGCGTCGCTTCCGTACGTGTCGAACCACCACTTGTAGGGGTTATCTGGATGGATAGCCTTATCCCTCAAGATCCGCTTCGAGAGGATCTGCCAACCAACGAGACAGGGCATGATCGCCGTGAGGATCTCCGGCAACTCCCCCCGGCTCGCGCTTGCGAACTCGTGTTGGGCGTAAGCGTACTTGGTGGGACCCATGCGCTGATGTTCCAGTTCCTGCAACGTGATGCCCTGAGACTTGGCAAATCGTTCGTGCGAGGCCATCTCTTCGTCCACAATGAAATTCAAATAGCGCTGGACGATGCGCATGGCGTCCAACGAGGGCGCGCGCAGCACTCCAAGCGCAAGAATCCTGGAGAAGTTGACCAGGTACGGGTAGTCGACACGAACCCAGTAACGCAGGCGCTCCGGCGCTAGGGTACCCGCGATCATCTCCTGGATAAACGGGGTGTTCATCTGAACGTCGAGGTAAGGGTCAGCTTCAGCTAGTAGTTCTCGGGTGAATGTCACATCTGCCTCCGGGGATCGGGAATATCTTCGAGCCAAAGTTCCTGGTGTGCGCGCGTCCAATCTGTGAACATCTCCAAGGTCTCGGGGTCGTTGAGAACGATCACCTCTATGCCACGACTCTTAAGCAGATCCTCGCTTTCCGAAAAGTTCGTGTTCTCGCCGATGACGAGCGTCGTGACTCCGTAGATGCTGGATGCTCCCGCGCACATGTAGCAAGGGGACAACGTCGTGTACAAGACCAATGATCCGTACCAGGAATGTTGAGGTCGCCCGGCCGCACGAAAGACATCGATTTCACCGTGAATGATGGGGCTATTCTCCTGCACCCTTCGATTGCGGCCGGTGGCGATTAATTCATCACCCAGGAAGAGTGCGCCGCCGATAGGAATTCCACCCTCACCCAAGCCGAGCTTGGCCTGTTCGAGGGCGCTCTGATATCGCTCTTCATGACTTAGCACAACGGAAACCTGGCCCTCCCGCACGTTCGTACCCTGAGAAGTTGGGAAGCGCGCCGCGGCGAAAACTGCACCGTGCCATCTCGCTCGTGTAGAACCACGACCCGCCTCGCAATACCCGACAATTGCCCTGCGTTGAGGGGTAGTCCGCTTGTCCGCTCACGTAAGGGAGGAAGAAATCTTCTACCCACTCCTCGACGTTTCCAGACATATCGATGACCCCGTAAGGGCTAACGTTGCCGGAACGAACCGCATTCGGAAGCGTCATTACGTTCGACGGTTTCGCTGAGTCCCACACGTTGCTGTTCTCCTCAACGAGGGTCGGCCCCCAGGGCCATTCCCGAGCGTCGGCGCCTCGGGCAGCCTTCTCCCATTCGGCCTCCGTGGGAAGTCGTTTGCCGGACCAGGCTGCGTACTCCCGGGCCTGCGCCCACGTCACCCGCTCGACAGGGTGATCGGCAATGTCTGCTGCAGGACCGCCGTCGGGCCAATCCGGCAGAGCTGGGGCCCCCGTTTGCTGGACGTAGTCGTGGTACTGGCGGTGGGTAACCGGTAGTCGATCGATCCAGAAGCCATCCACGTGAACTTGCCGGATGGGACCTTCGATGTCGAAGAGGTCACTTCCCATGGTGAATGTCCCTTCAGGAACCCACACCATGCCGTCCTCGTTGATCATCTTGGCCGCTCCTCAGATACGACGCAGCGGAAGCCAGGGCCTCCCAATTGAGCGAATCCACTCGTGTCGAGATCAGGTTCTTCGAAGCATCGATAGGAGCATCGGGCGTGCGTCACCGGAAAGATCCAGGAGCCGCCCCGAAGCACCTTCATGCCGACGCCGTACCCGCGACTTACATGTTCCGACCCTGGGTACCCCCGGTACTCATCCGAACACCACTCCTCACACAACCCAACCATTTGCTCGCAGCCGAAGGGGCTAGCCCCTCCCGGCCGCGCGTCAACTGGCTCAGAGTGAGAACCGGTAACTGCTGAGGTCTCCCAGGTCAGGCACAACTCCGCCCTAAATTGATCGCCCCACGGATACAACCGGCCATCCGTTCCGCGGGCAGCTTTCTCCCACTCCACTTCCGTGGGCAGGCGCTTACCGTGGGCACGTGCATAGATATCAGCCATCGTCCAACTGACCTCTGCCGGATGATCATCGCGTCCGTCGGGATACCGACCATCGATCCAATGAGCCGGACGTTGGGCGTCAGTCTCTGTGGCAAACGCCCAGTATTCAGAATTTGTCACTGGGTACCTGTCAATCCAGAAGCCAGGCACATGCACTTCTCTCTTGGGGGATTCGCGCGGAAACCGGTCGTCCCCCATGAGAAATGGACCGGCGGGGACGAACACCATCTCTTGAACATTCACCGGCTGCGGGATAGCCATGCTCAGCGGTCCCCGACCGAGGAATGCCAGGGGATCGTCTTTCGTTCAACAAAAGTCACGATTCCGTAGAAGATGAGTGCAATGGTTGCCGAAACGGCGACCGCCGCCCAGATTCTAGGCGTGTCGTTGGTGTAGGCGGCGGTGAGAATGAGATAGCCGATTCCGGCATTCGCCTGAATAAATTCCGCAACAACCGCAGCGAGCACTGAAG
>Ga0181579_10004944_pt1 | contig 10320 bp, 10 predicted proteins | sample 071ome_24_FD_132996 | JGI IMG/M metagenome (GOLD analysis project Ga0181579, IMG submission 132996) | Coastal salt marsh microbial communities from the Groves Creek Marsh, Skidaway Island, Georgia - 071402CT metaG (megahit assembly) | ecosystem: Environmental > Aquatic > Marine > Intertidal... | reverse complement strand
GATCTGGGCCAAGTGGTCTGTTATGAGGAAATAGCGGAAAAAGTACGGACCTTTGCTGCTCAAGGCCATATCAACCTTGTCGAAACCTTTGCCGAATCCATTGCAAAAATCTGCCTGATGGATGCGCGTGTCCGATCGGTTCGGGTTCGGGTCGAAAAATTGGAAGCCTTGGCCGATGCTGAGAGTGTCGGTGTTGAAATAGAACGAACACGGGTCTAGACGTAAGCATCTAGAATCTCAGGCTTTTCTCAATTAAGTTGTTCACAGTGTTTTGACGTGCCGCAAAAACCGGTGTGCGCGGCGGCTTTTCCTTAAATCAGACTGAGATTTAAAGAGTCTGCAGTGAAAACACTAATTAAATCAATTAGTTGCAGGTTAAGCGCTGTTTTGTGCAAAAATAGGGGGTCGTTCGTAGAATAATCACATAAAAATCGCAAGAGCGTTTTATTAACAGGCTTATCCACAATGATTGTGAATTGAATGGGCCAGCACAATGTCACAACGGCAGGAATTCGTAAGTTAAAATCACAAAGATCGTAATGAGTGGGTGAGGGCTTAACGTTTTACACCAGCTAGATGATTGAAATGACGCGAAAACAACCACCACAACCGGCACCCCAGTCTAAGCGAACCTCTTTGGAAGAGGGGCAGACGGTCATCAATGCACATTTGAAAACATTGCCAGGGCTGCCGGGTGTTTACAGAATGGTCAACGCATCCGGTGATGTGCTGTATGTTGGCAAGGCTAAAAATTTAAAGAAGCGGGTTGCTAGTTATTTGCAAATTTCGCGTCTATCGAACCGGCTCCGCCGTATGGTGTCGGAAACGAGAAGCATGGAATTTATTACGACCCATACCGAGGCCGAGGCTTTATTGCTGGAGGCCAACCTTATTAAGCGGTATGCGCCCCGGTACAATATTCTTCTGCGAGACGACAAATCTTTCCCATCAATATTGGTGACGGATGATCATTCATTTCCGCAAATTTTGAAATACCGTGGTGCGCGAAAACGAAAAGGGCAGTACTTCGGACCGTTTGCTTCCGCCGGCGCCGTCAATCACACGCTTAATATTTTACAACGCGCTTTTCAATTGAGGACGTGTAACGACCCGGTATTCGAGAGCCGAACCCGGCCTTGTTTGTTGCATCAAATCAAACGGTGTGCGGCCCCGTGCGTCGGAAAAATCAGTGAGGCCGATTATGCCGTTTTGGTGGATCAAGCGCGCGATTTTTTGCTTGGCAAAGCAAACAAAATCCAAAATGAATTTGCCGAAAAAATGCAGGCCGCCAGCGATTCATTGGATTATGAAGCCGCCGCTGAATACAGAGATCGCATCCGTGCCTTAACGCGTGTTCAAGCGCGCCAGGACATCAATCTTGATACGATCGAAGATGCCGATGTTATTGCCATCCACCAGGCGGGCGGCCTGGCTTGTGTTCAAATATTCTTCTTCAGAAGTGGCAGTAACTACGGAAACCGTGCGTATTTTCCCTCGCATGCCCGTGGCGAGGATGCACCTATTATTCTAGAAGCTTTTCTTGGGCAGTTTTATGCCAATAAAGTCCCGCCCAGTCAGATTCTCGTAAGCCACGAGCTGAACAACCAAGCACTGGTTGAAGATGCGTTGAGTGTTCATGCCGAGCGCCGTGTTCACGTCTTGACACCTCAACGGGGGCCAAAAAGAAGTGTTGTCGAGCATGTCATGGCCAATGCCCGCGAAGCTTTGTCCCGGCGCCTGAACGAAAGCGCTACGCAACGTAAACTTCTCGATGGTTTGGCTAAAGCCTTGGACCTTGACGGCACACCGCAACGTATTGAAGTCTACGACAACAGCCATATATCCGGCACGAAGGCGGTCGGTGCCATGATTGTCGCTGGGCCTGAGGGCATGATGAAAAACGCCTACAGGAAATTTAATATTCGTGGCGCCAGCGAAAGTAAGAAAAGAAATGCCGATAAACAAACGATGCCAAACGGCGCGTCAGATCATCAACAGGAAGAATTTCAATCTTATTCGGCTGGTGATGATTACGGCATGATGAGGGAGGTTTTAACCCGGCGGTTTTCGCGCGCGTTGAAAGAAGATCCTGACCGGCAGCAAGGGCAATGGCCTGACCTGGTCTTGATTGATGGCGGCGCCGGCCAATTAAGCGCGGCCGAAAGCGTGTTTGCCGAATTGGGCATTGACGATGTTGCCATTGTGGCCGTTGCGAAGGGGCCGGAACGTAATGCTGGACGTGAACGTATTTTCCGGCCGCAACGTGAGCCGATTGCCTTGGAGCCGCGTGATCCGGTCCAATATTTTATTCAGCGCTTGCGTGATGAGGCGCACCGGTTTGCCATTGGCACACACCGGGCCCGGCGGGCTAAATCCATTGCCCGGTCAACGCTTGATGAAATTCCCGGTGTCGGCGCTAAGCGGAAAAAAGCCCTATTGCATCACTTTGGCTCGGCCCAGGCCGTTGCTGAAGCCGGATTGACGGATCTTGAGACGGTCGATGGGATTAGCAAGGCTATGGCCAATAAACTCTATGAATGGTTTCATGCAGGCCGTTAGAATAGCAGAACTAAAGAAAAGCAGAGAGAATACCCCTGGGCATGCAGTTTAAACTTCCGAATATCCTGACTATTTCGCGGATTGCCGCCATTCCTGTCGTCGTCCTTTTGCTGCTGCTACCGCAGCCGCTTGGAAATTGGCTGGCTTTTGCTATATACGCAACGGCTTGTATTACAGATTTTTTTGATGGCTATTTGGCCCGTGCCTGGGAACAACAATCCAGTCTCGGTAAATTTTTAGATCCGATTGCTGATAAGCTCTTGGTCGCCGCCGTCTTATTAATGTTGGTGGGGATCGACCGCATTCAGGGCCTAACGTTGCTGCCTGCGGCTGTCATTTTATGCCGGGAAATTTTAGTTTCAGGACTGCGGGAGTTTTTGGCATCCGTTCAAGTCGGCATGCCGGTTTCAGCGTTGGCGAAATGGAAAACGTCCATTCAGCTGATTGCGTTAGGTTTTCTTATTGTCGGTAACGCCGGCCCGCAATTTGGCCCGCTATCAACCTTGGAAATCGGCATGATTGGCCTTTGGGGAGCGGCGATTTTAACGCTTTTGACCGGATATGATTACTTGCTCGCTGGGTTGCGCAAAATTCAAGATGTTGATCAAGGTAACAATGATTCAACTTGAGAAAGGCGTCATTCAATCGGATTAGAATTTCGATTTGCGATGAACGGCAACGTGACAATGAAAATGTTTGGTTTGGTTGGATGGAGCGGCAGCGGTAAAACCACATTGATGAAGAAATTACTGCCTGTCTTCATTGAGCGTGGGCTTCGTGTCTCTACATTGAAACATACACATCATAATGTTGATATTGATCAGCCCGGTAAAGACTCCTATGAGCATCGCCGAGCCGGCGCTTATGAAGTCATGTTGTCTTCGAGCGCGCGTTGGTCGCTGACGCACGAGTTAAGAGATGAGTCAGAACCAGATGTAGCCGCTTTGGCTCAGTTTATGGCGCCAGTTGATCTATTGTTAATTGAAGGGTTTAAAAATCAAAAGCACGACAAAATCGAAATTTATCGTGCCGAATTAAAACAAGAACTTCTTTGTGTTCATGATACGTCAATCGTTGCTGTCGTGACTGATGATATATTGCCCGATGTTTCAATCCCAGTATTCAGCTTGAATGATGTTGACGGCATAGCAGATTTTATCATGATGCATGGTCAGTTAGCGGTCAATCAACAGTCCGGTAAGGCCCATGGTTGAACTGCAAAATGATTGTTTTGCCATGGGTTCGGATCTTATGCCCTATCATGAGGCATTGGATATTTTGCATGCTCGCATCGATGCGGTGCCCGATACGGAATTAGTCGATTTACGCGATGCTCTTGATCGTATTGCTGCGGAAGATGTTATTGCCCCACGGAGCGTGCCGCCTCATGACAATGCAGCCGTCGATGGTTTTGCCGTATATTTCGACGATTTAAGTCCTGATCATGAAACCCGATTGCCGGTGACGGGCCGTATAGCCGCAGGACACCCGTTGGGCCGGCCGGCCGGACGTGGCGAAGCCCTTCGGGTTTTCACCGGCGCCCCCATGCCGCCGGGACCCGATACAATTTTTTTTCAAGAAGATTGTGTGTTTGAAGATGAAACCGTGGTGTTGAAGCCTGGCATAAAACGCGGAGCAAACTACCGCAAGGCCGGAGAAGACATTCAGGCCAATAGTAAAATTATTAACAAAGGTCAGCGTCTTCGGGCCCAAGAAATCGGCCTGACCGCATCGGTTGGCTGTGTATCATTGAAAACCTACCGGCGTCTTAAAGCGGCTGTTTTTTCGACCGGAGATGAGGTTCGTGACCCTAAAGATGAAGCGCCGGACGGATGCGTCTTTGATGCAAATCGTTATTCGATCATGAGTATGCTCAAAAATCTTGATGTTATTGTTACGGATTTAGGCATTTTACCGGATTCAAAGACGGCTATTAAGAAGGCCTTAAAAGCGGCAGCGCATGATCATGATCTTCTTATTACATCGGGTGGTGCCAGTCAGGGCGAAGAGGACCATATTGCCATATCCGTACAAGAACTTGGGGCGCTGCACTTTTGGCGCCTCGCGATAAAGCCTGGCCGGCCCCTGGCATTGGGGCAAGTCGGCAATGCCGCGTTCATTGGCCTTCCGGGCAATCCTGTTGCCGTTATGGTGACATTTATGCAAATCGCCCGGCCGGTTATTCTCAAGCTTGCCGGTTGTTTGGAGACGACACCGCCGATGTATAAAATCAGAGCTGAATTCGACCACCAAAAAAAACGCGGACGGCGAGAATGGTTGCGGGCTAAATTGGTTCGCGCTGATGATGGTATATTGGGAGCAGAAAAATTTCATACTGACGGCGCCGGTATCTTGTCCTCAATGGCATTTGCCGATGGTCTGATTGAGTTGTCGGAAGATCAAGGGCCATTTAGCCGAGGTACGATGGTTGACTTTCTTCCCTTTAACGAGGTGCGCCGTTGAAACTCTTATATTTTTCCTGGTTGCGCGAAAAAATCGGTGTGGCCGAAGAAGACGTGTCGCCGCCGGATTCGGTTCGGTCAGTTGCCGATTTGCTGCACTGGCTGCAAGGCCGGGGAGGCGGCTACGCCGACGCCCTGAAAGATCTTTCTTTGGTTCGTGTTGCTGTAAACCAGGAGTACGTTAAGTTTGAAGAAACGGTCGTTGCGGCGGATGAGGTTGCATTGTTTCCGCCTGTAACCGGCGGATAACCGGATTGGTTTAATGATACGCGTACAAGAAAACGACTTCGATACTGGTGCCGAACTTAAAAATCTTGTGGGCCGCAATTACAAAGTCGGTGGGCTGTGTTCGTTTGTCGGTTTGGTTCGAGATTTTGCCGGTAGCGATACTGTTGGCGGGATGACGCTCGAACATTATCCCGCCATGACGGAAAAGGAATTGCAAAAAATTGATGCCGAAGCGAATAAGCGATGGCCTCTTGAAGCCTCTTTAATCATTCACCGGTATGGCCGACTAGAACCCGGCGATCAAATTGTCCTCGTTGCAACGGCATCCGCCCACAGGCAAGATGCTTTTGATTCATGTCAATTTTTAATCGATTGGCTAAAAACACAAGCACCGTTTTGGAAGTTAGAAGAAACAAACGCAGGCTCTCAATGGGTTGCTGCCCGGGACTCCGACTATCAACGCGCACAACGCTGGGAAAAGAAGTAGGCGTTCAGAATAATTTGCCTGAAACGGTTTGGAGAAACTATGAGCGACGATAACAACGAGCCAACGCCTGCATATTTGAATGCAAAATTTGTGACCAGCCGGGATGGCCGGCCATTGCGTATTCTTTCGGAATATTTGGAGCCGGCGGCCCGATTTGAGCGCTACGAAATTAGCGATACAATTGTATTTTACGGTTCGGCCCGCATTCTATCCGCCGAGCAGGCTGAAAAAAATCTGACCGCCGTTAAAGCCAAAGGGGAAGACACAGCCGTTGCTGAACAGGCATTGGCTTTATCTCGCTATTATGAAGATGCCCGGGAGTTGGCCCGGCGGCTGACTGTGTGGTCAAAAAACCTAGAAGGCACAGAGCGGCGTTTTGTGATCTGCACCGGCGGCGGCCCGGGAATTATGGAGGCGGCCAACAGAGGGGCCTCCGATGCCCAAGGTATGAATGCCGGCTTGAATATTCAGTTGCCGTTTGAGCAGCATGAAAATCCATACATCACCCGCGAGCTGACTTTTGAGTTTAATTACTTCTTTATGCGGAAATTTTGGTTCATGTATTTGGCAAAGGCGCTCGTGATCTTTCCGGGCGGGTTCGGCACCCTTGATGAACTTTTTGAAGCTTTGACGCTCGAAACGACTGGTAAACTCCGTAAAAGAATGCCGGTTGTTTTGTATGGGACCGATTATTGGGACAAGGTATTTAACCTCGATGCACTCGTTGAATTTGGTACGATAACGCAGGATGATCTTGATGTTATCCACAAGACTAATTCAATCGACGATGCCTTTGAGCATATTACGCGCGAATTAACTGAGCTCTTCATCGAAGAGCCGGGCGGTCGTAATGAGCTTGTTTAAATTGTTTATGGAGCGTTATGCCGCGCTGACGGTATCAGCCGGTGATTTGCCGACTTCTTTATCGTAATCGGCCATCAACGTTTGGCTGATTTCGCCAACGGTAAAATGATGGTCATCAATTTGACCCACGGGCGTAATTTCCGCTGCCGTTCCCGTAACGAATACCTCCGTCGCTTTTGCAAGTTCTTCGGGCATGATATCGCGTTCGATAACCTCGATACCGCGATTTTTTGCCAGGCCGATAACGGTTTGCCGTGTGATTCCGTCGAGGAAACAATCCGGTACGGGGGTATGGAGTTTGCCGTCACCGAAAACAATGAAAATATTGGCGCCGGTCGATTCAGCGACACGGCCCTTCCAATCAAGAAACAAGGCATCGTCCCAGCCCTCTTGCTCGACAGCATGTTTGGACAAGGTGCAAATCATATAAAGGCCGGCTGCTTTTGCCATGACGGGTGCGGTTGCCGGATCCGGGCGGCGCCAGGGGCCGGTTTTTAAACGGATGCCCTTCATGCGGGCTTCCGGTGAAAAATATGACGGCCATGACCAAGCAGCGATGGCGATATGAATTTTAGTTTGCTGCGCTGACACCCCCATCATCTCGCTGCCGCGCCAGGCAATAGGCCGGACGTATCCGTCGACGATTCCATTGTCCTTGCAGACGGCTTCGCTCGCGTCATTAATTTCCTTTACAGAAAATGGCATATCAAAACCGAAAATTTTGCCGGAGGCAAAAAGCCGTTCGGTATGTTCATTAAGTTTGTAAATTTTTCCACCGTAAACGCGCTCGCCTTCGAAAACGGCCGAGGCATAGTGCAGGGCATGACTCAGAACATGCAGCTTGGCGTCTCGCCAAGGGATGAGTTTTCCGTCAAACCAAATGGTACCGTCGCGATCGTCAAAAGGGGCCGTCAACATCGGCTCGATATTCCTTTAAGCCTTAATTTTGCACGAAAATTCGATGCTTTGGGTAGCAGTCTTAGGCGAATCAGTCAATAAATGGTGCCGAGATATTCCGTATGACGGCGACGGCGAGGGATCAGGACATCCGAATTCAGGCACGGTATAATCCGGATATGGATCAAGAAATGGCACATATTCTCGTCGTCGATGACGATGCGCGGCTGCGCGATTTACTGGCTAAATTTCTTCAGGAACATGGGTTTCTGGTGACAGCTGCAAAGGATGCCGGGGACGCCCGCACGCGGCTTGGCGTTTTGTCATTTGATTTGATCGTCCTTGATTTGATGATGCCGGGTGAAAGCGGTTTGGAATTCGCAGCCGATTTAAGAGGCAAGAGCGATGTCCCAATTTTGATGCTTACCGCCATGGGCGAGCCTGAGGATCGAGTTGCGGGATTGGAGCAAGGCGCGGATGATTATTTGGTTAAGCCCTTCGAGCCGAGAGAGTTGTTGCTGCGCATCAATAATATTTTAAAACGGTCCCCCGCACCTGAGGGGATGCCGGTACAAATTCAATTGGGGGCAACCGTTTTTGATATGGAGCGTGTTGAACTGTCCCGGGATGGTGAACGAATTCATTTAACCGATATTGAGGCAGCATTATTGAAAGTTTTGGCATCGCGTCCCGGTGTCGTCCTCAGCAGGGAGGAACTCAGCGAATTTACAGGCACACGGGGCGGCGGCCGGGCGGTTGACGTTCAAGTAACCCGTCTTCGACGGAAAATTGAAGAAGACGTTAAGCTCCCCCGGTATTTACAAACCGTACGCGGTAAAGGGTATGTCTTGCGCCCCGATTAATATAATAGGTGTAGGGCTGGAATATATTTATGGTTTCAATCAAACAATTTTTACCACGTAGTTTATTAGGGCGTTCGCTATTAATTATTGTGACGCCGTTGGTGTTGCTGCAAGTCGTCTCGGCACTCATCTTTTTTGAAAGTCACTGGGATAAAGTCAGTTTGCGTTTAGCGCGAAGCGTTGCCGGCGATACGGTATCGTTAATTGAATTATTGCAGCGAAGCCCATCGCCTGACGAAAAAAGTAAATATATAGAGTTATGGTCTGCCCATAAATCGATTACGGCAAGTTTGCTGAAAGACGAAATATTGCCGAATGCACCCTCCAAGGGCAGCGGCATGATGGAATCGATACTAAAAAAATCATTGAGTGAATCATTGAGCCAACCATTTCGAATCGATACAGAAAAGTTAGATCGGCATGTTATTGTTCAAGTGCAATTACCCAAAAGCATATTGCAGTTAATTATATCTAGAAAACGCCTTTTCAGTTCAACAACCTATGTATTCGTTATTTGGATGATTGGTACATCACTTATTCTATTTGGGGTTGCGACAATCTTTATGCGGAACCAAGTGAAGCCAATTAGGCGGCTAGCCGTTGCCGCCGACAATTTTGGCAAAGGCCGGAATGTATCCCAATTTAAGCCTGAGGGTGCGCGAGAAGTACGACAAGCCGCATCCGCATTTCTGGCTATGCGTGAACGTATTATGCGGCAAATTTCACAACGAACAGAAATGTTGGCTGGCGTTTCGCATGATTTAAGAACGCCCTTAACCCGCATGAAGCTTCAATTGGCCATGTTAAAGAAAATGGACGGAGTCGATGATCTCAGCAATGATGTCGAAGAGATGGAGCATATGCTTGAAGGCTATCTTGCTTTCGCCCGGGGAGAAGGAACTGAAACGCCGCGGCCCTCAAATGTTGGCGAAATTCTTAATGATGTGGTTGCGCAGGCTCATCGCAAAAAAGGTGCGGTCGACCTTCATACTGAGGGGGCGTTAGTCGTACCGTTGCGGCCGCAGGCTTTTAAACGGTGTATGACGAATTTAATCGATAACGCTATTCGTTATGCGAACCATATTTCTGTTCGTGCCGGCATTCGAGATGAGTTTATAGAGATAACCGTTGATGACGATGGCCCTGGTATTCCTGAAGATCAACGCGAAGAGGTTTTTAAGTCTTTTTACCGGATTGACCCTTCCCGTAATCCGGAGACCGGTGGCGTTGGGCTTGGACTGACAATTGCTCGTGATGTTGTCCGGAGCCACGGGGGCGATATTGTCCTGAGCACGTCCCCGTTGAAGGGGTTGCGCGCCCGGGTTCGCCTCCCGCTTTAAGCAGTCCACCGCTTATTTTCGCTGCGAAAGGTTTTTGATAACGTCTTCATCGACTGTTAAGCCGAGCCCTGGTGTGTCAGGCATGACAAATTGATTTTTTTCGATCTTAACACCGCCTTCGGCAACCGGTTTGTCTTTAATGCGTAATTGATAATCCATTCCCGGATCACAGGCTGCAAGACGGACGCAAGCGTGAAGGTGACCTGTTGCGGTATCGAGCAAATGCGATCCTTGTGTCCAATCGATACGGACAGGAATATTGGCTGCCTCGGAAACCCTAATCATTTGCATCGCTTTATAGAAACCGCCGCATTTGCCCAGTTTAAAGCTGGTCATATCCGCGACACGCCGAGATACAATATCGATAATCGACGGTAAATGCTGCAACGCTTCATCGGCAATGACTTTTTGTGGGATTGCCCGCGTAATTTGTTCCAGACCGACAATGTCGTGATACATCACAGGTTGCTCAATGGCGAGATTTGGCGTTGTCGGAAATCGCCGATGCATAAGTTCAATCGTATCTTGTGCTGTGCCCCAGCCTTGATTGGGGTCCGCCATAATCAGACAGTCTTGCGGGACAACATCGAGAATGGCTTCGAGACGGTCTGCATCGGCAT
>Ga0181579_10004943_pt1 | contig 10320 bp, 9 predicted proteins | sample 071ome_24_FD_132996 | JGI IMG/M metagenome (GOLD analysis project Ga0181579, IMG submission 132996) | Coastal salt marsh microbial communities from the Groves Creek Marsh, Skidaway Island, Georgia - 071402CT metaG (megahit assembly) | ecosystem: Environmental > Aquatic > Marine > Intertidal zone... | reverse complement strand
TGCTGGTGGTGGTGATCGACTTCGTCGTCGGCAAGGGCCTGCCGCCGTTGCGCATCGTGCCCGGCGTGGTGATCGCCTTTGCGGCGACGTTCGTGCTGGCCCGCGCCGCGCGGCGCTAACCGCCCGCGCCTTTTTTGGTCGGCCCCGCCCAGTGGGCTTTGCGGGTTTCCTCGACGTCCGAATAGATGATCGTGGCGAGCTTGGGACTGCCCATCGCCGATTCGGGTTCCGGGCAGATCACGTCGAGCACGGTGGGCTTGTCGGTCCGCGCTAAGGCCTCCTTGAGCGCAGGCCCGAGGTCGCCGGGCGCGGTGACGCGAACGCCGTGACAGCCGTAGCCTTCGGCGATCTTATCGTAACGAACGTCGCCGAAGCTCGCATTGATGGTGCGCCCGATTTGGCGCGGCTGGGCGTGGTGTTCGTTGCCCCACACGCCGTTGTTGGCGACGACGGTGACGAATCGGTTGAGCCCGGCGAGCACCGCACCGTTGTATTCCGACGGATAGAACCCGAACGAGCCGTCGCCAGTAACCAACATGACGGGACGCGGCGCGGTCCCGGTCTCGGCGGCGATTTCGCGCGCCCCGGCGGCAAGACCGAGTGCGAGCGGCGCGCCCATGCCCATCGACCCCAACGGAAAATGGTCGGCGTAGCCGCCTTCGCGTTGAATGCGCATGACGCCGAACATCCAGGTCAGGATCGAGGCGCCGTCGTTGACGAAGATCGTCTCGGGCGGCATCTGCGCCATGATCTCGCGCCCGATTTGATAGGGATGGATCGGCCCGGTGGTCTCGCGCCCTAGCGCATCGATCGCCGCGCAGCGTTCGGCGAGGGCGTCTTTGAGCCACGCCGGATCGCGCCGGTAGTCTTGCGCATCGAGCGCGTCGGCCAGCGCATCGCCGACAAGCGCCGCATCGGCCACCATCCCGACATCGACCGGGCGATTGCGGCCGATTTCGTCGGCATGTACATCGACCTGGATCATGGCGGCGGCGGGATCGAAGCGCGGCGCAAGACCGTAGCCGAAGCGCTTGCCCATGCGCGCACCGAGCCACACGACGAGATCGGCATGCTTGGCCGCGGTTTGAGCCAACGGCCACGACCAGCCCAGGGCGTCGTCTTCGGGCACCAGTCCGCGGGCCATCGCGTTGGTCAGGACCGGGATGCCGCGCGCCGTCAGACGGCGTAGCGCCGGACCCGCGCCGGCATGGGCGGCCCCGGTGCCCGCAATGACAAGCAGCCGTTTGGCCGCCGCGATGAGATCGAGACTGCGCGAAAGGTCCGCCGCCGCGGGCGCGGGCTTAGGCGGTGAGACGACCGGAGTATCGAGGTCGGCGCCGGGCTCGACCGTTGCGGCGAGGAAGTCCTTCGGGAAGGCCAGCACAACCGGGCCGGGCCGCCCCGACAGCGCGCGACGACACGCGGCATCGAGATATTCGCCCAGCCGTTCCGGGCCATGGACGGTGCGCGCCCACTTGGTGATGCTGCGCACCAGCGCGAGTTCGTCGTGGTCGACTTGGTGTTCGGGTTCGGTCCAGGTGTCGAGTTCCCGCCCGACCAGAATCACCACCGGCGAACAGGCTTCGAAGGCTGATGAAATGCCGGTGATGGCGTTGGGCATCCCTTGATCGACGTTGATCATCGCGATCCCGACCTTGCCGGTGATGCGGCTGTAGCCGTCGGCGGCGCCCACCGTGGCGGATTCGTGTCGGCTGGGCACGACCGCCACCTGGTTCTTGTCGAGTTCGTCCAACAAAACCGCTTGGGAGGCGCCGGCCAACGCAAACACGGTGTGCACGCCGTAGCGGTCGAGCACCCGCGCCATCACTTTGGCGCCGGTCAGGCGGTTGGTATCGGCGTTCATTGTCGGCGCCCTTGGGCGGCGCGGCGCGCGGTGGCGCTAACGATGGGCGCCGAAAATGATGCCGCGCCCGAGATTGGAGAGCTCGGGGTCATCCTTGACCGCAGGGAACGCGGGGTTGCCGTCTTGGCCGATCGTCATCCATACGGCCGTGACGTTTTGCGTCGGGAAGCCGGCGTCGCGCATCAGGTCTTTCGGCTTCATGTCGTGCAACTTGCCCCAGAACGGCTCGGCGTTATAGCGCGTGTCCCAGTCGTGCATGAACTGGTCGTGCAGGTTGAGGCCGATATCGAATTGCGGGTCGGCATGCATGGTGACGCCGCCGGGGGCGAGCAACCGGTTGGCCTCTTTGAGGATGTTCTTGGTCGCTTGGGTCGCGGTTTCGTGCAGCAGGCCATGCGACAAGACGAGGTCGAAATGCCCGTCGGGGAAGTTCGTGCCTTCCGCACTTTGCTGCATGAAGTGAATCTTTTTGCCGAAATACTCGGCGCGGGCATGGGCGTAGCGCAAGCTCGGGGCGCCGACATCGATCGCATAGATCTCGGCATCGGGGAAGGCGTCGGCGTACGGCAAGGTCGAGCCGCCGATGGTGCAGCCCATGTCGAGAATGCGCTTGGGTTTAAGATCGGGATAGCGCTGTTTGATGTAGGCGATGGTGGCGCGGCCCTGGTATTCGAGAAACAGACCGAACTTGTTGTCCGGCTGGTCGTCGATGGCATGCGCGCCGCGCCCCAACAGACCGGCCACGTAGTAATAGGCACCACGGTCGTAGATCGCGCCGGCAAAGACATCGTCGTCGGTGAGATCAGTATGATAGCCGCCCGGCATGCAATGGATGTCGATCTCGCCGTTATAGCGCGGCACTTTGAGATCGGGATCGAGCGTGAGGGTGCCGAGCGGTTTCTTGACCTGCGACGAGGCGATGAGGTCGGGCAATTGGCGTTCGACCGTGTTGCCGACTCCGTCCCACAGCATTTCTTGGATTGTGCGCGCCATCGCGCTCCACAGTTTGGTGGAGGGCTCGCGCTCCATCAGCTTGCGCACTTCGTGATGCGTTTCTGGGGCGCGGCCGTTTTCTTTCTTGAAGCGCGGCAGCGCCTTTTTCTCATAGACCGCAGCGTCGACGGGATAGACGTCTTCTTCCATGTGGATCTTAAGGTCGACAACGAAGTGTTCGCGCGCGAGCTCGTCGTGCGCGGCCTGCGGCATCATCGGATGAGCAAAAGGTTGTTTCATGGCTGACCTCCCCGCGTGAGAGGCAAGCTTACGACCGTCCGGTGACGGGGTCCAATAACCGCAGAATGCTTAGGGAATTGAGATGCACACCTTGCCGAAATGGCGGCCCGCCATGAGGTGCTCGTAGGCCGCTTGGGTCTCGGTCATGGGAAAGACCCGGTCGATGACGGGCTTGGTGCCGTGCAGGTCCATGGCGCGCAGCATGGTGGCCAAGCCCTCGGTGGTGCCGACGGTGACGCCTTGCAAGCGAATGTTGCGCGAGCCCACGAGCGGCACGAGCAGGTCCGAGCGCGCGCCGGCCAGGACGCCGACGAGGCTGACCATGCCGCCGGGGCGGATGGCGCGCAGGGTTTGCTTCATGGTGCCGGCGCCGCCGACCTCCATGACATGATCGACGCCGCGACCGCCGGTGAGGTCGAGGGCGGTTTTGCCCCAATCGGCATCGTCGATGTAGTTGATGAGGTGATCGGCACCGAGGTCGCGCACGCGCTCGAGCTTTTCGTTGCTGGACGAAGTGGCGATCACTTCGGCGCCGGCCAACTTGGCGAACTGCAAGGCGAACAACGAGACGCCGCCGGTGCCTTGGACGAGGACGATGTCGCCCGGCTGCGTCGCGCCCAAGGTGACGATGCCGGTCCACGCGGTGAGCCCGGCGCAGGGCGCGCTGGCGGCTTCGACGTCGGTGAGGCTATCGGGTGTGTGCACCAATCCGGTCTCTTTGAAGACGCGGAGTTCGCACAAGGTGCCGTCTTGGGCGCGGCCCAAATCGTCGTCGAGGAGCTCTTGGGTGGGCTCGCCGCCGACCCAGCTTTGGAAAAAGCTGACGGTGACACGGTCGCCCGGTTTGAACCGGGTCACCCCCTCGCCCACCTCGACGACCTCGCCCGCGCCGTCGGACAGCGGGATGAGCCCGGACTTCTTTTGGCGCGAGCCGTAGCCGCCGGTGGTGACCAAGGTATCGCGGTAGTTCAGCGCAGCGGCGCGCAAGCGCACCAGCACCGTCCCCGGACCCGGCGTGGGGTCGGGTTGGTCGACCAATTCGAGACTGGAGGGACCGCCGAGATCTTTGAGAACGACCGCTTTCATTTCGCGCCTGCCTTGCTTCTTTTCGTGACCGAGCGCGGAGCATAGAGGTCGGGCGCGAGCGGCAACAGACCCCCTGCCCCGTTCGCTTTTGGTCTGCGGTGCGCTAGGGTCGCGGCCATGACCCAGACCCCGGAACGCCGCCTGCCGTTGGAGGGCGCGAGTAACTTTCGCGACCTTGGCGGGTACGAGACCGAAGATGGCCGCCGCGTCCGGTGGCGCAAGGTGTTCCGTTCGGGCGCGATGGACCGGCTGAGCGATGCCGACCTCGCGCTGTTGAGCGAGATCGGCCTGCGCACGATTTGCGATTTGCGGCACCCGGAAGAACAAGCCTTGTACCCCACGCGCTTGGCGCCCCAGGCGCCGGCGACGATTCACAGCCTGCCGATCCGGCCGCGCGTGAAAGGCAACTACCGCGAACGAATCGATGCCGGCGACCCGGCGGCCGGCGACCTCGCGCGCGATTATATGACCGAGGCCTATCGGTGTTATGTGCGCGATCATGCCGAGGCCTATCGCGGATTGATGCAGCAATTGGCCGATCCGGCGAACCATCCCTTGGTGTTCCATTGTGCGGCCGGCAAGGACCGCACCGGGTTCGCCGCCGCGCTGATCTTGATGACGCTGGGGGTGCCGGAGGACGTGATCTTCGAGGATTACTTGGCGACTAACGACTACTGGACCGAAGGTGGTTTGCGCGTGCAGCAAGATATTCCCGAAGCGGCCCGGCAGCATCTGATTGCAGCCAACGACGTCTATTTGCGCGCCGCGATCGACACGTTGCACGAGATTCACGACACGTTGGACGCTTATTTGTCGGGCGGGTTGAACCTGGACGACGAGACCGTCGCGTCGCTGCGCGATCTGCTGCTCGAATAAAAAAAAGGGCGCCCGAAGGCGCCCTTTTAGATGGTCTAGGCGACAGGTCTTCTAGAAGTCCATGTCGCCCATGTCGGCACCCGGCGTCATGGGCGCGTTGTCTTTTTTCTCGGGCTTGTCGGTCACACCGGCTTCGGTGGTGATCAACAGGCTGGAGACCGACGCAGCGTCTTCGAGCGCGGTGCGCACGACCTTGGCCGGATCCATAATGCCGGCCTTGATCAGGTCGCCGTAGACTTCCTTCTGGGCATCGAAGCCGAAGGTGCGGCTCTTCTGGTCCATCAGCTTGCCGACGACCACGCCACCGTTGATGCCGGCGTTTTCAGCGATCTGCGTCACCGGGGCCTGGAGAGCCTTGCGGATGATGTCGACGCCGATCTTCTGGTCTTCGTTGGCGACCTTGAGACCGTCAAGCGCGCGGCTGGCGAAAAGAAGCGTCGTTCCGCCACCCGCGACCACACCTTCCTCGACCGCCGAACGGGTCGAGTTGAGCGCGTCTTCGACGCGGTCTTTGCGCTCTTTCACTTCGATCTCGGTCGCACCACCAACATGCACGACGGCAACGCCGCCGGACAGTTTGGCGAGACGCTCTTGCAGCTTTTCCTTGTCGTAGTCCGAGGTGGTTTCCTCGATCTGCGCGCGGATCTGGCTGCAGCGGCCCTCGATGTCGGCTTTCTTGCCGGCACCGTCGACCACGGTGGTCTCTTCTTTGGTGATGTTGATGCGCTTGGCGCGGCCCAGCATATCCAGGGTCACGTTCTCAAGCTTGATGCCGAGATCTTCGGAAATCACGGTGCCTGCGGTCAGGATCGCGATGTCTTCGAGCATCGCCTTGCGACGATCGCCGAAGCCGGGCGCTTTCACTGCGGCGACTTTGAGACCGCCACGCAGCTTGTTGACCACGAGGGTGGCCAAGGCTTCGCCTTCGACGTCTTCTGCGATGATCACGAGCGGCCGACCTGATTTCGCAACCGCCTCGAGCACCGGCAACATGGCCTGAAGGTTCGAGAGCTTTTTCTCGTTGATCAGGATGTACGGGTCTTCGAGATCGACCGTCATCTTTTCGGCATTGGTCACGAAGTACGGCGACAGATAGCCGCGGTCGAACTGCATGCCTTCGACGACATCGAGCTCGGTGGCGAAGCCTTTGGCCTCTTCCACGGTGATGACGCCTTCTTCGCCGACCTTGTCCATAGCCTCGGCCAGGATTTCACCGATTTCACGTTCGCCGTTGGCCGAGATGGTACCGACCTGGGCGATCTCGTCGTGGCCTTTGATCTTTTTGGCGGCCGACTTGATGTCGGCAACCGCGGCCGCAACCGCAAGATCGATGCCGCGCTTGAGGTCCATCGGGTTGGCGCCGGCAGAAACAGCCTTGTTACCTTCGCGCACGATCGCTTGGGCCAGCACGGTGGCGGTGGTGGTGCCGTCACCGGCTTCGTCGTTGGTGCGCTGGGCCACGTCTTTGACGAGCTGCGCGCCCATGTTTTCGAACTTGTCGGCCAGTTCGACTTCCTTGGCGACCGTGACACCGTCTTTGGTGATCCGCGGGGCGCCGAAGGACTTGTCGATTACGACGTTACGGCCCTTGGGGCCGAGGGTCACCTTCACCGCATTGGCGAGGATGTCGACGCCCTTGAGCATGCGCTCGCGCGCGTCGGTGCCGAATTTGACTTGTTTAGCCATTGAGATCTTTTCCTTCTTATTCGCTCGGGTGGGCTACGCGGCTTTCTTCTTCGAGGAAGACTTGCCTTCGATGATGCCCATGACATCGCTCTCTTTAATGATGACGAGGTCCTCACCCTCGATCGTGACGTCGGTGCCGGCATATTTGCCGAACAGCACGCGATCGCCTGCTTTGACCTCAGGGGCGATAATTTCACCCTTGTCGTTGCGGGCACCTGGGCCGACGGCGACGATTTCGCCCTCCATGGGCTTTTCCTTCGCGGTGTCGGGAATGATGATCCCACCGGCGGTGCGTTCCTCTTCGGCCGAACGGCGGACGAGAACGCGGTCGTGTAAAGGCCTGAATTTCATAGTCTTTTTCTCCCTACCTGCAGCTAGCAGTGTTCCGGCTAGAGTGCTTAGCACTCGTTAGTCCGGAGTGCCAGATAACTCAGCGCGGGATTTAGGAGAGGCTCGACCGCCTGTCAAGAAGGGGCCGCCAGGAAAATTCGCCGAAATTTGCGATTTCGCCTATCTGGGCGGTTCGAGACCGGCCCTAGTCCAGGTATTTGGGCTGGCTGCGGTCGGTCTGGGCGGCGGGGTTCATCACGCGAATGGGCTTGCCGGCCAGATAGGCCAGGATGTTCTCGACGGTATCGGGGATGAAGACCTGGTAGGTCGCCTGGGTGGCATAGCCGATATGTGGCGTGAGCAAGGTATTGGGCACACGGCGTAGGGGATGGTCGCCGGGCAAGGGTTCTTGGTCGTAGACATCCAGCGCGGCGCCGCCGATCCAGCCTTCCTCGAGGGCCTGGACGAGCGCGGCCTCGTTGATCAGGGGGCCGCGCGAGGTGTTGACGAGAATCGCGTCTTTTTTCATACGGCGTAGATCGTCGGCATCGAGGAGGTCGCGCGTTTTGTCGCTGAGCACCATGTGCAGGGTGACGACATCGCTTTGCGCGAGCAGCTCTTCCTTGCCGACCAAGGTCGCGCCCGCCTCCGTGGCGTGAGCCTCGGTCATGTTGGGGCTCCAGGCGAGGACGTTCATGCCGAAGGCGGCGCCGACGCGTGCGACCGGCGTGCCCAATCGGCCCAACCCGATCACCCCCAGTGTCAGGTACTTAAGATCGCGGCCCATTGTGGTCTGCCAGCGCGCAGCGCGCATGTTGGCGTCTTCGACGTGGATCTGGCGGGTGAGCCCGAGAATGAGCGCCCAGGTGACCTCGGCCGTGGCGAGGCCGGGATCGGGCACGCCGGTGCCGCACACTTTGATGCCGAGGTCTTGCGCGGCCTGGACGTCGATCGCCGCGTTAGTGGGCGCGGTCGAACACAGCAGTTTGAGATTGGGTAACCGTTCCAGGACGGCGCGATCGAAGCGCGTGCGTTCGCGCATGCAGCACACGATGTCATAGGGTTCGAGGCGCGCGACCAGCGCATCGGCATTGTCGGCATGACTGCCGTAGACCGTCACGGCGCAATCGTCCGGCAACTGGGCCCAATCGGCGTAGTCGCGCACGTTGCCGACGTAGTCGTCGATGATGGCGATCTTGGGCATGGTTCAGAACGCGACGGTTTCGCCGTTGAAGCGCTTGAACTGACCGGACTCTTCGAGCGTCCAATGCGCAATAAGTTTGCGCATCCCGGCGATCGAATCGAACCGCTCGACGCCGGCCCCCTCGCCGCCCATGTCGGTTTTGACATGTCCGGGGCAGAACACCATGACGGTAACGCCCTTGTCGCGCAGAACCGAGGCAAGCGTGGTGAAGGTTTTGGTCACGCCCGCCTTGGCCGAGGCGTAAGAAAAGACGGGCGCTTGCATTTCGACGTTCGAGCCGACGGTGGAGGAGATCACCGCGACCTTCTTTTGGTCGCCCTGCAGGATGTTGTCGAAAAAAGCCTCGGTGATCTTAAAGGGTGCCTGGGTGTTGGTGCGCAGCACGCGATCCCAGGCGTCGTAATCCATCGTGCCGAAGCTTTGCCGTGCAATGTCGGCACGGACAGGCCCGATGATGCCCGCGTTGTTGATCAATACATCGATCGGGCGGCCCGAATATTTCGCGGCCGCCGCATCGATCGCGGCAAAGTCCGTGACATCGAGCGCATCGACGACGATGCGGCCATCGGCCTTGGCGGCTTCCGCGATGAGGTCGTCGGCGTTCGCCGGGTCGCGGCAGAAGGCGATGACCGACCAACCTTCGGCCGCGTATTGCTGGACGAATTCGAGCCCAAGGCCCCGGTTGGCCCCGGTGATCAGGACGGTCGGCATGGCTTCCCCCTATGCGATCGGTGCGGGTCGCGGACTGGGATTATGGGTGAGCCCGCAGGCCTTCGGAAGAGCAGTGCCCACAGGGCCGCTTTTGGCTGGCGAAGCGCCAGCGCATTTGCTATAGCACCGCGACCGATCCCCGGTAGCTCAGTTGGTAGAGCAAGCGGCTGTTAACCGCTTTGTCGCAGGTTCGAGTCCTGCCCGGGGAGCCAGATTTTGATCAAGGGGTTGCGCCAACGGGCGCGGCCCCTTTTTCGTTTAACCCGATCAGTTCCCCGGTCCCTGCTCGGGTACGTCGGTGATCAGCATCGCGCCGGGGGCGTGGGTGATGCACAGAGTGGGCTTGGCGGCTTGCACGGCGGCCTGGGGGGTGACGCCGCAGGCCCAAAAGACGGGCACTTGATCGTCCTCAATGTCCGGAGGATCGCCCCAATCGGGTTTCGAGAGGTCTTCGATGCCGATGGCGGCGGGATCGCCGATGTGGATCGGGGCGCCGTGGGCGTGGGGAAAACGCGCCGTGATCGCGGCGGCACGAATGGATTCGGGCGCGCGCATGGGGCGCATCGAAACCACCGTGGGGCCTTTGAACGGCCCAGCCGGTTGGGTGTCGATCGAGGTGCGATACATCGCGACGGTTTTGTTCTCCTCGATGTGGGCAAGGCGAATGCCGTCGGCCATCAACGCTTGCTCGAAGGTGAACGAACAGCCCAGCACGAAGGCAACCAAATCGTCGCGCCACAACGCGGCAATGTCGGGCGTTTGTGCATCCAGTTGCCCATCGCGGTAGATGTTGTAGAGCGGCACGTCACGGCGAATGTCGATGTCATCGCCCAACGTGCGCAGCATGGGATCGCCGGTATCGGACACCCCAACCAACGGACACGGTTTGGGGTTGCGCTGACAAAACCGGAAAAAGTCGAGCGCGTAATCGGCGGGCAGGATCGCGAGGTTGCCCTGCAAATGCCCGAGCCCGATGCCCGCCGTGTGGCCTTGGTACGCGCCTGACCGGATCGCCGCGCGCACCTCGGGCATGGGCGCCTGGCGCAGGCCTTCGAAAAGATCGTTGTCGTCCGCGAGGGTGGTGCTGGTCATGGGGTCTCCTGGCGCGCTGTGCGGTTTCGAAGATTGCGCGTTGAGGGCGAAATGTCCACGCGGCGGTGGCGCCGGCCATGAGGTAAGGTAAACGGACCGTGGGGATCGGGACGCCCATGTACGCGCAAATTGTCATTCTCTTGATCGGGTTTTCGAGTTTCGTCGGAATCTCGATCGTCATTCCGGTGCTGCCGCACTATGCGACGGCGTTCGGTGCGAGTGCGTTGGGCGTGACCTT
>Ga0181579_10004939_pt1 | contig 10328 bp, 11 predicted proteins | sample 071ome_24_FD_132996 | JGI IMG/M metagenome (GOLD analysis project Ga0181579, IMG submission 132996) | Coastal salt marsh microbial communities from the Groves Creek Marsh, Skidaway Island, Georgia - 071402CT metaG (megahit assembly) | ecosystem: Environmental > Aquatic > Marine > Intertidal... | reverse complement strand
TGCCGCATGGTTCGAACCCCGGGCCAAATCCAGGGCGACCCTATACTCTCTCGACCTTAACACCCTGGAAGTGAGTTTGCTGATCCAACAATCGCCTGCGGAAATCAAAGCCAGAGGCACAGAGATGAGCTTGACGTAAGCCCTATTTTCAACCGGTCTTCCGTCAAGCCCTTAGTGCATCATTGGCCCAACAACCGTCGAGAGATAGGCGGTTAGCATTAGCAGCAGACTAGCGACCAGCATTTCAATTCTGACCGAATGACGAAATTTGTCACTGCTTCGTAGCAGAAGCAGCACTGGCACCAGCTTGAATTTATTCAGCGCAGCAATACCGAGTAGAGCCAGAACCAAGAGAAGCTTGAACGCCAAAGCGCGCCCGTAAGCCGTGCTAATGAGTTCGGTCAGGGAATGCACCAGGTTTAGAGCCAATACCCCGCCGGCGATAAGCAGCACCATCACTATGACTATCGCGTGGCTACTAAATCGATTCAGGGTCAGCTGAAGCTCAGTCAAGTTGTCGGTGGCGGAGATCAACAGCAGCGGATACAGCGACCCGATCCAAAGTGCAAAGACAGTGAAATGCACAGCCAGTGCAAGTTGCACAGGCGCAGTCAACACCGATACGTGGCCGCCAAATCGAAATGCCCAGAGCAGCAACATAAAACCGATAGCATTGATGCGCAGCAAGTTCAGGTAAAAAAATCTGCCTGGTGCTTGATTCATCACCAGGGTCCGGCGATAGAAGAAGCCAGCCGAGCAGATCAGTACCGCAAAGCCTAGCAGACGGTACAGGCTCAGATCACCCAGCGGGGTATCCATCAAAATCTGCGCCATAGTCCAATCCAGCGCCCCACCCACGCCGGCATTATTGATCAGTCCAACTTGAGCAAGAAAACTGATGACAACAGCCTGCAGGCTCAACAGCGCACCGAACAATTGCAGCAGCAACACGCGCTGCACGGTAGCGCGTCTGTCGTCCCCATACCTGAACAGACAGAATGCGCCGCCAAGGGAACTGGCGGCACCCAGGTACATGAGAAGCTTGCAGACTACGCTGACCAGCTCCCAGCTGCTTGGTATGGCGGACATGGGCGTAAAAATGCCCGACCTGGCGATCCAGGTCGAGGATTATTTATAAGAAATAATTCAGGGGGCTGAAGATGCTGAGGAAGGATCAACGACGAAACTGAAGGAATCGGAAACCGTATGACCGTCAGCACCGATAGCAGCCCAGTTTACCGTGTAGCTACCCGCCACCAACCCTGCAGCCGGAATGCTGTATGAAGCGACGGCTTCAGCGCTGGGTTTGAACTCAGTTTCCACTGTGGGCCCGGATCCCGCCACTTCCAGCTTTACAAGTCGTACCGGCGCATTAAACACCAGGTCAATTTTGGCGGGCGCTGCCTGCACGGTAGCGTCTGCCGCCGGGGTCGATTCTTTCAAGCCAGTGTGGGCAAACGCGCTGCTGGTAGCCAGCAGCAACACCAGGGTTGCAAACAGCTTCTGTACCAGGAAAAACGAATTAATTGATTGCATAGCCTATGGCCTCTTTGCTGCCGTTATTATTGGATGGTAAAGCATGGAGCATTCGACGGTTTAGCACCTCATCCAATTTCTGCGAATTCTGCATACATTGGAAATGGCTCGATGGAATACCTTGGATTGGAGGAAATTATATCAATATCAGGCAGTTATGCCTAGCTGGACCGACTCAAACAGCTGCGACATATCGTCGCACAGCCTCTATACGGCCATTGGAGAATCAGTGAAAAGACGCTGCTTTCCACGGTCCTGATCCCCACCATTCATTTAGACTGCCATACTCGCTTGCGAGGAGACAGATTGATTTCATCCACTACGGTGCCGCCACGCATGGCCAGGATTGAAAGGACAGTTGCCGCTACATCCTCTGGCAGGATGGCATTCTCTGCGCGATCTCCAGGCTCAAAATGGAGATCGTCAAAGAACGCAGTTCTAACGGCACCTGGGTTGATCAGGCTAACCCTTATCTCGGATTTCGCACATTCCAGGCGCAAAGACTGGGCAAACCCCCGCAAACCGAACTTGCTCGCACAATAAACACTTCCCTCTTTACCGCCAGTCAAGGCCGCCTCCGACCCGATGAATATCAGATCACTGAGAACAGACCGTTGTTTCATGACAGGCAAACACAGTCTGCTGATCAATATGTGACTCAATAGATTCACCGCCAGCACGCTCTGGATATCAGCAACCGACAGCTGTTCCAGGTATCCCATTTTGCCGATACCGGCATTGTTAACCACCGCACGCAGAGGTCGATCAAGTGATTTAAGCAGAGGTGGCAGTCCAGCCTGAATAGCGTCTGCTGAGGCAAGGTCGAGCTCGGTGCTGTGAAAATTGGCGTGGCTAATGTCTGCCTTGGAAAAATCCCTGGCAATTCCATGCACTGAAAATCCGCATTCCAGCAACTGACGGGTTATCGCCAGGCCAATGCCTGACGAAGCGCCGGTCACCAGAACAGCACCTTTCTGCTCATGCGTCATTGTGAATCCTCAAAATAATTCCCATAACAATTAGCCACTACCGCAGCGGCGGCAAGCCTGCGAGTTGCTGTTGTATCTACATCCCATGTTCCAACATGCCAATCCTTGTCTATCTGACCTGAGAGAACCAGTAATGCATCACGAGCACTGGCCTTTGGCCGCTTTTAGGCACAGCGCCTAATCACAATGCCTACCCACAGCGATAGTATCTTGAACTATCGACATGAGTCAGCAGCCTGGACTCGATAGCCTGCATCATCTCGGCACCACCACCTGCGAGTGAGACCATGCCATCACTGCAGATTGTTTCGCGCGCCAGCAGACCTTCCTCGGGGTAGAGCTTGACCATCTTCTTGTGAAAATCTGTTGGCAGCCTGAACTCGCCGAGGCTTACGGAGTGAAGAAGCTCGCCATTGAGGGTTGAAAAAACCTGCTGAAACAAGCGCGCATAATTGTTTTCTACCTCGGGCTCTGCAATGACCGGCTCGAAGCGAATGGCAACGGGCCAACCCGCCTGCTGCAGCTTGCGCATCGCCTGCAGCCGTTTCGTGATCGCCGGTACCCGATGCTCCCAGCGCTTGGCTGCAGCCTCTGGTGTAAAGCTCATGGCCACAACACAATTGGGCAAAGGATCAAACTCCAGCAACTTACGCACCTGAGTGCTCTTGGTGCGAATTTCCAGTGTCATTTCGGGCCTGTTGGCGAAAAATGGAATAAAGGAATTGCAAAAGCCACTCACCGGCTCCATCGCCAGGCTATCGCAGTCATAGCCACTGTAAAATACGTTTCCTGCTGCTTGAGCCGACTGCCCCAAGATGTCATGCATAAAATCTTCATAATTGGTAAACAGTATATAGTGGGCTGAGCGATACATGCCCTGCAGAAAGCAGTAGCGACAGTCATAGAGGCAATTGAGCATGTGCGAAAAGTAGAAACCGCTGCCCTGCTCGAATCCATAGCCCTCCGGGGCCGGCAAGACTTTTTTGCCATGCTTCTTGGCCAGGATCAGCGCCGGCGCCTGTTTCTGTAACCGGAAATTCTGGCCCGCGCGATTGAATATCTCGCCGTAGCGTTCGATCCTGATTCTGGGTATGTCACCCACCCGTGCGAGTATGTCTGTTACACGCTCTGTCTCAGCTATCTCATCTTCTATATAAACGCTGGAAAAATTCAACTCGCTTGATTCCTTTCAGTTTTTCCACCACCTGCTTCGACCCGGGACAGGCTTTCTCCACCCTCCCTTCCGGGGTTCCCATCTGCATGCCCTAGCGCAGCATGCAGCGCACCGATTAATGCACGACTATCACGGTGTGATGCGGAGAGTATGACCTCCAGCGACTCGCCCATCTGTAGCGCGTAAAATCTATGGCAGAGCCGTCTGAGCTGAATTTCCTGGGTAACAGATAATCGATAGCTGGCTTTTGCGCTAACAAACGCGGGGGGATCGCTAACCAGCGACTGCTGTTTTGCAGCAAGCGCTTTGAGCTGTAGCACGAGGTCTTCAATTTCCATGCTTGCCGAGTCAAACAGTTCCGCAATCAAATTTGGTGTCACTTTATCGGTACTTGAATCTGGATTGTCCGAAACTATTTTATAACTCTGCACCAGATCCAGCGGTCCAAAAGCCGCTGCAGAGCGCCAGAACGCAAAAGCTTCCATGTCATAAGCCGCATCTTTGGGATAGTTTAACTCGGGCCGGTCTACGGTTATCACGGTGCCGGTTCTAAGCCCGCTGATAATTGGCGTTGGAAACACTGACTCATTGTCCGGGCCGCTGATAATCTTATTAGCAATCAGCGTATCGCCGACAGCCAGATTCTGATGCCCTGCAATACCGACGTTAAGCCACGCCATGTCTCGCCTGGCAGAAGGCTTGGTTTCCACCCATTGTGACAAACTATACTCGACGTTCTGGCGCCCCATCCCAGTCACAATTAATCGCACACCAGAGTTGGAAACGTAGACATTGTCGCTATCTTCTTGCGGCTGCAAATCAAACAGCGCAATCAGTGGCTTGGCTTCCAGCCCATGTGCCACTACCAGATTGATTAACACGGGATCACCCAACATGTTTTTGCATCATTGCTTCACAGTAATCTAACAGATTTACGTTGTTGCGTTTGTGCGCCCCGGCCATCAACACCCTACACTTTTCCAGCAGTATAGCCCTGGCCTCCTGCTCTTTGTCAGCCTCCAGCGAAACCTGACTCAAGAGCTGATCCAGGGCTTTCACGCGAAACCGATCCATACCCCAATGACGGGCGGAGAGTTGATCCTCATGGCCGCCATATTTCTTTAGCAAGGGCTTATCAATATAGAGCACTTCATGCTGATGGCAGATACGCAGCCATAGGTCATAGTCTTCACAGGCCGGCAAGGACTCGTCGAATTGACCCACGGCATCAAATAATTCGCGCCTGAGCACGACAGCTGAAGGCGAAATGACGCAGCGCGGTAAACAATCCAAGAAAATGTCACCACCGGACTTGCGGTGCTTTTTCATCTGGTTAACCCTGACTCCGCGGCGAATCCAGATTTCATCGCTGTGAATGAGGGAGAACTGCGGGTTAGCTGCCGCTGCCTGCATTTGAACCTCAAGCTTCTCTGGCAGCCACTCATCATCAGAATCGAGAAAAGCCAACCAAGAACCAGAGCTGGACTCCACGCCGCGATTGCGTGCGGCACTAACGCCCTGATTACTCTGAACGATCAGCTTAATAGCGGGGAACTCTGCCTCTAACAGTTCACGAGTCTGGTCACTGGAACCATCATCGACCACGATCACTTCATCCGCAGGGCGCGACTGCTCCAAAACCGACAGCAACGCGCGCGGCAGCCGTTCCGCACGATTGAAAGTAGGGATAATCACTGAAACGCTTTGTTCGATTGTCATCACTCATAAAAAATGGGAACCAGAGTTCCCATTTTTTAATACCTTTGTCTATCGGAGCAGTAAAACTACTGGTATTTAGCCAGCTCTTTGCGGGCAATGACTCGTCTATGCACCTCATCGGGACCATCAGCCAATCGCAGTGTGCGTTGACTCGTCCACAAAGCGGCAAGAGGAAAATCCTGACCGACGCCGGCAGCGCCATGCATTTGAATCGCACGGTCAATTACTCGCAGCGCCATATTCGGTACTGCCACCTTGATCTGCGAAATTGCATCGCGCGCGGCCTTGTTGCCAATCTTATCCATGAGCCACGCTGCCTTAAGAACCAGCAGCCGACACATCTCTATTTCGATACGGCTGTCTGCAATCACATCATAGTTGCCACCTAACTCAGCCAGAGGCTTGCCGAACGCCTCCCGGCTCACTGCACGTTGGCACATAAGATCCAACGCCTTTTCTGCCGCGCCGATCGAACGCATGCAGTGATGGATTCGCCCCGGCCCTAGTCGACCCTGTGAGATCTCAAAACCTCTGCCGCGACCCAGAATCATATTGCTTTCAGGCACTCGCACATTGTGGAATTTGATATGCATATGGCCATGGGGAGCATCATCACGACCGAATACATGCATTGGCCTGACTACTTCTACGCCTTCAGCATCCATTGGCACCAGGATTTGGGACTGGCGATTATGCTTTGGTGCGTCAGGATCGGTGATTACCATCACGATCATGATCTTGCAGCGGGCGTCACCCGCGCCTGAGATATAGAACTTCTCACCACTAATTACCCACTCATCACCATCAAGCACGGCAGAGGTAGAAATATTGGTGGCATCAGAAGAAGCGACACCCGGCTCAGTCATTGCAAACGCTGAACGAATTTCACCAGCCAACAGCGGCACCAGCCACTCCTGTTTTTGCTCTTCCGATCCGTAACGCTCAAGCACTTCCATGTTGCCAGTATCAGGTGCGGAGCAGTTAAAGGCTTCTGAAGCCAGGCGACTGCGCCCCATGATCTCGGCAAGGTGAGCGTATTCGAGGTTGCTAATACCGGCGCCACCCTGACTTTCCGGCAAGAAAAAGTTCCAGAGCCCCATATCCCGAGCAATGGCTTTCAGGTCATTGAGGATCTCTTCCTGCCGGGGAGTGTGGGACCAGCGGTCACCGACACTGACCTCTGAGTGATATTCCTCCTCTACTGGCTCCACCTTGTTTTCTACGAAGTCGAGAATCTTTTCCCTGATCTCAACCATTTCTTCTGATAAACCAAGATCCATCATTATTAAAACTATCCTCTAAAATTTCGTTTGATTCGATTTTTCACTGATTTCCAAGCACCTATGGCCTAGTGGGCGTCTCAGAGAGCAAGAATACCCGATATCTACGCTAGCCTGCGATAGTACCACCACCATCAATGACAATAGTTTGCCCGGTTGTGAAGCTACCAGCGTCTGAGGCCAGTAAAACCGCGGCACCGGCAATCTCATCGGGCTCGCCGATTCGACGTAGCGGATATTTCGATACCGTGGCCTCATAAATCTCCGGGTTTTCCCATAGGGCACGGGCGAAATCGGTGCGCACCAACCCCGGTGCAATACAGTTGACCCGGACGTTCTTAGGCCCCCACTCTACAGCCAGGTTGCGGGCAATCTGCATGTCCGCAGCCTTGGAAATTGCATAGGCGCCCAGCGCATCAGTGCCTTTCAAACCGCCGATGGATGAGACGATGATCACAGCCCCGCCGCCGGCCTCAGCCATACCGGGAATAACCAGTTTGCAGAGGCGATGCACGCTGCCGATATTGGCATGCATAACCTTATCGAAGGCCTCATCAGGAATCTCCTGAGAGGGGCCGAAAAAGGGATTTAACGCTGCGTTGCACACCAGGATATCTACCTTGCCGAATTCAGCGCTTGCGGTTTTGGCAAGATTCTCGAGCTGCTCTTGGTAATTGATGTTGCAGGCCACGCCGATGGCTTCCAGCCCCTGCCCACGCAGCTCAGCCGCCACCTCGTCGCAGGCATCCTGATTCCTGCTCGAAATGACCACCTTTGCTCCCTGCTCCGCCATGCGATGGGCTATCGCCTTGCCGATACCTTTGGTGGAGCCAGTGATCAGGGCCACTTTTCCTTCCAGACTAAATAGACTCATTTGCTCTCCTGTGTGCTACTGCTTTGTACCAGGGAATACACCCTCTTTCCGCAATGATTCAAGACTGTGTCCAGGGTTTCACACCCTTGGATACGTTGGTACCACCATCCACCGGGATTACTGCACCATTAGTGTAGTTGCCAGCACGCGAGGCAAGATAAACGGCGATGCCAGCCATCTCTTCCGCCTGCCCAATGCGTCCTAGCGGGCAATCTGCCTCTATGTCTTCGAGGTAATGTTCGAAGATGTAATCGGTCATGCGCGACTCAAAGAATCCAGGAGCCACGGCATTCACCGTGATGTGCCTGGGCCCTAATTCAACTGCAAGTGCCCGGGTCAAATGATGCAATGCCGCCTTGCTGGCAGAATAGGCAAAAGTCGGCACTCGTTGCACCACCGGCACGTGCAGGCCATCCATCGAACCGATATTAATGACCCGCGCGGGGTCGGCTGCGCTAGCCGCCTTGCTCAATAGGGGTACGGTATCGCGCGTCAGGGAGAACACCGCATTGAGGTTGGTGTCCATGACCTTGGCAAAGCCTTCATCCGGATAGTCCTCTAGCGGAGCCCCCCAGTTGGCTCCAGCATTGTTTAGCAGAATATTCAGCCCACCCAGATAGTCCTCCACTTTCGCCAATAACTTAGAACGATCCTCAGCTTTGGTAACATCTGCAGCGAAAGCCTGACAATCGCCATACTGCGAAAGTTCTTTTAGCGCCATGTCGCACTTTTCCTGACGGCGGGAAGTGATTAGCACTTTGACACCGTTTTGCAGATACGCCTTTGCCATGATCAGACCGAGCCCCGAGGATCCGCCGGTTACCAGGGCCGTCTTCTCTTTTAAATTAAACAGCTTGCTAGCGCTGAAGTCTGGATTGGTTTCACTCATTTCTTATTACCCGGCAGCAGAGCCTGAATACCCTGCCTGAAAGATTGCGATAATACTGGCGCCACATGCTGTTTTGCCCGCCAACATAACAAACCAGTCTAACTCAAATTGCTTGGGACTGACAGGCACCCGCTTCTCCTTGAACGGCCCAGCAAAGACCAAAAAGAGTGCAAAAAAAAATCCCCCGACACTAGCGTGAGGAGGGATTAGCGAGGCAGACCCCGAGTCAAGGAGTGCTGCGTTAATTCAGAACCCGTCGGTCGCTCACATGACTTCTGGATCTTCCCCAGATCGGGTGGTTTGGAATTCTTCAAAATCCCCGATATTGAGATCGAAAAAAGGGTTTTCAAAATTCAGCAAGCGAGCCTCCCGACCCGTGATTGCGCCTTCTGCGACCACCACCAACAAATAGGCGGTTAGGGTCGTAAGCAATACCGCATAGCGGTTACTCAGGATAGTCTTAATGAGTTGGTTCACCGGCATGACTCCTCTTTCTATGCCGCTTGTTGCAATACGGCTTGCTGACCTGGATTTCTGACCCAGAATTCCAATCCAACTTTGTGATTAATCTTTTAGCACTGGTATTCACGTCGTTCTAAGCTTATTGCTGTCCGTTAATCGATAAATCGACGCATGGAAATGGCGCCTGAAATGAGAATGGAACCCACCACAACGCCAAACAGCATGTCGTAGCTGAACAGTCGCTCAACGACATCGGTAAATTCAAAAAACATATACTGTTGCGGGTTTGAGCGACTCTCAACCCAGTTCGCGAGATACTGCGAACCAAACACAAAATCCTCAAGGAAACCCAGCAAGATAAATACACCCACCGCCCAGAGAATCGGCGTCTTGCGCGCGAATGCGGAAAACAGCAGCAACCAACCAATCGAAGGCAGTAACCAAAGTGCTGTGGTTATCGCAGACAGGTAGATTAGCAGCAGGCTAAGCACCGACGCCATAAACATATAGCCCAGTCCAGCTACCTGCACGTTATAGGTCAGGCCGAGCGCGGTCAGCATGGCAACAGCGAGCAGATAAAGGACAAACAGAATAGCCACATAGAATACTGGTGCGATTGCACAGATAGTCACGACTTTGGAGAGCACTGTCTGCAGATTCGATACGGGCATGGACTGCCAGAACAACACGCTAGCGTCCTTGCGGTCCTGGTACAGACTATTGATCAGATAGATAATTGCACAGATATAAAGTGTGACGATAAACGGCACAGCAGGCAGCAGGAAAACCGGCGCCATTTGCAGTGGCGACAAACCATCAAACAGCACCGACAGATACTCGATACCGGTAGCTATCTCTGCACTCGGTACAAAAGATACAACCCAGATAGAAAATACGAAAAAAATAACAGCCAGCAGGGCCGGCGTGCTGATGAACAGGTTCCGGTTTTCTATGATTTCACGCTTGAGCAGCGCGCCAAATTGCCCGAACTGATTAACCACCATGATGATCTTCCTTCATCTTCGCCACGAACAGATCGGCCACTGTTGGTGTTAGAACTTCGCCGAGTGGTTCCAGCTGCTGTCGAGGCACGTCTTCAAACATATAGGACTTCTTACCCAGAAGCTCGCGGGTATAAATTGGTTCCAGCGTATCGGCGGCAGTCAACTTGTCAGGATCCACTACCACCTCGAAATAGCGATCTGCCAAATTATTCATGCTGGAATCCAGCGTGATGCGCCCGTTTTTGATAAATACCAGATGTGACAGCAACGTTTCGATTTCTTCTACCTGGTGGGTGCTGATAATGATGGTGCAGTCACCGTCGTAGTACTCATTTAACAAGCGGTCATAGAACTCCTTGCGGTAGATAATATCCAGGCCCAGGGTCGGTTCATCCAGCACC
>Ga0181579_10004934_pt1 | contig 10331 bp, 13 predicted proteins | sample 071ome_24_FD_132996 | JGI IMG/M metagenome (GOLD analysis project Ga0181579, IMG submission 132996) | Coastal salt marsh microbial communities from the Groves Creek Marsh, Skidaway Island, Georgia - 071402CT metaG (megahit assembly) | ecosystem: Environmental > Aquatic > Marine > Intertidal... | reverse complement strand
GCAGTTTCCTAGGACCGGTGGGTCAGGTCAAGTGCTGCCGTCCCGCCCGTCGACAAGCATCTAAAGGACGCTGAACAGCACCAGCAAAACCGCCACCACGACGATCAGCCCAACGATCCAGGTCGCTGTACTGACGGATTTGGTGGGCTTTGTGGTCTCATGGTTGACGGTCATCGCCGGGGCCGCGTCGGGCGCCGCATCGGTTGCTGTTTCGGCGGCGGGTTCCGCCGGTCCCCCGACGTGGGCCGCGAAATTGGCAAAAAACTGGTCGGCAATTTTCTTAGCGGCGCCGTCGACCAACCGCGCCCCAATTTGTGCCAATTTGCCGCCAACCTGGGCGTTGGCATCATATCGCAGCACGGTGTCGCTGCCGTCTTGCTCCAGCGTGACCGTCGCGCCGCCCTTGCCGAACCCGGCCGGGCCGCCCTGACCTTCGCCGGAAATCTTGTAGCTGTTCGGCGGGTTAAGGTCGGACAGCGTCACTTTGCCTTTGAATTTGGCGCTGACCGGCCCGACCTTGGCCTTCACGGTGGCCGTCAGCTCGGTGTCCGATGTCTTTTCGATGGTCTCGCAGCCGGGGATACAGGCTTTCAGTGTCTCTGGATCGTTGAGCGCTTCCCACACCGCCTGCTGGGTCGCAGGAATCCGATATTCACCCTTCATATCCATAAGAAAACCGCCTGTTAGCCGTTCGTTAATGCTTGCCGGGCAACGTAGTGATCGCACCCCGGCGGGGCAAGGCCCGAGGATTTTGCCAGGCCCTGGCCCGCCAGTTAAAGTTTGCCAGGTAACGTTTGAACGTGTTCAACGGCCGATTTGGAATGATCCGGTGATCCCGCAGCCTCCCGCCTCTCGCTCCACGCTTGATGTCGCCTGGTGGTTCCAGGCGCGGTGCGAGTCTGCCGGTGAAACGCTTTCGGCGCGCCGCATGCACTACCTGCTCTATCTCACGCAAGCGCACTACGTGGCTGAACACCGTGGCCAAAAGATCATGCCGGCGACCTTCCTCGCGACTCAGGTCGGTCCGGTCGAACCCAATATCCATCAACTCTTCGAAGGCGGGCGGTTCGTTCTAGAAGCCAACGATCCGCCGCGGATGGTCGAAGACTATCTCATCGAGATTTGGGACAGGTTCGGCAAAAAGACCCTGAAACAGCTCGAAGGGCTGGTCGAACGCGACGGCGCTTGGCGCCCGGTCTTCCGCAAAGGTGCGCTCCTCGAAATCCCGGCCGAACTGCTCTATCGCGCCTACGGTGGCGGCGCCGATGCCGTGCCCCTTGATCGACGCTCGAGTGCCGGCCAGAACCGCAATAAAGAACAAGAATACTGGACCCTCACCGGCAAAAAGGCCGAGAAGTGGACACCCGGCGTTTCCAACGGCGGTGCCGCGCAAAGTGCACCCGCACGAAAAGCTCCGTCACCAAAACCGCGCGGCGCCGGCGTCCGCCGCATCTTGTCGGCCGATGAGGCCAAACGCGCAAACGGCGCCGCCGCCAAATCTCCCCCGCGCTAATGGCGCGCCCCTTGCGCATTCGTGCGCTCAAAGTTCCGCCGTCCATCATTCTCGCCCGCGCGGCCCAAGACCCACGACTGGTGGAAACGTTCTCAGAAGTCAGTTTCGAATCCTGGCCCGACGCCAAAGCCATGCGCGCCGATATCGAGACCGGCGCCGCCGATCTCAGCATCATCCCCACAAATCTTGCCGCTGTGCTCTACAACGGCGGCACGCCGATCCGCATGCTGTGCGTCAACATGTGGGGCATCTTGCACGTGCTCTCGCAAGCCTCAATCGACCCGACGTGGCCGGCGTTGCGCGGCAAAACGATCGGTATTCCGCTCAAGGGCAACATGCCCGATACGATTTTCTCGACCCTCGCGGGCCGCGTGCCGCTCGATCTGGCCTCAGAAACGAACGTCGTGTTTCTCGACTCGTACCTCGCCGCCAAGGATGCCGTGTTGTCGGGCGCGTGCGATGTTGCCGTCCTGCCCGAACCGGCGGCGAGTGCCGCTGCCGCCGAAGGCGCGCATCGCATGCTGGACTTGCAACAGGAATGGGCCGCGTTGACCGGTCGCGCCGCGCGATTTCCTCAGGCTGGCACCGTGGTGCCGCAAGACCTAACCGATTCCGAAACGCAATTGCTGCTCGCCGTGATGGAAGATGCGCTCGCGTGGATGGCCGCCAATCCGGACGACGCCGGCACGCTGGGAGCCCCCTTGCTGGGCCTCGACGCCACGATCATTGCCGATTCGCTTCGCGCAACAAACTGGATCTCGCTGTCCGGCGCGGCGTCGCGCGATGATCTCGAATTCTTCTATGGCGTCCTGATGGAGGCCTCGCCCGCGTTGGTGAAGGGCGGCTTGCCGGGCGATGGGTTCTACGTTGCCAGGTCCCAGGTGAGATTATTGAAGGCCAGGAACTCGTCCGACCGCCGCCTGTGCGTTTGAACGAGGTTGCCCCCCAGTGGCCTCTACATGCGCTATTTCTTGCGGTTTGGAATCCGAGGCATGTTAGCTTTAGATTTCACCGCAAAGTTCTGACTCGAAGGACATGAGATGACCGAATCGTCGCCAAGCGATGGCGCTCAAGAAGGGAACGGCGGCAAGCGTTTCTGGCTCGACGACATGCGCAACGTGCACAAGATATTCTGGGCATTGGTGCTGGTGTGCGCGGCCTTGTTTCTGGCCGACGCCGTTTATGAGAAGCACGTGATTCTGTCGTTCGAGAAGTGGTTCGGATTCTACGGCCTGTTCGGATTTTTCGTGTCTTTTGCGCTGGTGCTGGTCGCACGCGAGTTGCGCAAAATCTTGATGCGCGACGAGGATTACTATGATCGCTGAGTTCCCACCTGGTCTGCTGCTGATCGTCGGCGCTTTTCTGGTACCGTTCTTAAAAGGGAATCTGCGTTCGGTATACACGCTCCTCCTACCGCTACTTGGTATCTGGCAGCTGATGATGCTGGAGCCGGGCACGTTCGGAACCAGTTTCGCTCTTGGTTTCGAGCAGACCCATGTGCGCATCGACAAGCTAAGCCTTCTGTTCGGATATGTTTTCTATATCGCAGCGACGTTGGGCGTCTTGTTCGCTTGGCACCGCGACGACAGGGTGGAGCAGACGACCGCTCTTGTTTACGTGGGCGCTGCCATCGGCGCGGTCTTCGCCGGCGACTTGATCACCTTGTTCCTCTATTGGGAAGTGGCAGCGGTTGCCGCCATCTTCCTGATCTGGGCGGCAAGGACCGATCGGTCCTTCCGTGCCGGGTTCAGGACTCTGATCATCTATATGCTGTCGGGGATACTGTTGCTGACGGGCGTAGCCGTGCGGGCCGTCGAAACCGGTTCGCTCGCCTTCGACAATATTGGCCTGGACAGCCCTGGTGGCCTCCTCATCCTGCTCGCCTTCGGTATCAAGTGCGCGTTTCCGTTCCTGCACAACTGGGTGCAGGATGCCTATCCGGAAGCCTCGGTCACCGGCACGGTTTTCCTCAGCGCCTTTACCACGAAGCTGGCCGTGTACGCGCTAGCGCGCGGTTATGCGGGCACCGAAATCTTGATCTGGATCGGCGTCGCGATGACCGCCTTTCCCATCTTCTACGCCGTGATCGAGAACGATCTGCGCCGCGTTCTGGCTTACAGCCTTAACAACCAGTTGGGCTTCATGGTGGCCGGTATCGGCATTGGCACCACGCTCGCCATCAACGGGGCCGTCAGCCACGCCTTTGCCCACATCATCTATAAGGCGCTCTTGTTTATGTCCATGGGGGCGGTTCTTTACCGGACGGGCACCGTGAAGGGCTCGGAACTGGGGGGGCTCTATAAGACCATGCCCTGGACCACTGCATTTTGCATCGTTGGCGCTGCGTCCATTTCCGCTTTTCCCCTGTTCAGCGGCTTCGTGACGAAGTCCATGATTCTGACCGCCGCAGCCAAGGAAGGCTATTTGGTTCCGTTCCTGATTCTGTTGTTCGCGTCCGCGGGCGTGTTCCATCATTCGGGCATAAAAATCCCATTCTTTGCGTTCTTCGCCCATGATTCCGGCAAGCGTCCCAAGGAAGCACCCATCAACATGCTGCTGGCCATGGGATTCGCTTCCATCCTCTGTATCGGGATCGGCGTCTATCCGCAGCCGCTGTATGCGCTGCTTCCCTTCCCCGTGGACTACACGCCTTATACGACAACGCATGTCGTCACGATGCTTCAGCTGCTCGTTTTTTCCGGACTCGCCTTCGCGACATTGCAGAGATCGGGTCTTTACCCTCCGGAATTGCGATCCACGGTTCTCGATTTCGACTTCAGCTACCGCTGGGTCGCGCCGCGGGTCGCCGGCTGGTTCATGGATGTCGGGGAACGCGCCTGGATGAAAGCGACCAGTGCGTCGCTGCCGTTACGACACGGCCTGAATTCCCTAACCTTTAGATATTTTGGGACGCAGGGGCGATTCGCCCGCAGCCAATCGTCGAGCTTCTCACTGAGCGTGATCATCGTGTTGCTGGGGATTCTGCTGTTGATCCTCTTCGCGTTGTGAATGGGGCATCATCCGAGGGAGCGCCGGGCCCAGGCCTCAGTGGGCTATCACAGAGTTGTTGCCTGAGTTGCGTTCAATAGTCTTTCTGGCTTTTGCCTCGGAGGAAGGCCGTGCACCGGTTTGGCCGCAGGCGTCTCACCGAGCGTAAGGTGGGCGTCCGATGGTGGTGCGCCCGTATTTCGCCGTCATATCCCCCCCGTTATTCGAACGGCGGCCTCTAGGGCCGATTCGGAGAAGACGAACATCGCGAACGTCAACGCGGCCGAGATGCCAAGCGCGATCAAGATCGTCACCGGGGCTTCGCCATGCGTGGGCGCGCCGGAGGCCTCGGGCGCCTGGAAGAACGCCGTATACACGATCGGCATGAGGTAAGCCGCGCTCAGTAACGTACTGACGATCAGAACGCCCGCCATGGCCGGTTGGCCGGCGTCGATCACGCCTTGCAAGATGTACCACTTGCTCACGAAACCCGCCGTCGGCGGCAGGCCAATAATCGAGATTGCGCCGATGGCGAAAAACGTCATCGTCCACGGCATCGTACGCCCGATGCCTTTCAACTGGCTGACGGTCGTTTTGTTGGCGGCGACATAGATCGCGCCGGCGCAAAAGAACAACGTGATCTTGCCGAAGGCGTGGCTCGCGATGTGCAGCGCGCCGCCGACGATCCCGGCAGAGTTCGCAAGCATCGCGGCCAGCACGATGTAGCTCAATTGGCTCACCGTGGAATAGGCGAGCCGCCGCTTCAGATTGTCCTGACGCAACGCGATGATCGACGCGATGATGATGGTCGCGGCCGCCACCCAAAGGAAGAATTCGTTTGAGCCGGTCGCGCTCAGAAGGTCGATCCCGAAGGTGTAGTAGGTCACCTTCAGCACCGAGAACACGCCGGCTTTCACAACGGCGACGGCATGGAGCAGTGCGCTGACCGGGGTCGGCGCCACCATCGCCGCCGGCAGCCAGCGGTGGAACGGCATGACGCCGGCCTTGCCGATGCCGAAGATGAACAGCGCCAGCATCGGTGCGACGAGTGCCCAATCGCTCCCGTCGGCGAGCACACCGCCCGGCACAAACGCGACCGTGCCGGCTTCGTGCCAGACCCACAGAACGCCGAACAAGAAAAACCCGATCGAGGTGCCCAGCAGAACGCCCAGATAGGTGCGCCCGCCTTGGCGCGCCGCCTCGTTGTTGTGATGGGTCACCAGGGGATAGGTCGACAGCGAGAGTGCTTCGTAGAAGATGAACAGCGAGATCAGATTGCCGCCATAGGCCACGCCCATCGTGCAGGCCAAAGCGATCGCAAAGAACGTGAAAAAGCGCGTCTGGTTCGCCTCGTTTTTGCCGCGCATGTAGCCGATCGAATAGATCGAGGTCACGATCCAAAGTCCGCTCGCGATCAGGCCGAAAATGACGCCCAACGGTTCGGCGCCCAGCATGATCGGCGCGCCGGGAATAAAGCCGGCAATCTCGAACGTCGGGCGCGCGCCGTCGAAAACGTCGACCGCCAGCGCAATGTTCAACGCAAACAACAAGCCTGCGGTCAGAAGCGTTGCGGCTTCGCGCATGTTGGGTGTGCGGTCGAGCATCGAAATGATCACCGCCCCGACCAACGGAATGACCAGCGTCAGGATCAACATGGTGTCGCCGGTCACGTTAGGAGCCGCCCATCAAGAAAAGTGCCGCGCCTTCGGCAAAGCCCACCGACAACGACGTTTCGATCCCGAAGTAAACGCACGCGCCGGTCAAGATCCAGGTCGGGGCCAACAACGCGAGGGGCGGGTCGCTCAAAACTGGGCCCTCGGCCGGCGGGTCGCGAAAATAGGCGACCTCGACCACGCGCCAAACGTAGACCGCCGCCAACAACGAGGTCGCCAGGATGACCACCGCGACCGGCCACCAGCCTTTTTCCAACGCGCCCAACACCAAATACCATTTGCTGACGAAACCCGCCGTCAGCGGGACACCGATCAGGCTGAGCCCGCCGATAACGAACGCAGCCATGGTCATCGGCATACGTTTTCCGAGGCCCGCAAAGCTCTCCAAGCGGCACGCGCCTGCGGCATAGGCGATGCATCCCATCGCGAGGAATAAGGCCCCCTTGGTGGCGGCATGGTTGAAGATGTGAACGATCGAGGCGGTCAACCCGGTGACGTTGGCGTAGCTGATGCCCAGAACGATGTAGCCGACTTGCGCAACGCTCGAATAGGCCAGCAATCGTTTCACGTCGTTTTGGAAAATCGCCACCGTCGAGGCGACGACGACGCCGACGAGGGCCAGCGCCAACAGCATTTCGGACGACGGCACAATGTTGAATACGAAGTCGGCGCCGAACACCGTGTAGCCGAACCGCAACAACAGATAGAGCGCTACCTTTGTCGCGGTTGCGGCAAGGAACGCCGTCACCACCGAAGGCGCATACGTGTAGGCGTTGGGTAGCCACAGGTGCAGTGGGAATAATGCCAACTTGAGCAAGATCCCGATCGAGATGAAGGCGAATGCTGCCAGCACCGTCCGGCTTTCGTAGATCGGCGGCAACCGGTCGGCCAGATCGGCCATGTTCAATGTGCCGGTGACGGCGTAGATCAACCCGACCCCGATCAAGAAGAACGTCGCCCCAACCGTGCCCATCACCAAATAGGTGAACGCCGCCGAGAGCGCGCGTCGGTCGCGGCCCATGGCGATCATCGCGTATGAAGACAGCGAGGATATCTCGATGAAGACGAACACGTTGAACGCATCGCCGGTAATCGCCATCCCCAGCAGGCCGGTCAGCATCAACAAAAAGCCGCTATAGAACAGGTAGTGCTTTTCCTCGGGGATCTCTTTGGCGACGCTTTTGTAGGCGAACGGCAACACGATGCTGCTGGTACCGGCAACCAACAGCAACATGAAGGCGTTCAGGACATCAATCCGGTATTCGATGCCGAGCGGCGCCAGCCAGCCACCCAGCGCGTAGGAAATCACCTCGCCGTCGCCGACCTGGCTCAGCAAGGTCGCCGCCATCGCCAAGGCGACCCAGCTCACCAGCAGCGCCACCAACCACGGCAATGCGCCACGCCTTAGGATGATGCAAAGCGGCGCGCCGATCAGCGGGATAGCGACTTGCAGGGCAGGGAACTGCGAGATCATGACTCGCCGTCCATCTGCGTGATTTCGCTCTCTTCGATGGTGCCGTAGCGCTCGTTGATGCGCACCACCAACGCAAGCCCCAGCGCCGTCGTCGCGACACCCACCACGATCGCGGTCAGGATCAGCACATGGGGCAGCGGATTGGAGTAGATTTGAATCCCCTCGGCAATAATCGGCGCCGATCCTCCGGTTACCTTGCCGAAGCTGATGAATAGCAAGAACACCGAGGCTTGGAAGATGTTCAGCCCAACGATTTTCTTGATGAGGTTGCCGCGCGCGATCAGGGCATAGAACCCGATCATCATCAGCACCACGACGATCCAATAGTTGAAGTGCCCGAGGACTTCCACGGCTAGCGCTCTCGTCCGGCAAAGGTCATGAAGATCGTAATCATCACGGCCGCAACCGTGATCCCGACACCCAACTCGACCGCCAGAATGCCGATGTGCTGCCCGGCATGGGGGTCGGCGGCCAAAACGTCGTAGTCGAGGTAGTTGCCGCCGAGGATCTGCGAAACGATGCCGACCCCGGCAAAAACCAAGACGCCGATCGCGATGAACGCTGTGGTGACCGGTGCCGGTGCCACACGCCGCAGGTTCTGCAGGCCGAAAATAAGGCCGTATAAGATGAACCCGGCGCCGAAAATCACGCCGGCCTGAAAGCCGCCGCCGGGGCCATAGTCGCCGTGGAATTGAACGTACAGCGCAAACAGCAAAATGCCGGGGATCGTCAGCTTGGCGACCACGCGGGGGATGAGATGATGCTTCACGCCGCGTTCTCCGGTTTGTCGTCCGGGGTGTCGGGGTCGCGTCGGCGCAACACGCCGGATCCGGACAACAGCAGCAAGACGCCGATCCCGGCGGTAAAGATCACCGTCACTTCGCCCAACGTGTCATAGCCGCGATAGCTCGCCAGCACCGCCGTCACGACGTTCGGCGCGCCGGTTTCGTGCGTCGCCTCGGCAAGGTATTCCGGCGCGACGTGACGATGCGCTGGGGCGTTGGGGTTGCCGAACCGAGGCAGGTCCCAGGTGCCGTAGATCAACAACCCACCGGTCACGAAGACGGTCACCAGCGGCAAGAGCGGCGTGGTGATAGGGATCTTCTCGCGACTTTTCGTCAGCGTCAGGACGCCCAGTAGCAGGACCGTCGAAATGCCGGCACCGACCGCCGCCTCGGTAAAGGCCACGTCGACGGCATCGAGCAGTACGAACGTGCCCGCCATCAGCAGGCTGTAGATGCCCGACAACATCACCACGGCAAACAAGTTGCGCAGGCGAATGATCGCGATGCCGACGACGGCCAGCATGACCAACAGCGCGATGTCGATGGCCAGGATCATGGTTTCGGTCCCGCTGCGTTTTTGGTCCAAGGGTTCAACCGGCTGGCCAGCGCGGCACGGGCCAGCGCATGGGTTGCGGTCGGGCTGGTGAAAAACAGGAAGACCACGATGAGAACGAGCTTCACCGCGACCAGCCAACTTTCGGTCTGCAACAAAATGCCGCCCATCAGTGCCCAAGCGCCCAAGGTGTCCGTGATTCCCGCGGCGTGCAGGCGGGTATAGAAGTCGGGCAGCCGCAACAGGCCAATAGCGCCCACGACGCTAAACACCGACCCGATGACGATCAGAACCCAACTCAAGATGTCCAGGGCGAAGGCCATTATTCTTCGGCGCTCCCCTCGGAAACGAACTCGCCGTATTTGGTGTAGCGCAGCACCGCGATCACGCCGACGAAGTTTATCAGCGCGTAGACCAGGGCAAGGTCCAGGAAATCCGGTCGGTCGGTGAGAAATCCGACCACGGCGATGAGCAGCGTCGTCTTGGTGCCTACCATGTTCACCGCGAGGATGCGGTCAAACGTCGTCGGGCCGAGCAGCGCGCGCATCAAAGCAAGCGACATGGTGACGACAATGCCGATGGCCGCTGCGGAGAACATCAGCCCGTCAAGCCTTTCGTCCGCTGCGCCATGGCGCCGGACTCCAAATCCTCTGCGCTCTCGGCGGTCAATGCGTGCACCAGAATACGATTGCCCGATAGCATCCGCACCGAAACCGTGCCCGGCGTCAGGGTGATCGCGTTGGCATAGGTCACTCGCCCCAGGTCGTCAGCCTGCGGCGCGTCGACCTCGATCATCTTCGGGTCAATGGGCATACGCGGTGACAGAATCACCCGTGCCACTGCGACGTTGGATACGACGATTTGCCATCCCAGCCACAGCCAGTAGAGCGGGGCCTGCCAGGTCAGGTGAACCGGGTGGCCTTCATGGTCGATCACGTCCATGCGCCGTGCCAGCCACACCACGAGCACGACCGATCCAAGCCCGAAAGCCAGGATCAAAGGCGTGTAGTGCCCCGACATGAGCAGCCAGACGCCCGCTAAAAAAATACCCAGACTAAATGTGCGGATCACGCACAACCCCCAAAAACACAAAAGGCGCGACCCAATGTCGCGACCGTCGCGTCGCAAACGACCCGGAATAGCGAACCATGTGAGCCCACAAGAATCAGCAGAAGTTTAGGATATTACTCCAAGTGATGGAAACAATTGAATAAAACGCGATTTTGGCCCAACTCGGCGGGTGGCTTGGCCGCTGGCAGATTCCGGCTACAATATTAACTATTAGGAAGGGGCGCGGTTTCGCCCCGTGTTGGTTGATTTTTTAACAGGGCCTTGATCATGGTCG
>Ga0181579_10004933_pt1 | contig 10331 bp, 7 predicted proteins | sample 071ome_24_FD_132996 | JGI IMG/M metagenome (GOLD analysis project Ga0181579, IMG submission 132996) | Coastal salt marsh microbial communities from the Groves Creek Marsh, Skidaway Island, Georgia - 071402CT metaG (megahit assembly) | ecosystem: Environmental > Aquatic > Marine > Intertidal zone... | reverse complement strand
CGGCTGTCCGGCATGTCGAGCGCCACCGGGTCTGTCTCTGGAGCCTCCAGGTCTCCCGCCAGGATGCCGGCGTATTTGAGGAAGTTGGTCACACCGCGCTTGGCGATCGCGACGCTGCGCGGGCTGGTGGTACCGGCGCCGCCCAGTTCCGTGGTGACGAATACCTTGCCCTGGGATTCCACCTGCGTGTCGTACATGCGCTGGGCATCGATATCGAGCATCTTCAGCTGGTAGGGCGCGCCGAAGGCCTTCATGTAGCCCTCGTTCAGTTCCTCCTGCGGCTTGTCGTCGAGCCGGTGGATCGCCGCGAAGGGGAGAAAGTCCAGCGTCCTGCCACCGGAGTGGATGTCCAGCACGGCATCGGCCATCGGCACGAGGGTCCGGGTGAAGTAGTCGGCCAGGATCTCGGTCGCCGTGCCGGCCGGGTTCCCGGGAAAGCAGCGGTTCAGGTTGAGCCCGTCCACCGGCGAGAGCCTGCGACCGGCCTGGAAGGCCGGGTAGTTCATGGCCGGGACGATGATCACCCGGCCGCGGAGATCGTCGATCGATGCGCGGCGGCAGAAGTCGTAGAGCGCAATGGGCCCCTCGTACTCGTCGCCGTGGTTCCCGCCCGTCAGGAGCGCGGTGGGACCGGTCCCGTTCTTCATCTGCGTCACCGGGGTCATGATCGACCCCCAGGCGGAATCGTCACGCGAATGGGGCAGGCTCAGGAACCCGTGCTGGATGCCGTCGGCATCGAAATCGATGGTCGCGGACACAGGGTTGTCGATCACTTTCCTGCGCTCCTATTTCACCAGCAACTGGCGGGGCACGTTGGCGAGGCATGCGCCACCCTGGGGGGTGACCTGCACGCTCTCGGTCATCTCGAAGCCCCAGTTATCGAACCACATGCCCGGCATGAAGTGCAGGATCATGTTCTCCTGCAACTCGGTTCGGTCGCTGCGGCGCAGGCTCAGGGTGCGCTCACCCCAGTCGGGCGGGTAGCTGAGCCCGATGGAATAGCCGCAACGGTTGTCCTTCTCGTAGCCGTGTTTCTCGAGCAGGTCGAAGAATGATCCGGCGACCTCGCCACAGGTCACGCCCGGCCTGAACAGCGGCAGGGTCGCCTCGATGCCCTCGGCGATGACCCTCTCGATATCGTGGTACTTCTGCTCTGGTTCGCCGAGGAAGAGGGTGCGTGAGCAGGGGCAGTGGTAGCGCCCGTGTGCTGCGGCCAGTTCCAGGAACATGCCGCTTCCCTGTTCGAGTGGGCTGCCGTCCCAGGTCATGTGGCTGGCGGCCGCCTCGTCGCCGGCACCGATCAGCGGAGCGATGGAGGTGTAATCCCCAAAGGCATCTTCTGCCCCCCGGGTGGAGACGTAGAGGATCTCGGCCACCAGGTGATTTTTCGCCATGCCGGGTTCGACCACGGTCATGACGTGCTCATAGACTTTCTCGATGAGGCTCCCGGCGATCATCATGTAGTCGATCTCACGGGCCGATTTGACCACCCGCTGCCAGTTGACCAGGCTCGTGGCGTCGGAGATCGTCGCCGCGGGCAGGTGCTTTCTGAGCGTGTCGCAGGCGAGTGCCGTGAAGTAGTGGTTGTCCATCTCCACGCCGATGCGCGCACCGGCGAAGGACTTCTCCCTCACGATGTCGGCCAGGTGCTGCATCGGGTGCTGGTCCACCGAATGCACGCACTCGTCCGGGTAGACGAAGATCGCCCCGGCCGGGATGTCGGTGGTGAGCTGTGCACTGGCCACGTCGATTCCGCGACCGAACCAGAAGAGATCGCCATGACCGCTGAGCACGACGCACTGGTGGACGTAGAACGACCAGGCGTCGTAACCGGTCAGCCAGCACATGTTGGCCGGGTCGGTGATCACCAGCAGGTCGAGCTGATGCCGCGTCATGGCCGTGAGTACCTTGAGCTTGCGCTCCTCGTACTCCTCGACCGAGAACCGTCTACGAGACTCTTTCATCGCGCGTGCCCATCTGAGCGAAGAACCGTCGAGCGGTCATCGCGGGTCGGGAGAACCGTCCCTGGAGTACGGAGACCGATGGCCAGGCGCCGGGTCGATGTGTCAGGCCTCCCGTTGCTCTTAGCCGATCGCCTCCATCCTGGCAAGCGAGAATTCACGATCTCCCTCCCGACACCGGCCTGGCCCCCTGGTCGGGCGTAGGCCCGCACCCGGGTTGTCGGTAGCGGGTCACCACGACAGGGACCGTCGGCATTGCTACGCTACGGGCAGCCGGTACGCGCGCGCTGTCACGCACCGGTTTGCCACCGGCGAACCGCTCGTTTGTGTCGAACGAGCAACCGCCCCGGTCGCGCGGCCACCCGGCGCCTCGGCGTTCCAGCACCCTCCGGGAGGCCGTGAAGCGCATCCAGCTGCCTGAGCGGGACCGAGCATGATCCAACCAGACGCCGTCGACCGTGCTCAACGCACCCTTGGCGGTCACGTCACCCGCACGCCCCTGGTGGTGGCGCCGAGTCTTTGCCACGACGGCATGGAGGTGCGCCTGAAGCTGGAGACCACGCAACCGGTCGGTTCCTTCAAGATTCGTGGCGCCATCAATGCCGTGGCGAATCTCTCCGACAGGCAGCGCGCACGCGGAGTGGTCTGCGCCTCGACCGGCAACCACGGCCGGGCGGTCGCCTACGCGGCACGCATGCTCGGAGCCCGTGCCTGCGTCTGCGTTTCGTCGCTGGTCCCGCAGAACAAGATCGAGGCGATCCGGCAGCTCGGCGGCGAGGTGCGGGTCTACGGCAGCAGCCAGGATGAAGCGCAGCGGCTGGTGGACCGGCTGGTCGCCGAGGAGAAGATGACGGAGATCCCCCCGTTCGACCATGCCGACGTGATCGCCGGCCAGGGCACCATCGGACTCGAGCTGCTCGAGGATTGGCCGGAAGTGGACGCCATCCTGGTCGGACTCTCGGGCGGTGGACTGCTCGGGGGCATCGCCCTGGCCGCCAAGGCGATCAAGCCCGGGATCAGGGTCGTCGGCCTCAGCCCGCGTCGCTGCGCGGCCATGGCGGCGAGCCTTGCCGCGGGCGAACCCGTGGCCGTGGAGGAACGGCCGACCCTGGCCGATTCACTCGGCGGCGGCGTGGGTGAGGCCAACCGCTACACCCTGGAGCTGGTCGGCAACCTGATGGATGAACTGGTGCTGCTGTCCGAGGCGCAGATCGCCGCCGCCATGCGCCACCTCTTCCTGCACGAGGCCCTCGTCACCGAGGGCGCAGGCGCCGTGGGCGTGGCGCCCCTGATCGACGAGGGACTTCAGGGACAGCTCGCTAGCGCACTCGGCCACCGGGTGGCGATCGTCGTCTCCGGAAAGAACGTCGACATGGACGACTTCATGCAGGTGATCGACTCGCGGCATCCGCTGCTTCGCGCCGATCCACGAGGGTGACCCCATGCCGGAGATTCTCCTGCTGACCGAATCCGAACTGCGCGCCTGCGTGCGACTCGATCGGTGTGCCATCGACCTGATCGCCGACGGCTTTGCCGCCCTGGAGACCGACGCGGTGGTCATGCCGCCGGTCCTCGGCATGGAGCTGCCGGCGGTCAACGGCGAGGTGGACGTCAAGACCGCCTACCTGCCCCAACTCGACACTTTCACGATCAAGATCAGCCCCGGGTTTTTCGACAACCCGGCCAAGGGGCTGCCCAGTCTCAACGGACTGATGGTGACCTTTGCCGCCGATACCGGCCTGCTCCGGGCGATCCTGCTGGACAACGGCTACCTGACGGATCTGCGCACGGCTGCGGCCGGTGGCGTGGCCGCGCGCCACCTGGCACCCCGCGACACCCGGGTCGCCGGGGTGATCGGCTGCGGCGTCCAGGCCGAGTTGCAACTCCGGGCGCTGCAACTCGAGCGCGACCTGGAACGTGCCTACGTCTGGGCCCGGAACCCGGAAAGCGCCGGCCGCTTCGCCGAGCGGCAAACCCATGCGCTCGACCTGGAGGTCTGCGTCGCTCCCGGCATCGAAACCCTGGTCGCGGAATCCCAGGTGGTGCTCACCACCACCCCGGCGAAATCACCCCTGGTTCGGTCCGAATGGCTCCACCCGGGTCTGCACATCACCGCCATGGGCGCCGATTCGCCCGAGAAGAACGAACTCGATCCCCACATCCTCACTGCTGCCGATCGCGTCGTCACGGACCGCGTCAGCCAATCCATGGAGCGGGGCGAGCTGCGCGCCGCCCTGGCGCAGGGCGTGATCGACTCCACCTTCCGGCCGGACGAGATCGGCGCGATCTGCAGCGGCGCGGTCAGCGGGCGGGAATCCGACGCTGAAATCACCGTGTGCGATTTGACCGGCACAGGGGTTCAGGATACGGTGATCGCCGAACACGCGATAAGAATTGCCCTGCAAAATCAAGCAGGAAAAACCCTTTCAACATGAACCGGCGCGTTCTTCGCTGCCTCGATACCGCGACCAAACGCCCCGGCATCGGGCCGTGCCGCAGGGCGGCTCGCATGCGGGACGGGCGAAGCGATTCGCCGTGACACGACATCACGGGATGCCCACGCCCCGGCCAGCGCGCAGGCCGCACCGCTACCCGCCGGAACGACGGCCGCACGCCCCGGCGGGTGGGTCGTTGATCCGCATCCCGTGACCGGGACCGAGGGGGACGCGCCCCGGGCCCGGAGTGGAAGGTGGATGCTGCAAACCGATCGAAACGATCGAGGGACGAAACGTTCGGGAGACCCCGACCGCTGATCCTTCGCCGATGCAGGAGCCGAACATGAGCAACATCGAACAGCTGGAGCACTGGGATCGGGAAAGCTTCTTCCATCCATCCACCCACCTGGCCGAGTTCGCCCGCGGCAACCTGCCCAGCCGCATCATCGAGGGTGGGTCCGGTGTCTACCTGGACGACGCGAGGGGCAACCGGCTGCTGGACGGCTTTGCCGGGCTCTACTGCGTCAACGTCGGTTACGGGCGGCGCGAGATCATCGACGCCATCACCGAGCAGGCGAACCGGCTGGCCTACTACCACGCCTACGTGGGCCATGGCACCGAGGCCTCCATCACGCTCGCGCGGATGATCCTCGAGCGGGTGCCTGAGCCCATGTCCAGGGTCTACTTCGGACTGACGGGTTCCGACGCCAACGAGACCAACGTCAAGATGGTCTGGTACTACAACAACGTTCTCGGGCGTCCGCAGAAGAAGAAGATCATCTCGCGTTGGCGCGGCTACCATGGTTCCGGGCTGATGAGCGGCTCGCTCACCGGCCTGGGGGTGTTCCACAAGAAGTTCGACCTGCCGCTCCCCGGGATCCTGCACACCGAGGCCCCTTACTACTTCCACCGCCCCGACAGTGCGATGAGCGAGGCGGAATTCTCCACCCACTGCGCCCACGAGCTGGAGCAGCTGATCCTGCGCGAGGGACCGGAGACCGTGGCCGCGTTCATCGGTGAACCGATGCTCGGCACCGGCGGCCTGGTGCCGCCCCCCGAAGGCTACTGGGAAGCGATCCAGCCGGTGCTGCGCAAGTACGACATCCTGCTGATCGTCGACGAGGTCGTGACCGGCTTCGGGCGTCTCGGGAGCATGACCGGCTGTGAGCGCTACGGGATCCGTCCCGACATCATGACCATCGCCAAGGGCGTCACCTCGGCCTACGCCCCCCTCTCGGGCTCGATCTTCTCCGATGCCATCTGGGAGGTCCTGGAACGAGGCACCGACGAACTCGGGCCCATTGGCCACGGCTGGACCTACTCGGCGCATCCGCTCGGTGCGGCCGCGGGTGTGGCCAACCTGAAGCTGCTCGACGAGATGGACCTGGTGGCCAACGCCGCGTCGGTCGGTGGCTATCTCAACCAGGCCATGCGCGATGCCTTGACCGACCTGCCGCACGTGGGAGACGTGCGCGGGGAGGGCATGTTGTGCGCCATCGAATTCGTCGAGGACAAGGCGACGCGCAGGCTCTACGATCCCGTAGGCAAGATCGGACCGCAGGTCGCGGGCGCCCTGCTCAAACGCGGCGTGATCGGCCGGGCCATGCCCCACGGCGACATCCTCGGCTTCGCCCCGCCACTCTGTCTCACCCGCGAGGAAGCGGACATCCTGGTTTCGGCCACGGCCGACGCGATCCGCGAGGTCTACGGCACGCTCTGAGCCTTGCTGCCCGAAGCGGTTCCGGGCCGCGACCTGAAGACGACGGCAAATTCCTGCTCAGCAGCCCGCCTGCGCAGGAAGAGCGCACAGGGTCAGGACCGGTCGTTGCCCTGCGTGACCCGGTGAAAGGCGTCAACCAGCGTTGAGATGTCTGCGCCCCGCAGCCGGGCGACGTTCACGCGGCCGCCCTTGACGACGTGGATCCCGTGGTCGCGGGTCAGGGCGGTCTCCTGGCTCTCGCTCAGCGGTAAAAGCGAGAACATGCCGGACTGCCTCCCGAGGAAGGCGAGAGCGTCGCTGCCGAACTCACGCTGCTCGACGGCCGCGATCTCCCGCCGCAGGCCCACGACGCGACGGCGCATCCGGTCGAGGTCGCGCAGCCACAGGGCCTTGAGTTCGTCGTTCTGCAGGATGGTGCGCACCACGGACGGTCCGTGATCCGGTGCATGCGAGGTGCTGGCGCGGATGATGGCGGTCAGCGCCCGCTCCATGCGCGCGCGGTCGGCGGTGCGCGTCTTGACGAACAGCGCACCCGCCCGGTCGCGGTAGATGCCGAAGGATTTCGACAGCGTGATACAGACCACGCACTCGTCGAAACGCTCGAGAATCTGTCGGGCCGCGGCGCAGTCCGACTTCCAGCCCTGTGCGAAACCGAGGTAGGCGAGGTCGAGCCAGGGCACCACGCCGCGCGTCTCGAGCAGGTCGAGCAGGGCGGTGATCTGCTCGGGCGACATGTCGGCACCGGTGGGGTTGTGGCAGACGCCCTGGAACAGGAACAGGTCCCCGGGCTGCGCCTCGGCCAGGCCGTCGAGCATGCGTTCGAACTCGAGCTCGGCGCGCGTGCGGTCGTAGTAGGGCACCGCGCGCCAGCTGGCGCCTGCCGCCGTCAGGATCGGGATGTAGTTGCCGTAGGTGGGCGTCTGCAGCCAGACCGTTGGCGCACTCGGCATCTCCGCGAGCAGGTCGGCCATCAGGCGCAGCGCCACGGCGCCGCCCGCGGTCTGTGCCGCCACGCAACCGCTCGCGGCGTAGAGGTCGGTGCCGAAGATCGCCGCACCCAGCGTGGTGCAGTACTCCGCATCGCCGGTCAGCGCGGTGTAGGCCTTGGTGGACTGGGTATCGGCCAGGCGCCGCTCGGCGGTTTTCACGGCCTCGAGGATCGGGGTGTTGCCGTGCTCGTCCTCGTAGACCCCCACGGTCAGGTTCAGCTTGTCCGTGCGTGGGTCCTGCGCGAAGAGATCGGCCCCGATCATGATCGGGTCGACGGGATACTCTTCCACCTTTTCGAACATCGTTTTTCCTGGCGTCTGGCTGGACTATGGATCGAACGAGGCAGGATCGATGGCGCGCGGCGAACGGCGAATCGTAGCCTCAGAATCGGGTGATGACGGTGGCACCGAGCGCCTGGAAGCGGTCCATGCCCATCAGCGCCTCAGGGGCCTCGTCCAGGCTGATCTGCTCTCCTACCAGCCGCGCAGGGTCGAGCTTGCCGGACTGCACCATGTCCAGCATCGCACCGTAGCGGTGGGCCTGCATGCCGTGACTGCCGAGGATTTCGAGTTCCCAGCCGATGACCTTGGCCATCGGCACCTGGGGCGTGGCGTGATCGGCCAGCATCAGCCCGACCTGCACGTGCTTGCCCCGCCGCCGCAGGTTGGCGACCGAGTTGAAGCAGGTGACGGGGTGGCCGAGCGCGTCTATCGATACGTGCGCACCGCCCTGCGTGATCTCCATCACTGCTTCGGGGACATCCGCCACCTCTTTGCTGTTTACCGTCGCGACGGCGCCGAGTTCTCGGGCCAGGGCCAGCTTGTCGTCGGCGATGTCGATCCCCACCACGTTCGCGCCAACCGCGCTGGCAATCATCACCGCCGACAGGCCCACGCCGCCGCAGCCGTGCACCGCGACCCACTGGCCAGCGCCGGCCTTGCCCTGGTCCACCACCGCGCGGAACGAGGTGGCGAACCGGCAGCCGAGGCTCGCGGCGGTGGCGAAATCCATGCTCTCGGGCAGGGCGACGAGGTTGAGGTCGGCGAAATGGATGGCGACGTATTCCGCGAAGGAGCCCCAATGCGTGAAGCCCGGCTGGAACTGCTGTTCGCAGACCTGCTGATGCCCGGCATGGCATTCGGGGCAGTGGCCGCAGCCGCACACGAAGGGCGTGGTGACCCGGTCGCCCACGTTCCAGTTCGTCACCTCCTTACCGACGGCTGCAACGGTGCCGGCGAGTTCATGTCCGGGGACGTGGGGCAGCGTGATGTCCGGGTCATGGCCCATCCAGCCGTGCCAGTCGCTGCGACAGACGCCCGTCGCCTCGACCTTCACCACGACACCATGCGCGGGCGGCGTGGGGTCCTCGACCGAGACCACCTTGGGGGCTTCCGCGAAGGATTCGAACAGGACGGCGTTCATGGCGTGTTCCTAATTGAACGTACGGTTGCGCTGGCCCAACGGATGGTACCTGCTGGCGTGCGTCGGGTGTTGGAGCAGGCGAGTAGTTGACCGCGTCTCTTCGCGCGATGCCGGTTGCGGCTGCGCCCGATCGGGCGTGCTAGCCGACGGGCACCTCGGCGTCGCTGTCGGCGAGCGCGATCTTGACGGTCTCGAGCTTGCTCATGACGTGGTCGCGAAGGATCTTCGCAAGCCGTGCCTTGCGGCGCGCGGTGAGCGCCTCGAGGATCAGTTCGTGCTCGCTCATGGCGCGGTCCCAGCGGTCCTGGGTCATGTTCGCCATGTAGCGGGCCCGCGTGATGCGCCCGGCGAGGCCGTGGTGGGTGGCGATCAGGGCCGGGTTGCGCGAGGCCTCGAGGATCGCCTCGTGGATCGCCTGGTTGAGCTTGAAATACTCCGGCAGCTTGTGCGCGCGGTGCTGGCTGACCATCTGCTCGTGAAGACGCGTGATCGACGCGATCTCGGTGTCGGTGATGCGCGCGCAGGCCAGCTCGCCGGAGAGCGCCTCGAGGCTGGCCATGACCGGGAACACGTCCTCCAGGTCCTGCAGCGTCAGGCGCGCGACCGCCGCCCCGCGGTTGGGCGTCAGCTGCACGTAACCCTCGGCGGAGAGCACCCTGAGCGCTTCGCGCAGCGGCGTGCGCGACACGTTGAAGCGCTCGCAGATGGCCTGCTCCGGGATCCGCTCGCCCGCCGTGAGCTCGCCGGCGTTGATCATCGCGCGCAGTCGCTCGACCAGCGTGTGATGCAGCGGGCGGCGCTCGATCGCCATGTCGTTCACGGTCTCTTCTCCAGCGCCATCTGCAGGACCTGCGCGACGTGCAGCGGCGCGCGCCCGGTGCCGTCGCCAACCTGGTGCCGGCACGAGGCGCCGTCGGCCACGATCAGGTCGTCGGGGCCGGCGGCGCGCACCGCGGGCAGCAGCGACAGTTCGCCCATCGCGACCGACACCTCGTAGGTGTCGCGGTGGTAACCGAAATTGCCGGCCATGCCGCAGCAGGACGAGGCGATGGTCTCGACCTCGAGCCCGGGAATCAGCCCGAGCACCCTGGTCACGCTGCCCATGGTGTTGAACGCCTTCTGGTGGCAGTGGCCGTGCAGCCATGCCTTGCGCTGCAGCGGCTTCAGCGGCAGCTCGAGGCGTCCCTCGTCGGCCTCGCGGGCCAGGAACTCCTCGAACAGGAAGCTGCTGCGCGCCAGGGCGGCCGTGGCTTCCCCGGGCAGCATGGCGGGGAATTCGTCGCGCAGGGTCAGCAGGCAGGAGGGTTCGAGCCCGATGACCGGCACGCCGGCCTCCAGCCAGGGCCCGACCGCATCGAGCATGCGTTGGGCCTCGGCGCGCGCCTGGTCGACCAGCCCGGCCGCGAGGAAGGTGCGTCCGCAGCAGAGCGGCCGCTCGCTGTCGGTCCCGGTCGCGACGCTGACCCGGTAACCGGCGGCCTCGAGCACCGCGACGCAGGCGCGCAGGTTCTCCGGCTCGAAGTAGCGGTTGAAGGTGTCGGCGAGCAGCACCACCGGCGGGCCGTCCCCGCGTTTCGGCTCGTCGTCGCGGAAACGGTCGCGGCGCCAGCGCGGCAGGCTGCGCCGGGCGCTGAAGCGCGCGAGACGCTCGCCGAGCGCGGCCAGTCCCGGCACGCGGTCGCGCAGGTTGCCCAGCCACGGCAGGCGGCTCAGCCAGGGCGCGTAGCGCGGCAGCCACGCGATCAGCCGCTCGTGCAGGCCGATCCCATGTTCCTTGGTGCGCGCGGCGAGCACCTCGATCTT